>Ga0302262_10000084_pt1 | contig 38347 bp, 50 predicted proteins | sample II_Fen_E3_4_FD_194557 | JGI IMG/M metagenome (GOLD analysis project Ga0302262, IMG submission 194557) | Peat permafrost microbial communities from Stordalen Mire near Abisko, Sweden - II_Fen_E3_4 | ecosystem: Environmental > Terrestrial > Soil > Wetlands > Permafrost | place: Sweden: Abisko...
GACGACCCCGTCTGGCGCCTGCCTCTGCATGATGGCTATCGCGAATGGCTCAAATCCGACATTGCCGACCTCAACAACGCCCCCGCCGGCGGCTTTGCCGGGGCCACCACCGCCGCCCTCTTCCTCGACCGCTTCGTGGGCGAAGGGCTGGATTGGGCGCATTTCGACACCTTCGCCTGGCGCCCCACCGCCAAGCCCGGCCGCCCCAAAGGCGGCGAGGCGCTAGCCCTGCGCGCCGCATGGGCCATGCTCAAAGCGCGCTTCGCCTAAACCGCCAAACCTTGCGAAAAACCGCGCCCCCGGCTATGCGCCCGCTCTTTGGGTTTGGGGGCAGCATCTTTGGCACACCGCGATTTCGATCTTCCGCCGCAGGGCGCATCTTTCACCCTGTCCGGCCCGGCCAAGCGGCCTGATCCGCTGACCACCCCGGTGCGCGGCGATCTGGCGCATATCCGCCTGGTGGGCCAAGTGTTCGTGGCGCATTATATCGTGCCCCAACCGCATCGCGCCTTGGCCGATGCCCCGGTGCTCAAATCCCCCCATGGCGAGGCCCATGCCACGCTGGCCGCGGGCGCCGAATTCCATGTGCTCGACATCGCGGGCGCCCATGCCTGGGGCGAAGTGCCCGGCGGGGCAGTCGGCTATATCGCGCTCGATCTGCTGGAGAAGCTGGCATGACCCATACCGTGTTCATCGATGGCGCCGCAGGCACCACCGGCCTTGAAATCGCCGACCGGCTCGCTGGCCGCGCCGAATTCGATCTGCTGATCCTAGATGACACGCGCCGCAAGGACCCCGAAGCCCGCCGCGAGGCCATCCGCGCCGCCGATTTCGCCATCCTGTGCCTGCATGATGATGCCGCGCGCGAAGCCGTCAGCTTTGCGCAAGGCAGCCCCGTGCGCATCATCGACGCCAGCACCGCGCATCGCACCGCCGATGGCTGGACCTATGGCTTCCCCGAGTTGGTGGGCCGCGACACAATCGCCGCCGCCACCCGCGTGTCCAACCCCGGCTGCTACCCCACCGGCTTCATCGCCCTGATCGCGCCGCTGGTCCGCTCAGGCTTGCTGCCCGCCGATTGGCCCTACACGGTCAACGCCGTCTCGGGCTATTCGGGCGGCGGCAAAGCCCTGATCGAGCGCTTTGAGGAAGACCGCGACATCGCCTTCCGCGCCTATGGCCTCGCCATGGGGCACAAGCATGTGCCCGAAATGACGCGCTATGCTGGCCTGAAATACGGCCCCGTCTTCGCGCCCTCCGTCATCCCCGCCCATCGCGGCATGTGGGTCGAGGTGCCATTGCCTCTCAATGCCATCCCCGGCGCGGCCAGCCCCAATGCCCTGCGCGATGCCCTCACCGCCTTTTATGCGGGCAGCCCCATCGTGACCGTCGCCCCGGCCGAGACCCCGGCCGAAATCCTGCTGCGCGGCTCGCTCGCCCCCTCGGACCGCCTCACGCTGCATGTGTTCGGCGCCGCCGATGGCAGCCAAGCCCGCCTCGTCGCCGTGCTCGACAATCTGGGCAAGGGCGCCAGCGGCGCGGCGGTGCAAAGCCTCAACCTGATGGCAGGCCTGCCCGAGACCACCGGCCTCGCGCTGTAACGCTTACAACCCCTGCCTTAAATTCAGGCAGGGGTTGCACAAAAAATGATCGCGTTTCGGGCGCGAAAGCGTGTTTGATAAGCACAAACCCCCTTCGCACGCGCAAAATCTTTCCTTGCCCCCCGCAATTCAGAGGTTTTCCTTCGCGCCGGATTGGCCTATCCCATCATGGCGACTCTGGCACGGATCTTGATAGATCAGTCCAGCGTCAAGAGTCCCGGCGCTTGGCGCGGTCGATGATCGCGACAGGCAATCCGGCATGGCGCACAGCGGGATTTCCAAGCCCCGCCAATGAGGGATGGTGCAGGCGTGAAAAAGATCGAGGCGATCATCAAGCCGTTCAAGCTGGACGAAGTGAAGGAAGCGCTCCACGACGTGGGCGTATCCGGCATCACCGTCACCGAGGCCAAGGGTTTTGGCCGCCAGAAGGGGCATACCGAACTCTATCGCGGCGCCGAATATGTGGTGGATTTTCTGCCCAAGGTGAAGCTTGAGGTCGTGGTGGCCGATGATCTGGCCAGCCGCGTGGTGGAAGCCATCGCAGGCGCGGCGCAGACCGGTCGCATTGGCGATGGCAAGATCTTCGTCAGCCCGGTGGATAGCGCCCTGCGCATCCGCACCGGCGAACGCGATAACGACGCCGTTTAACACAATTCCTGAGGCAGGCGCGCGCCCCAGCGCGCCCACCTCGCGATCGGATTAGGGACCGAGCGCAAGAATGAGGGGCTGGCGCCCGGATCCCCGTGATACCTCTCACCTTTACCCCCAGCCTTTCCGGGCCGGGGGAATTTTGCCGGAGAAAAATGGTAATGGCTACTGCAGCAGACATCCTCAAGCGGATCAAGGACGAGGAAATCGAGTGGGTCGATCTGCGCTTCACCGATCCCAAGGGCAAGTGGCAGCACCTCACCATGGTCGCTGGCCTGCTGGGCGAGGATGAGCTGGATGGCGGCCTGATGTTCGACGGTTCGTCGATCGAAGGTTGGAAGGCCATCAACGAATCGGACATGATCCTCAAGCCCGACCTCGACGCAGTCTATGTCGATCCGTTCTCGGCCACCCCGATGCTGATCGTGGTTTGCGACATTGTTGAGCCCTCGACCGGCGAACTCTACGCCCGCGATCCCCGCTCGACCGCCAAGCGCGCCGAAGCCTTCGTCAAGGCCGCTGGTTTTGGCGACACCGTCTATGTCGGCCCCGAAGCCGAATTCTTCGTGTTCGACGACGTGAAGTATTACGACGGCTATGATGGCAACGGCTTCCGCATCGATGATATCGAGCTGCCAACCAACACCAACCGCACCTACGAAAGCGGCAACCTGGGCCACCGTCCGGGCGTCAAGGGCGGCTACTTCCCCGTTGCCCCGATCGACAGCCTGGTCGACATCCGTGGCGAAATGGTCAGCACCATGATCGACATGGGCCTGCCCTGCGACAAGCACCACCACGAAGTTGCCACCGCGCAGCACGAGCTGGGCCTGACCTTCGGCACGCTGGTCACCACCGCAGACCGTATGCAGGTCTACAAGTATGTCGTGCAGCAGGTTGCCCACGCCTATGGCAAGTCGGCCACCTTCATGCCCAAGCCCATCAAGGGCGACAACGGCTCGGGCATGCACACCCACATCTCGATCTGGAATGAAGGCAAGAACACCTTCGCAGGCAATGGCTATGCTGGCCTGTCGGACGATTGCCTCTATTTCATCGGCGGCGTGATCAAGCATGCCAAGGCGCTCAACGCCTTCACCAACCCGACCACCAACAGCTACAAGCGTCTGGTGCCGGGCTACGAAGCCCCCGTGCTGCTGGCCTACTCGGCCCGCAACCGCTCGGCGTCTTGCCGCATCCCCTATGGTGCCGGCACCAAGGCCAAGCGCGTGGAATTCCGCTTCCCCGACGCGATGGCCAACCCCTACCTGTGCTACGCCTCGCTGCTGCTGGCTGGTCTTGATGGCATCAAGAACAAGATCCACCCCGGCGAAGCCATGGACAAGAACCTCTACGATCTGCCCGCCGACGAACTGGCTCAGGTCCCCACCGTCTGCGGCTCGCTGCGCGAAGCCCTCGACGCCCTGGCCGCCGATCACGACTTCCTCCTCGAAGGCGGCGTGTTCACCAAGGACCAGATCGAAAGCTACATCGAACTCAAGTGGCCCGAAGTCTCGCGCTGGGAAACCACGCCTTCGGCCGTCGAATTCGACATGTACTACAGCCTCTGATCCTATCAGACGTTGTTTACACAAAAGGGGCGTCCGGGAAACCGGGCGCCTTTTTTGCTGGGGCCGTGTAAAGGTGCCTCCGGCGGGTTAAGGGTGTTACACCCTTAACAATCCCAGCCCTTGGCGGCGTCGCGCTTGAAACGGCGCGTTGGGTTAGCTAATTTTAAATGCCGCTTCGCGGCAGGTGAATGTCGGCTACGTTAAAGAGAGCAGATACATTCGCTTCACTTATTTCTTGGATTTGCCCCCTCAACCGCCATAATCAGAGCTTTATTACACACGGTAGGTTCTATGGAAGACGAAAGCCGCCTTGATCGCCTATATCTCAAAGCGCTTCAAATCCGTGAAAACCATCAGCCTGGCCTTTGGCTGCCGATCATGTGGCATTTGGCCCTGAGGCGCTATTCAGAAGCTATGATCGACCTCGCCCAATGGTATGGAGACGGTGGGCAATGGCCGGGGGATCTAGGCCGACAGGGCGATAGCTTTAGCCCTGCTGGCTTATATTATCGTGCCTTCAAATATGGCAATGCCCGTGCCGCCCAGCATCTCGCCATGCACAGCTTCAACAGCAGAAATATGCGTGGATACCGTCATTGGCTGCAGCAAGGCGCCAAGCTAGGTGATGGGTATGCGGTGAACCAGCAGAAGCATTTTGAAACCCGATTGCCCCACAAGACTGCCCGTAAGATAGGGCGCCTACGCCCCTATCATCGCCGAGACGAAACCTATTGAGTCCCCTTGCCTCCCCGCGAAGCGGAATAACCACCGTCATCGCTGTAAGGTGACAAGAGTTCTTGGAGTATCGTGGTAAATCGTGGAAATCCGTGGGAAGAGGTAGAGATTTGGCGGATTTCTGGGGTTTTACGATGCTCTGGGGGCGGAGAAAGCGAAGCGATCTGTGTCTAGAGTATGCGGGCATATAGACATCAAATTGACAGGAGATGCTGGAGTTGGTCAATTTGAGCGTGAGGCTTCTTAACGGCAGAAATCGGGGATTTATAGCCTTCTCACGCACCTCTTAGAGGGGTGTGAGAAGGCTTGAACTGGGGCAAAGTTGGACAGTTAGCGGGCCAACTTCCGTTTTGGGGTTAGCACGCCCAAAAAATGGCGGAATTCCGGCTTCTCAAGAGCAATGAGAGATATTCAGGCAAGGCGGTCTAATCGCCATAAGTTGGACAAAATTTCGGCTAGTTGAATATGCCTTCTTGGAACACAAAAACGGATGCCTTGCCATCTGTGACATCGCACGATGCTCTATGCCGGATCGGAACACCAAAACTATTTTGCGCGTCGAAGGCGATCATAAAATGATCAGTGCCGTCTACCGTGCCTATCTCATGCGTATCGGGGCCATCAATTCGGCGATATGTCGAAGGCGCTTTTAAGGTGTCCTTTATGGCCTCGTCACACACCGCAAATCGGCGAGAAGGGGCACCGATAAGGAAAATTGCCATCCCACCTAAAATGATGACCAAAAATAAAATGATACCCCATTCGAGCCGATAGAGTGTGGGCTGGTCCTTGTCGGGCGGCTCAATACTCTCCACTGTTTACAGCCTCCTAAGCGGGGCGCCCATTACGCGAGCGACGAGGATGGCTTTGCCGTCCTCTGTGCCTATGTCGCGCGGGGCGATAACGCGGTCTTCGATATTGGCATCTATTGAGCGCATCTGATTGGCCAGAAGCGCATCGAGCCGTGCCACGGTGAGATGGCCCCAGACCCGGACGATGTAAACTGCGCCATCCTGAGCTTCGCCAGGAGCGATGTCGCGCAGGAAGACTAGATCGCCCTCGCGCAGCGATAAGCGAGGCAGATCGGCGGGCAGCTTGGCCAGCCAAAGGCCGGAAGTCGTGCCAAATGTCTGATAGAGCCAATCCTTGCGGATCGGGGTTTCTGAGACCACTGACCCACGCGTTTCGTCTGTCAGTTCGCGTAGATCATATTCGGGCACATTCACCCAGTCGAGGTGATCCACATCGATTGGGTGAAATGCTTTAGGTTTTCCGTTCGGATTTTCGGATTTTACACCATTCCCGCGCAGCAGCCAGTCAACGGTAACGCCGAGGCCGTCAGCTATCTTTAGCGCATTATCAGACCTTGAAATTCCTTTTTTAATGCAGTCGCTTAACGTTGTTTGCGGAATGCCTGTTTGAGCACTCAGCCAAGCATAATCATTATCGCCTAGGCATGAGAGAATGCGCAGGCCAACCGGGTCATCGGTCGATACCGTTTGACGGCGCCTTTTTTTCGTTGTAACCGAAATCTCGTCACGAACTTTCGGTGAAATCATATGAGCATCTCCACCCTGCACCCACAAGATGTGCTGGCCGAAATCAGAAAGGCGTATGGCTCCGCAGCTGCCTTCGAACGCGCGCATTCACTACCGCAAAAGTCGGTCCATGATGTCATGCGCGGGCGCCAAAGCGCTCGCGTGAAGCGGGCCATTGAAAGTCTCCTGAATCAAAAATCCGACAATTCGGACACTAGCCGAGATTCGCGCAGTTCGCACCGCCAAAATCGCAAGGCCCGCCGGAGTGTCGCCGCATGAGCGCCGCCCTCAACCTTCGGGGCAGTCGTCATCGTTTGCGGAGGGCGGGTCTTCGTGAAACGGCCACAGCGTTGGAAAATCGTCATGCAGCTCTTGGGCTGTCGCAGATGCTTGCACCAGAAGTGAGGAGCGAGCTTGCCCGGAGCCTGCAGACATTCCGTAACGACATGCCAATTCTAGGAGCGTCGCTCCGCAGCGCGCTTGATAACTGGCGGCCAGCAGGAACCCATGCCTTTCTAGCCCTACGGCGAATCGCCGCAGAAGTGGGCCGCGTCGATTTTTCTGGGTCGTCAGATAGTCTCGAATGTCGCCAGCGTGATCCCGCAAAATGCGACGAATGCCGCTATCGCCAAGGCGGTGATAGCTCTGGCGCAATGCCTCGACGCCCTCGCGCCGTAGCAGATTATCCAGCCACGCCAATTCGAGACGTGCCCATTCGGCATACGTGTCCAAATCCATCGTCTCAGGCTCCTTGTTCTGGGTGTCCGCGCATTGGCTGCGTTCGGACCAGGTTCCGCTTTCGAGCCTGAACCTATCGCGCCTTTGCCTGCCCTGCATCGTCTAAGTGAGAGTGAAAAATGAACATTGCCGCTGGAAAACTGCTGCAAAATGCCAAGTTGATGGAGCTGGACCCCGCTACGGTGGAGGATGGGCAGCGCATTGGCTTCCTGCATGAAGACAAGGCCGCCGCCATCGGGCGCCTGATGGCAGTGGATGGGCAGCGCGACCCGATCAAGGTGGTGGCGCAGGCCAAGGGATCGACCAAGCCGTGGCGGCTGGTGGTGGGCATGCATCGGCTGGTGGGCGCCCGCAAGGAAGGCATTCCAGTTTATGCCATTGAGGTTTCGGGCAAGCCGGAGGATCTGGCCGATCTGGAGGCCAGCGAGAACCTGCACCGGCGCCCGCTGGCCCCGATTGAGCGGGCGAAGTTTGTCGCTGCGCTGTGTCGGGCGGCACAGGAGCGCATCGCGCGCCAGCATGGAAATCTCAAACAGGAGCAACTTGGAGCCGCAGCGCGCTGGGCCAAGGTAAAATCCGGTGAGATCAGGGTCGACGATGCGTTGCAAGCTGCGAGTGACGATGCTGCGGACAAGATGTCCGCAGCATACGGTTGGCAGGAATCGGCGGCTGACGCCCTAGGAATGGACAAGCGGACGATCCGCCGGTCACTGGAATTTTTCCACCTTCTGATCGAGCCTTTTCCCGACCTGATTGAGCAGCTGGCGCACCATCCGGTGGTGGGCGAGAATGCAAGTCAGTTGAAGCTGATCGCGACGGTAAAGGTGGAAAGCCAGCGTCGCGATGTGATCGCCATGCTGCTGGCTGACCTTGAAATGAGCGCGGATCAGGCGCTGGTGCAGGTGGGCGTGGCGCGCGCGGCGGCGGCGGCGGTGGCGCAGCATCAGAAATTCTATGATCAGATCGTGGGCGGATGGGGGCGGCTGGGCATCGCGCAAAAGCGCGATTTCCTGCCCCGCATCCCGGCGATGCTGGGCACGGATGATCTGAAAAGACGGCTGCGCGATATGCTCAACGCAGAATTGGGAGGCGATGATGCCACGCGGTGAGATTTCATCGGGCCGTGCGGCCAAGCGCCATCCGCTCGACTGGTATTGTGAGGCCGGGTGGGAGTGGGGCCAGATCGTGGAGGCGATTGGCCTGCGCGAAAATGAGAATGGATCGGCCATTTGGGATCCGGCGTGCGGCTATGGCACCAGCGGCGAATGGTTGCAGGGTGAAGGCTTTGACGGCCAGATCCTGCTGTCCGATCTGGTCAATAATCTGCGGATCGAGAATTTTGCCGATCTCGATGCGGTTCACTGGGCCAGCGTGGATTTCGTGGATGACAATGAGGTCAACCGGTTTCTCGATTGTTGGCCCAAATCTCGATCAATCTGGTGCAACCCTCCCTACAGCTACAAGAAGGTGTGGTGGAAGGGGCGCAAGGTCTCGATCAGCGAGGCTTATGTCCGGCAGGCGTTGGCCGTCGCGACAGACCGTGTGGTGATGATCCTGCCCGCCAAATGGCTGGCTATGGGCAAGCGCCGCAGCCGCCTCGTGCGGATCGACCACCCGCCCCAGTATGTGCTGCATTTCTGCGAGCGGCCCAGCATGCCGCCCGGCGATATGATCGCGGCCATGGGCGACCGCGCCTTTCGCGGCGGGATGATCGATTATTGCGCGGTGGTTTGGGATGTGCGTCAGCCCGCCCTGCCCGGCGAGACGCGCACGATCTGGCTGCCACCACTGTCAGGAGGGGCGTGATCCGATGAATCTGAAGCCTGCACCTTTTTGGCTGACCCCGCACCGCGTTAAAGCGCTACTGGGAACACCATATTATGGCGCTGATGTTTGTCGTGTGCCTGTGCTGTCGATCAAGCTGGTCGATCAACCGCGCGCATCCGTCGATCCTCGTCTGGCAAAGGCCAATGATAACGGGGGCGATCATGGCTGAGGTGATCCTGCGCACTGGCGCGGAACTGGCCGCGCATATTGAGAAAGAAGCCGCGATGAGGGGGCTGAGTCCATCAAAGTTGCTGGCTCAGATTTATCCAAACCCGGCGGCATCACTCAACACGATCCGGCGAGCCAGACAGCCGACGATCAATACCATCGCAAAACTCAACCGTATCCTTTCGTCGAAGGTCATGATGGCTAGGGCCGATGAGCGCACCAATGCCGCCCATATGCAGCGGCTTGCGACCATCGCCACAAAGGTTGATCCGGTCTATGTCGATCGCGATCCCTGTTTTTACTGCGGCACGCGCGCCGATATTGGGTGCCGTCACCAGGAGTCGCAGCATGGCTAAGGCCAAGCCTCACCCCGATCAGATCGGCTTTTGCTTTGACACGCCCCAGCCCGCCAGCATGCCTGCGGCATTGGCGGGGCTGGAGCATCAGATCTGTGGCGCGGTGGGCATGATCCTTAATTCTGATCCGCGTCCGCGCGAGATCATCGCCGCCGAGATGAGCATCCTGCTCGGCGATGATGTGAGCCGCGCAATGCTGGATGCCTATTCCAGCCCAGCGCGCGAGGGGCACCGGGTATCGCTCAGCCGATTCCTTGCGCTGGTGGCGGTGAGCAAGCGGCATGATGTGCTCGACACGTTGATCCGACCGATCGGTGCGGCGGTGCTGGTGGGCGAAGAAATCCAGACCGCGCGGCTCGGCCAAATCGACCGCCAGATGCAGGCGCTGAAAGAAGAGCGCCAGCGCTTGGCCGCGCGCGCACCATTGATCCGGGGAGGCAAGTAAGTGGGCGCTAAGATTATCCCCATGGCTACACAAACGCCGGAAGTCGAGGCGCGCAGCGACTGGTTTTCTCTGTCGGAATTGCTGGCGCTGGGCCTGTCTGGCCTGCCCACAGACCGCCGCAAGCTGTCACGCAAGGCACAGGACGAGGCATGGCACTTGCAGGTTGACGCCGATGGCCAGTTGCTCAGTCGCGCGCGGGGCCGGGTTGGCGGCGGGGTTGAGTTTCATATTAGCGTTTTGCCACCGGCAACCCAGTTGGAACTGGCCACACGCGGCCTGTCTATCAGCCATCCCCAGCCTGCCGAGGCCGAAACTCGCGAGGCACGTGAATGGCGCTGGTTCGACCGGCAGACCGATACAGTGAAGAATGAAGCCGCGCGCCGTCAGTTGCTGCTGGCTGAGATTGATGTGCTGGAGGCCGCAGGTGTGACGCGCTCTGCCGCGATCAGCGATGTGAGTCGCCGGTTTGATGTGGGTGCATCGACCATCTGGCTTTGGTTCAATGCAGTTAAGGGCATCGCCATGCACGATCGCCTGCCTTTTCTTGCGCCGCGTCGCAAGGGCGGCGGGGTTGAGGCCGAAATCCCCGATGATATCTGGAAGCTATTCCTATCCGACTATCTGCGGCCAGAGCAGCCGACGCTCAAGAGCTGCTATGACCGCGTGGTGAAGGTGGCGAAGGATCGCTGCATCAATCAAGCTCTACCATCGGATGCGGCCTTTCGCCGCCGCCTAAAGCGCGATGTGGACGCCCGCGTGATGCTGTTGCGGCGAGGCAAGAAGGATGAGTTCAAGCGGTCTGTGCCCGATCAGCGGCGCAAGCTCGATACGATGAACGCGCTCGATCTGGTTAATATCGATGGCCATGAGTTCGATGTGTTTGTGATCCCACCGGGTGGCTCGGAAAAGCATCCAGTGCGCCCGGTGTTGGTCGCGATACAAGATGTGTTTAGCCGTAAGTTCCTCGCTTGGAAGCTGGACCTGTCAGAAAACTTTCTGGCGACCCGGCTGGCCTTCGCGGACCTATTCAAGATTTATGGCATCCCCAAGGCCTGCCTGCTCGATAACAGCCGCACCTTTGCGGGAAAGAAACTGACCGGTGGCGTGAAAACGCGTTTCCGCTACAAACACATTGAGGGCGAGGCGGCCGGTCTGCTGACATCCTTGGGTATTCAGATCCGCTTTGCTCAGGTCTATCATGGGCAAGCCAAGCCCATCGAGCGCGGCTTTCGCGACTTTGCTGATCGCATTGCACGCGGTCCGGAATGCGCGGGTGCCTATACCGGGAATAGCCCCACTAACAAGCCAGCGAACCGTGGTGAGCGCGCTATCCCGTGGGATGAGTTCGAGCAGATTGTGGAGCGCGGGATCGCCGATCACAATGCCCGCATGGGGCGGCGCGGCGGTGTGTGCAATGGCCGCAGCTTCGACCAAGTGTTTGCCGAAAGCTATGCTACAGCGACGATTGGTAAGGCATCGTCAGAGCAACTCCGCATCGCTTTGCTGGTAGCAGAGCAGAAGCGCGTTGATCGCCGCACAGGTGAGATCAAGCTGCTGGGCAATCGCTATTGGGCCGAGGAATGCGGGCGCATTCGCGGCGACTTGGTGACTGTGCGCTACGACCCCGAAGACCTGACCAAGGAAGTCCACATCTACGACTTCTCGGGCGCTTATCTTTTTGCGGCACAGCCGGTTGGTGATGTGCAGTTCTTGGAAGCCGCCGGTGCTCACGCTGTATCGAAGCGCCGCAAAAACTATCGGGATTCCGTGCGTGCGGTTGAGGCCGCTTACGACCTGATGGAGGCGGCGGAGGTAGCCGCCTTGCAGGCTGCCGCTGGAGTGCCAGCCCCTGATCTGCCCGATCCGGGTGCAGTGCGTATCCATCGCCATCGCGGCAATGTGGCTCGCAAAACCAAGGCTGCGCCGGATGTGACGCTTACCCCGCAGCGGGAAATTAGCGCGCATGAAGAGAGGAATTTCGCGGCCCTAGGCAAGGTTGGCCTGAGGCTGGTCGAATGAAAGGTGGCGCGTGAGGGCGGCCTAGGAAACTTCCCCCACGCGCCGGTGTCCAACGATGAACACGGGAGTTATGTGCAGTGCCAACGGATATCTTGCAACCCATCGCAGAAACCAATGAGGTCGAGGAAGCCCGCAAGTGGTTGATCGACCACAAGACCAGCACGGGGTTTAGCTGGAGCGAATTGAGCAAGCGCACCGGTGTGCCCACCGGAACGCTCAGCCAGTTCGGTAGCGAAAAGGGCTATCGGGGCGATGAGCGCAAATTGGCCGCACAGGTCAATGTGTATCGGCAATCCCTGATCGCCTCTTCGCGCGTTACCGTCGAAATGCCCAGCCGCCCCGGCTATTTCGAAACACCGACGTCGCAGCACATCACCAATATCCTGACTATGGGACGGATGGGGCGCGTAGTGGCGGCAGCCACCGGCGCCGGGCTGGGCAAGAGCGAGACTGCTCGGAATTTCCGGGATTGCTACCCCAATGTGTGGATCATCACCCTCAAACCATCGCTGAGTGGTGTCGCGCCGGTGTTGCTCGCTATCCTCAAGCAGCTGGGCGAGGTCAATGCCAAGGGATCGCCGCAGATGCTGTCAGATCGCATCGGTGAGATCCTTCGGTCGCGTCACAAGCCGATGCTGATCTTTGACGAAACGCAGCATGCCACAGTTAAGACGATCGACGAAATCCGCTCGATCAATGATGAAACCGGCGCAGGCATAGCTTTGCTGGGCAATATTCCGGTGCTGCGCAAGATCGAGGGCGGCGGGCGCGATGAGGCATTCGCCCAGATCTATAGCCGTCTGGCCTATCGGATGGTGCGGCCTTTGCCTTTGAGGGCGGACGCTGAAGCACTAGCCAGCGCATGGGGCATTGCTGAACCAGATATGATCGACCTGATCGTGCGGATCTCGCTCGTGCCCGGCGGCCTGCGCAACAGCACTCACGCGCTCGAATTGGCCACGATGCTGGCCATGGGCGAGGAAAAGCCATTTGGCCTAGATCATTTGCAAAATGCTTGGGCGCAGATTTCCGGCCGGGGGGTGATGTGATGCGCTGGGTGCAATCGATCCGCGCGGTAATCGCGGAGCATCAGGCGATCTTTGGTTGCCCTGACCGCGCCTATCTCATCACCGCAATCCTCACGATGATCGCGACCGGCCTGATGGTCTTTGAGATCGGATGCTTTGTCGCAGCCTTTGGAGGTGATCAATGAGTGCTGTCAAAGCTAATGCCCGCCCTGCGCAATTTGATCGGGCTAGCCAGCATCGTCGTTCGATGCTGGCTAAAGCCAACATCGCCAAGCTCCAACTGGGGCTGGATGAGGACGATTATCGACAGGCCATCTTTGATGTGTCGGGGCAGATGAGCCTTGCCGCCTGCAATGACGCGCAACTGGTGCGCCTGCTCGACTGGTTTAAGGGCAAGGGGTTTCGCCCCTTGCCCAAGGGCGGCAATGCGGTCGCCGATAACCCTATGGCGCGTAAGGCACGGGCTATGTGGATCTCGCTCTATCACTTGGGCGCCGTGCACAATCCTTCTGAGCAAGCGCTGGAGGCCTTTGCCAAGCGCCAGCTTGGATGCGATAAATTGGTATGGGCGCGGCAGGGGGATGCCTATCGCCTGATCGAAGCGCTCAAGGCCATGGCGCTGCGGGCGGGATGGATTTTGCATGATCGCGCCACCCAACGCCCGCTATCACCGCTTGGCCTGCAAGCTTCGCTCTGCTCTGCAATCTTGATCCAGCTTAAAGCCAAGGGTGTGGCACCCGAGGGGTGGACGCTTGATCAAGCCGCGTTCCGCCTTTGCGGGATCGACACGGCGGAGACAACCACCGGCTATACCGCGCAGCATTATGAACGGCTGGCCAAGGCGCTGGGCGATATGTTGCGCCAGCATGGAGGCGCCGCACATGGCTAAAGCAGTGCAGGCGTATGCCGACGATACTGGGCAAATTCACGCCTCGGCGGAGAATGCGATTCTGGCGGACTTGACCAATATCCTTGGCCGGGTTGGTGCCGAGGGCGGGATTACACAAGGGCTCGCTCATCTCATCCTCAAGAAGCGCCCCGAGATCGAGCGCGTCTTTGCCGATTTGGATGCGATCTCCGCTGATCAGGAGGGAAGCCTGTGAGGACAATCCCAAATCATGGACCTGTAATCTCTAACCATGCGCTCATGCGGTGGCTGGAGCGGTCTGGCGCCATTGATGCTGGCGCGATGAGAGGCCTTTTGGCTAACTCGCTCGCTCGCGCTTATCAGGCTGCCCGATCGATCACGACCAGGGACTTTTTAATCCTTGCCGATGGTCTCGTTTATGTGGTTCGGCAGGACACGGTTGTGACAGTCTGCGATGATGATGGCCGTCATACAACCCGCGCATGGTTGCTCGCTGGCCCTGATCAGGATGCAGGATAATGCATCACGATCGGCTGACCTTCCATTTGCGCAATATCCTGGGCGAAGAAGGCTTTGTGCACCTCGCCCAGGCAGTGGGGGGAACGCGCATCTATGTCTCGTATCACATGGGTGATGATCATCCTGTGGTGCAAGCTGTGGGGCGAGCTTCGGCTGATAAGTTGAGCCGCGAACTCGCCCCAGCCACTATCCGTGCACCACTGGCCCGGCGTGAGCGGGCGCTGTATTATCGTAAGCAGGGCTTGTCTGATGCAGCCATTGCGCGGAAGCTGGGCATCACAGAAAACGGTGTCGGAAAGCTGTTCAAGAGAGAGACGGACTTGCCAGAACGGCCAAAAAAGGCCAGATCACCATTGCAACTAGACCTCCTCTAGTTTCCTGCCCGCTTCGGCGGGCATATTTTTTGCCATCTATCAGCGCCATCGTGACCCCATGATCAGCGGGGCCGATACTTCCATCGTGCCCCGATTTCTTGGGAAATCAGGTGGCAGAGATGGCGGTAAATGTCCTTCAGTTGATTGATCGGGTGATCGGGACCGAGGGTGGCTTTGTGGACCACCCTAGTGATCGCGGCGGCGCCACGCGCTGGGGCATCACGGAAGCGGTGGCGCGCGCCTATGGCTATACTGGCGCGATGCGCGATTTGCCGCGTCCTGTGGCGCAGGACATCTATCGCAAGCGCTATTGGCTGGAGATCGGGCTGGACCGGATCGCGGTGGAATGCCCCGATCTGGCTACGCATTTGTTCGATGTGGCGGTCAATATGGGCGCATCAGTGCCCGGTGCTTGGCTGCAGCGCCTGCTTAACGCGCTCAACCGGGGCGGCGCCGATTATCCCGACATGGAGGTGGATGGCCGCATCGGCTCGATGACGGTTCAGGCCTTGCGGTCGTTTCATACGTTGCGTGGGTCCGATGGGGAGAGCGTGCTGATCAAGGGCATCCAGATCCTGAAAGGCGCCCGGTATATCGCACTGGCCGAGGGTGACCGCAGTCAAGAGGCCTTCCTCTACGGCTGGCTGGTCAATCGCATCAACCTTGGGGTTGGTCGGGTATGACCTTCTGGGACTGGTTATATCGGCTCGGGCCGGGCTGGCCTGATCAGCGCGGATGGTATGCTGTTGCACTGTTTGTGCAGACTTGCGCTATCCTCATGATGCTCAGTTTTGTGCCAGCCTTGAGCCATGACGAATTTTTCAAATCCCTCGCCACGGCCATCGTGGTGACTGGGTGGGTAGGATTCGCAGTAGCCGGGCGCGATAACCGTATGGATCGCGATCAGGTATCTCAAGCGCAGGATCTGGCACGGCAGGTGTTGCAGCATGTCCAGTCGGGTGCACCCACAGCGCCCAAGGACGGCCAATGATCAGCCCCGATATCTTGTTGCGCAACTGGCGCGTGGTCGCCGCCATGGTCGCCTTGGCAGCAGCTTGCCTGTGGCTTGCCCTGCATGATCGTGCCGTGATTGCTCGGCATGAGGCCAAGGTTGAGGCTGCTGCCGCTCCGGCGCGTGATGCCGCCGCCGCCGAGCGTGTGCGCGATGCGGCCGCCAATACCAAATCTGAACAGGAGCTTTCCCATGCGATCGACAATGCGCCGCGTGGCGGCGATCTCAGCCCTGCTGCTCATGCCCTTGCTTGTGAGCGGCTGCGCGCCATCGGGCGGTTTCCCGCCGGTTGCCGATCTGCAAGCGGCAACGGAGGCCAAGCCGGTGCCCAGTGATGCTATCGCCACCGATCCGTCTGCCGAAGCGCATTACAACGCGGCGGTGGAAAGCTGGGGCGACCAGTTATCGTCTGCTGGTGGGCGGCTCTGCCGGTTTTTCCAGCGGCGCGGGGTAAAGGGGCTGGCATGCCCGGAAGAGGGCCGATGAGCACGACATATGCCCTTGGCCCTAATCAGCAGGGCCAAATGATCTTTTTCATCCTCTCGAAAGACGGATGGAAGATCAAGAATATGGCCACCCGTCAGGAGGTGTGCATTTCGGATAGTCAACTGGCGCTGGCGCATCAGATTGTGAAGCCGAAATGAAGGTCACCGACCGCATGATCGAGGCTGCCGAGGCCAATGTCAGTCGGGAGTGCGAGAGCGCAATCGCGCGCATCCGCGCCCATCTGGCAGAGGAAGGCGAAGACGTTTGCATCGACTGTGATGAACCCATTGGCGCAGCGCGCAAGGCGGCGCTGCCGTCGGCTGAGCGCTGCATTGACTGTCAAAACCTATTTGAAAGGATGCTGCGTGGATCTCGCGCCTATTAATCAATGGCTGTCCGTGGTCGCGCTGGTGATGGGCATCGGGAACGGTCTCTATCTCTGGATCAGCCGCCCTGCGAAAGATTTGGGTGGCCGGGTCGATCTGGCGAATAGTCGGGTTGATGAGGCATTTGACGGCCTCAAAGCTCATGATCGACGCATTCAGCGCGTCGAAGATGATATGCGCCACCTGCCGACCAAAGATGATCTGCACAAGGTCTCAGCAGACATCGCCTCCCTGAAGACAGAGGTCGATGGCATCGGGCGCACTGTGCACCGCATTGATGATTTCCTGAGGAGCAAGCCATGAGCAGCTATGAGCAGCGGTGTCAGGAAGATGCGCGTCTGGCGATCCTGGCTGAACTGGCCCGACAATCTGATGCCCGCCTCAACAGCCTCTCGATCTCGCGCATTATTGATGCGCTGGGCATGCGTCGATCCCGCGATTGGGTCGAAAACCAGTTGAGGCGTTTGGATGAATTCGGCGCGATCAATCTGCGCAGCGAGACCATTAGCGGAATGGGTGAGGTCAGTATTGCCACCCTTACACGCACTGGACGCGATCATGTGGAACGCCGCGCGCTGCTCGCAGGTGTAACGCCGCCTATGGATGAGGAATAATCATGGGGCGTGGGTATACCATCATTTTGGAGGCTGCTGCTGTCGGCGTCTTGCTATCGCTGCTGCTTGGCTGGTTCATCCTGAACATGCCTGTTGAACAGGGCGATGGGCCTGTATTGGCTGATCCTGTGCAGGTCGTGCAGTATCATGACTGATCCGCATGATAGCCCCGCTGCTGATCGGCGAGAGGGTCGCGGCTATTTGTCGGCGATCGACCGGCTGCCAGAGGTCTGCGATGAGGATATCGCATGGGCGAACACCGCGCTGCGCGACCGCAAGATGCCGCAGACAGAGATCCTGCGGCAGTTTAACGCGCGCCTCGCCGACCGTGGGGTGAAGGGGATCAGCGTCGGCGCGTTCAACCGGCATTCCGTGCGCATCGCAATCGAGATGCGCAAGATCGAGGCGAGCCGCCAGATCACCAACGAGGTGCTCTCACGCCTAGCACCGGGCGAACGCAGCGACAGTATGATCGCGGCGGTCGAGCTGCTCAAGCACCGCATCATCGAAATGGTGATGGGCGACGATGAACCCAACTCTGCCGAGCTGGGCAAGGCCACGCTGGCTCTGCAGCGCCTGTCGTCCACGCTGGCGCGCACAACCGAACTCCAGCGCCGCGACCGGCAGGAGCAACGCGAGGAGGAGGACCGCAAGGCTTTGCTGGAGCGCCAAAAGGCGGAGAGCGATGCCGCCGACGCCGCCGTCAAGATCGCGGGCGAGGCTGGCCTGTCCGAAGAGCGTATCCGTGCTATCCGGCGTGGCGTCTTGGGGCTGTCAGCATGACGCGGGCCAAGGCAAAGGCGCGAAGCAAGCCCTATCAGGTGGCGCTGGATATCGAGACTTATGCGCCGCTACTGGCGCAGGGGTTCGGCGGCGCGCTGGGCGATGGGGCATCGCCGACCAGCGTGATCGGCTATTATGGCAGCAATGGCCGCATCCGAATGATACGGGCCGATTACCCCAATGGCTGGCGGCTCGACCTACGGATCAGCAAAGGGCGCGATAGTGCCCTGCGCATCACCAGCATGACCTCCTCGATGCGTATGGTCACACGACCAAAGGGGGCCGTATGACCGCCTTGCCCGATGATGCACCCGACATCGCTACCCTTGCCGCCTGCCTCACGCCTGCGCAGCGGCGCGCGGTGTTGCGCGGGCACCCAGAAACCATCCTTGGCGAGCGCGGGCGCGGCTATTGGCTGCTCACAAATGCCTTGATCGATAAGGGGCTGATCCACCGCGCGGGCTATCGTTATGTGCTCACCGCGCTGGGGCAACAGTTGCGCGCCCATTTGCAGGAGGCGCAGGCGTGACCGGTCAGTTGCTCTCCACCTCCTCGATGACGCCGCCGGTGGCGACCGCGCCGGTATTGTCGCGCGATCCTTCCGCGCCGCTGCCCGGCGAATTGCCGCGCGGCGCAGAAATTCCCGATGATCTCGACCCGCTGGCCGAAGGCGTGTTGATGAAGCATCAGCGCGAGTGGCTCGAAGATAAGAGCGACATGAAGCTCGCCGAGAAAGGGCGGCGTGCGGGGATCACCTTTGCCGAGGCGCTCGATGATACACTGATCGCCGCCGCCTCGCGCAAGGCCGGTGGCTCGAACGTGTTCTACATCGGCGATACCAAGGATAAGGGCCGTGAGTTCATCGGTTATGTCGCCCACTTCGCCAAGGTTGTGGCCAAGGAACTGGTCGAGATCGAGGAGTTCCTGTTCAAGGACGAGCGCGAGGACGGATCCTCGCGCGATATCTCCGCCTTCCGCGTCACCTTTGCCAGCGGCTTCCGCGTTGAGGCGCTGTCCTCGCGGCCGGAGAACATCCGTGGCCTTCAGGGTGTGGTGGTAATCGATGAGGCCGCGTTCCATGCCGACGTGCGCGAGGTGATTGACGCAGTGAACGCGCTGCTGATCTGGGGCGGCAAGGTGCGCGTGATCTCCTCGCACAACGGCGTGCTCAATGCCTTCAACGATCTGATCAACGAGTCTAAGGCGGGTAAGAACCCGTTCTCGCTGCACTTCATCCCCTTCTCAAAGGCCGTTGAGAACGGTCTTTACAAGCGAGTCTGCCTGATGAAGGGCTGGACCTATTCCCCCGCCGCCGAAGCGGAATGGGAAGCCAAGATCCGCAGCGCTTACGGCACGCGCCTTGCCCAGATGCATCAGGAGCTGGATGCGATCCCCGCCGATGCGCAGGGGGCCGCGCTCAGCCGGACCATCATCGAGCAGGCGACCGCGCCGGACGTGCCCGTCATCCGCTACGTTCTGCCCGATGCGTTTAAGACTGCGCCTAAGGCCTTGCGCAAGGCGATGACCAAGGAATGGCTGGATACGCATGTCCTGCCACACCTGAAAAAGCTCGATGTGCGCCGCCGCCATGACATGGGGCAGGATTTCGCGCGCAGCGGCGACAGCAGCGACCTTATCGTCCAGTCGCTCGAGCAGGATCTAGTGCGGCGCTGGCGGCTAGTGATCGAGATGCGCAATGTGCCCTTCGAAACGCAGCGCGATATCCTGTTCTATGTCGGCGAGCGGATTCCGAATTTCGGCCATGCCGCCTTCGATGCTACCGGCAATGGCGCCTATTTGGCGGAGGTTGCCGCGCAGAAGTGGGGCGCACGCGTTTCCGAAATCAAGCTGCATGCCGAGTGGTATCGGGAGAACAGCCCGCCCTATGTCGAGGCGATCGGCGATGGCACGGTGTTTATCGCGGCGGATGATGACATCGTGCGCGACCATCAAGCGCTCCAGTTCGTCAATGGCGTGATCCGCGTGCCCGAGGGCGCACGGTATAAGGGCAGCGATGGGCTGGACCGTCACGGCGACACCGCGATTGCGGGCATTCTGGCATGGTTCGCTTCGCGGCAGGGGGCGATTTCCTACGGCTATGAGCCGGTCGGTCAGACACGACATGACCCGTGGAATGGCGATGACGATGATGATGAGGACACCGACGAATGGCGCGGCCCGCTGGGCGCGCGCCTGCATAGCCGCAGTTACCATTGACAGTTTGCGGGCAAGCCCGCGCATTTTGATTTGAGGAGCAGGTGATGACAGTGCTGGTGGACCAGTGGGGGCAACCTCTTCGCCGCGATGTGCTGACGCAGGATCTGGCGCAAGCATCCACCACGGGCGTGCGTTCCTCGATCGCGGGCTATCCGGCCAATGGTCTTAATCCGGCCCGCTTGGCCGATATCCTGCGTGCGGCAGATCAGGGCGATCCGCTGGAATATTTCGAACTGGCTGAGCTGATCGAGGAGCGCGATCTGCATTATGCCGGTGTGCTGGCGACCCGCAAGCGCAGCGTGGCGCAAGTTGATGCCACTGTCGAGGCGGCATCCGATGATGCAGAGGATGTTCGCCGCGCCGATATGGTGCGTGACTGGCTTAAGCGCGACGAACTGTCTGACGAAACCTTCGATATACTGGACGCGGTCGGTAAGGGCCTCTCCTTCACCGAGATCATCTGGGACACGTCGGAAGGCCAGTGGATGCCGCAGCGCCTTGAGCGCTGGGACCAGCGGTGGTTTACCTTCGACCGCAAGCGTCTGGTTCAGCCGATGATCCGTGGTGGTTTGGACGGAAACAGCGTTTCTGAACCGCTTCCGCCCTTCAAGTTCATCTATGCCCAGATCAAGGCAAAAAGCGGCTTGCCTGCACGTAGCGGCCTTGCGCGTCAGGTTGCATGGGCATGGATGTTCAAGGCGTTCACGCAGCGCGACTGGGCGATCTTTACGCAGACCTATGGCCAGCCTGTCCGCATCGGTCGGTTCCACGAAAGCGCGTCGAAAGAGGACAAGGCCACGTTGCGCCGCGCAGTGGCCAATATTGCGGGCGATTGTGCCGCGATCATTCCGGCTGGTATGGACATCGAGTTTATCGAGGCCAAGAATGTGACGGCTGGCGCCGAGCTGTATGAGCGCCGCGCGAACTGGCTGGACATGCAGGTATCCAAGGCGGTGCTGGGTCAGACCACCACCACGGATGCGATTTCGGGTGGTCATGCCGTTAGCCAGGAACACCGCAAGGTGCAGGAGGATATCGAGCAGGCCGATTGCAAAGCTCTGGCTGCCACCATCAACCGCTATCTTATCCGTCCCTGGATGGATCTGAATTTTGGGCCATCCAAAGCCTATCCGCGCGTCATCATTGCCCGTCCGCAACAGGAAGACCTTAAGCAGCTGACCGAAAGTCTTGGCATACTCGTGCCGCTGGGCTTGCGCGTTCAGGCGTCGGAAGTGCGCGACAAGCTGGGGTTGGCCGATCCCGATCCGGGCGCCGAATTATTGCAGCCTGCAGCGCCTAGCACCACTCCGAGCATGGTACAGACGCTGCCCGGTGCCACGATCATCGCGCCCCAATCGGCTCAGCAGCTCGCTGCTATTAAGCGCAATCCACATCCGGCTGATTTGATCGCGCAGCGCATGGCCAAGGAAGGGCAACCGGCGATCGACGCTATGCTCGCCTCGATCGAGGCAATGCTGGAGCAAGCCAGCGATCTGGCGGAGTTCCGGCAGATGCTGATGCTGGCCTTTCCGGATCTCGATGCATCCGCGCTGGCGACTGTGCTGGCACAGGGCCACGGCGCCGCGCATGCGGCAGGGCGCTCGGATCTGGTGGATGAGAGTTCTGCCTCCTGACGGGGGCGGCAGGGGCGCGCCAACGCCCCTAACCGCGAGCTGCAACTCGCACCTTGGGCTGACGCGCCAGCCCGTCGGCTCCCCCGGCCTCGACGGCGGAGCCAGTTAGGTGACGATCATGACTGTAGGAAATGATGAAAATGATGCTCTGATGCCGATCCAGCCCACGATGCCACCGGCGCCGTGGCAGGGGGGCAAGCGCAGCCTTGCGGGCAAGCTGTCCGATCTGATCGCGGCGGTGCCGCATGCGCGTTATGTTGAACCCTTCGTCGGCATGGGCGGTGTGTTCTTCAGGCGGCAGGCAAAGCCCAAAATGGAAGTGATCAACGACATCAACCGCGATGTGGTCAATCTCTTCCGCCTCCTCCAGCGCCACTATCAGCAGCTGCTCGATACGCTCAAATGGCAACTCTGCTCACGCGCCGAGTTCGACCGCCTGTTGAATGTCGATCCCGATACGCTGACCGATCTGGAGCGCGCCGCGCGCTTTCTTTACCTCCAGCGCACTGGTTTCGGTGGCAAGGTTGTTAAGCAAAGCTTCGGTGTGAGCTATACGTCTGGTGCTAGCTTCAACCTGACCAAGCTGGTGCCGATCCTTGAGGATGTGCACGAGCGCCTAGCCGGTGTCCTGATCGAGCGCCTGCCTTACGCCGACTGCATCCGCAAATATGATGCCAAGCCCAATACCCTGTTCTATCTCGATCCGCCCTACTGGGGCTGCACAGATGACTATGGCAAGAACCTCTTCGAGGCAGCCGATTTCGAGAGGATCGCCGATCTGCTTGGCCAGATCCAGGGCAGCTTCATTCTCTCGATCAACGACGTGCCCGAGATCCGCGAAATCTTCCGTGGCTACCATCAGGCCGAGGTCAGTTTGCACTACGGTGTTGGCGGTGGGCAGCGTCCGGCGCGAGAGCTGATCATCTCCAATCGCCCCCTACCAACCTAACCTGCCCATATTTCGCCAAGGAGGCGTTTTGAGCGCACCGGCGCCACACGGGCACCGGATTTCACTCAAACCGCCTTCTTAGCCCTTCTTAAAACGCCCCTAGCGGCAATCGAGGTTCCACCGTGCCACATCCGTCTACATTGTCCGGCGCATTTGCCCAACCCTTCCCCGAGCAAGTGGCATTCTTGCGCCAGAAGCTGGGCAACCTCGTGCCCACGACGGCATGGGATGACATGGAGGGGGCCGACCATGACACCGGCTTTATGGTCGCGGGCGCGGTGAAGGCCGATCTCTTGACCGATCTGGCCGCAGCAACCGACAAGGCTATTGCCGAGGGGCGAGGCATTGAGGAGTTCCGGCGCGACTTTCGCGATACCGTAGCCAAGAACGGTTGGACAGGATGGACCGGCGAGGGATCGGTCAAAGGGGAGGCGTGGCGCGTCGGAGTGATCTACCGCACCAACTCTTACACGTCCTACGCCGCAGGGCGACATGCCCAGTTGCTGGATGGTGATTTCAAATACTGGATCTATCGCCATGGGGCGAGCCGTGAACCGCGTGTCGAGCATTTGTCCTGGACCGGCCTCGCGCTGCCGCCTAGCCATCAATTCTGGGTGACCCATTATCCGCCATCGGACTGGGGCTGCTCCTGCTATGTTGTCGGCGCTAGTTCAGATCGGATGGTGGCGCGTCTTGGGGGTGATCTTTCCAAAACGCTGCCCGACAACTGGCAGAAGCGCGATCCCAAGACGGGCGAGATGATGGGTATAGGCAAAGGCTGGTCCTATGCGCCCGGTGCCAGCGTGGCAGGCACAGTGAGCGCGATGGCTGGGAAAGTTCGCAATTGGGACTATGCCACAGCAAAGGCCTTTATGAGTAGCCTTCCGCAGCCGCAGGTTGATGCATTATCACAAAGCTACCGAGCGCTGCCCAGCACTGCCGATGATGCGCGTCGTTTCGCCCAGGCCGTTTTGGATGAACGCGCTCCGGCAGGTGGGGCGGTTGTTCGCACGCTGGGCATTGTGCCATCGGCACAGGCTGATGAGATCCTGGCACTGGCTGGGCGGAATGTTTCAGGTTTTGACTTCAGGCTGGCACCTGATGCTGTGCGCCATATCAAGTCCAATCATGGTGATGCAGCCACAGAAGCGCCGCGCGGACAAGTTCCGGTCTCAGCCGCAGACTATGCTAATTTGCCCGCTATTCTCTCACAGCCCGATGCCATCACTGGCCCGGACGTGTCAGATATCGGTGAGATGCTAATCCACTACACGCGGGCGATCGCGGGCAAGCGCTACACGGTCACACTGGCAATAAACCGTGCCTATCGCTCGCTGTCTCTCAAGACCATGTTCATCGGTAAAGGGAAGCCCTGATCCCGCTCTTACGTCCCTGCCGATCCCCCACCGTATGGGGGAAAGCGATATCAGTGCTGGAGGCTTAATACGGATGATCACGACAAATTTCAAGTCTAGCGCGGTCACTCAAGCCATCCGCGACGCCATCGCGGTGCTGAAGGATATGACGCCGGTCTATCGCGACATTGTCGAGTATATGGTGCAGGCCACCCGCCAGCGCTTTGCCGATGGGCAAGATCCTAATGGCAATGCCTGGGCGCCCAAGAAGCAATCCACGCTCGATCGGTATAAGCGGCTGGGCTATGGTAATCTTGACCGCGTGCTGATTGGCCCAGGCCGCGCGCTCTCGCGACAGATCGTTGGCCAGGCAACAGCATCGGAGGCAGTCATCGGATCGGCCTTGATTTACTCGCGTGTGATGCAGGAAGGGGCCAGCAAGGGCGAGTTTGGCGTTGATCGCCGTGGCCGCTCGTTGCCATGGGGCAATATTCCCGCGCGCGTTTGGCTGGGTGTGTCCGCCAAGAAGGATGAGCCAGAAATCATCGGGATCGTGGAAGATCACCTCGCCGATAAGCTGGGCAACGATAGTTGACATCTTGACCTTGAAAGCGGCTCGGGCCATCAGGCTCCCATAGCCCGCCAGCGCGAGCTTTTCTGGCCCGCGCTGGCGGGCATATTTTTTGGTCGGGGCGACGGGCAGAACAGCCGTCGATGACCAAGACCGCAACCTCTCAAGCTCTCTGCTCCGCGCAGCCTATTGCCTCAGGCGAAGGTGATGTTCCCGAGTGGATCATGCTGCTGCCGCTCGGCACTGTGCGCACCGTCGATGGGCGTGGCCCGTATCGTGTGACCGCGCCGCAGTCGATTTGCGCTGCCTCGTTGCCGACCAATGCCAAGCTGCCGCTCGATGAGGCGCATGTGACCGACAAGGGCGCGGCGCTTGGTCTGCCGCATCCCGCGAAGGGCTGGATCGTTGAAATGGCGCCGCGCGACGACGGCATTTATGGCCGCGTCGATTGGAACGCCTCTGGCCGCGCCCTGATGGAAGATCGGGCCTATTCCGGCATCAGCCCCGTGGTCATGCACGACAAGGCGGGCAATGTCCTGCGCGTGCTGCGCGCCAGCCTTACCAATACGCCAAACCTTGAGGGCATGAAGTCCCTTCAATCGGAGGAAATAGACATGGATTGGAAAGCCAAGCTGATCGAGCTGCTTGGGCTCGACGGCAGCGCCGATGATGCGGCCATTGAGGCAGCGCTCGCGGCGAAAATGAGTGGCGGGCAGAAGGAACTGTGCTCGCAGGATCTGCTGACCCACCCCACGGTGGTAGCGCTGCAAAGCCAGTTGGGCGAGGTGACTAACCAACTCAATGGTCTGCTGGTCAACGGTCGCTTGGCTGCGGCCACCGCATTTGTCGATGGCGCGATTGCCGCTGGCCGTGTGGGTGTGAAGCCGTGCCGCGACGAATATATCGCCATGCACAGCGAGGATCCCGCCAAGACCGAGGCGCTGATCAACAAGCTGCCCGTGATCAATGGCACCCTGCACCAGAGCAGTGGCGATGCCGCGATGGCTGTGCAGCGCGGCGCCTTGAACCGCGATGACCGCACGGTGATCGCGATCTTTGGCGTCAATGGGGAAGACTACAGGGCCGAACTCGCCAAGGGCGGCCAGATGCAGGAGGCCCTCTAATGGTTGCTTTGACCGCTGCGCGCAACACACCTGCACGCCTCACGCCCCGCACGCGCACTGTCCCGGTCGCTGCCAATGCGGTGATCCAGCAGGGCGGGCAGGTGCAGATCAATGCCTCTGGCTTTGCAGTGCCCGCCACCGCCACCGCCGCCAATATCACCATCGGCATGGCCAAGGCCAAGGTGGACAACACGGGGGGCGCGAATGGCGCCGTGAGCGTGGATGTCGATCGCGGTATCTTCCGCTTTGGCAACTCGGCCGCCGCTGATCTGATCGCGCGGACTGAGATCACCGCCACCGTCTACGTGGTCGATGATCAGACCGTGGCCAAGACCAACAGCGGCGGCACGCGCCCGGCCGCAGGCAAATGTTTCGACGTGGATGCCTCGGGCGTCTGGGTCGAGTATCTCTAAGGAGCATCGCAGCCATGGATATTACCACTGAGAATCTCAACAAGCTGCGGGTCGGCTTCAACGCCGCCTACAAGCGCGGCCTGATGGGCACCGCGGCCAAAAGCTCTGCTCGTATCGTGACGCTGGTGAAGGCCACGAAAAAGGAGCAGCGCTATGGCTGGCTCAATAAGCTGCCCAGCGTGCGCGAATGGATCGGCGACCGTGTGGTGCAGAACCTGTCCGAGAGCGATTATTCGATCAAGGAAAAGCGCTGGGAACTGACCGTTGGCGTGGATCGCGATGACATCGAGACGGACGATCTGGGCCAATATTCCACGATGTTCGAAAGCATCGGCGAAAGCGCGACCTCCAAGCCCGAGGAATTGATCTGGGGGCTGCTGCTCGCTGGTTTCACCACCAATTGCTACGATGGCCAGTATTTCTTCGATGTGGACCATCCGGTGCTCGACGCCAATGGCAACACGATCATGGTGGCCAACACCGATGGTGGCGCAGGCTCGCCGTGGTTCCTGCTCGACACCAACCGCGTGATCAAGCCGCTGATCCTGCAGGTGCGCCGCGATTTTGGCGACATCGTGGCCAAGGACAAGGTGACCGATGACAACGTCTTTGACCGCAACGAGTTTGTTTATGGTGTCGATGCCCGCATGAACGTGGGCTTTGGCTTCTGGCAACAGGCTTGGGGATCGAAGCAGACGCTCAATGCTGCCAACTATGAAATTGGCCGTGTCGCGCTCACTGGCATGAAGGGCGACTATGGCCGCCCGCTGGGCATCATGCCCAATCTGCTGGTGGTTGGCCCGTCCAACGAAAAGGCCGCCCGCGCGGTGGTCGCCTCGCAACTGGTGAACGGTGGCGAAACCAACCCCTGGGCGGGCACCGCCGAGGTGCTGGTCGTGCCGTGGCTGGCGTAAGGGAGGGCTGAGGCATGCACAAAGTGAAAGCAAGGGCCGTCAGCATGCAGCTGGCGGCCGAGGGCACCAAAACCGGCGACGCGGGCGGCGAGGATGGTGCGGGCGAAGGCCTGACCGGCGATGCGGGCGGCGATGCTGGCGCGGGCGAAGGCTCGACCGGCGATGCGGGCGGCGGTGCTAGCGCGGGCGAAGGCTCGACCGACGACGCAGGTGGCGATGCTGGCGCGGGCGAAAGCTCGACCGGCGACGCGAGCGGCGAGGATGGTGCGGGCGAAGGCCTGACCGGCGATGCTGGCGGCGATGCTGGCGTGGGCGAAGGCCTGACCGGCGACAAGGGTGGTCTGTTCTTGCCTCGCACCATGCAGGTGCGATCGCTGAGCCAGAAGGGTCGGTGGCGTGCGGGCATCCAGTTTGGCCCACGCTTTGCGCCGCTCGATCTGGCCGATCTGACCGAGGACCAGATCGGCTTGATCTGCTCGGATGATCAGCTCGTCGTTAAGATCGACGAATAAGGGGCGCGGCCAGTGAGTTATGTCAGCCAACAGCAGTTGATCGACCGTTTCGGCAGCCGGACCTTGCTCCAGCTTGCCGATCGCGCCGATCCGCCTGCTGGCACTATCGATGCGGCAATCGTTAGCCGCGTCCTCGCGGATACCGATGCCGTGATCGATGGCTATCTCGCCGGTCGCTATGCCTTGCCGCTGTCGGCAACGCCGCCGCTGCTGATCGATATCGCCGCCGCGATCGCGATCTACAAGCTGCATGTCTATGCGCCAGACAAGAAGATCGAGGACGACTATCGCGATGCCATCGCGACGCTGACCAAGATCTCGACGGGTGTTGTGCAGTTGCCGGTTGCGGGTGTTGCTCCGGCAGCATCGGGCAGCGCAGGCGTCGAGGTGACCGACCGCGATCGCGACATCACGCCGGAAAATATGCGGGGCTTCATATGACGGTTGCCCTGTTCCGGATCGAGGATGTTTTCGCACGGCTCAAGGACCGGGTAACCGATCTGGCTGGGCGCATCGATACAGCGAGCGCCTTTGCCCGCCTCGTCGAGCGAGGGCAGCTACCCCAGCAGACGCCTGCTGCTTTCGTTTTGCCCGCCTCGATCTCTGGCGGGAAAGTCCAACTGGCGAGCGGCCTGTTCCGGCAGGAAGTGATCGAAACGGTGTCGATTGTGCTGTGCGTGCGGGTGGCGGGCGATGCGCGCGGCGACCGTTCGATCGACGAAATCACACCGTTGCTCCGCAGTGTGGTCGGCGCGATTTGCGGCTGGGCACCGGCCAATTGTCCCGGTCAGTTTTTGCTGTCTTCCGGTCAGTTGGCCGGAACACAGGACAGCTGCCTTGTCTATCAGCTCGACTTTGCTCTCGATGATCAACTGAGGATCACACCATGAAGAAACCAACGACCGAGGCAGTTGACGCGCCCACCGGCGATGCAGTGCTGGCAGCGGATGCCGAGGTGCAGAGTGATGCGCTCAATACGGCCCAGCCTGAGCAAACCCTGCCGGAGGCATCCGGCGCAGAACTCATGCCCGATCAGGGCGGCAGCTATACGCGCAATGCCGATGGCTCGCTGACCCTCAACGCGAAGGAGGCATAAATGCCTACGCCTGATCCCAAATATTGGAAGACCAAGGTGCTGCTCGCCAAGATCGAGACCGCCTATGGCACCGACTCCACGCCCACGGGCGCTGCCAATGCGATCTTGGCGAGCGAAGTCACTTTCCAGCCGATGGAAGGAGAAGTGGCCAAGCGCAACATCGAAACGCCCTGGCTTGGGACGCAGGCCGCCGTGCTGACAGCGTTCAAGTCCATGATCACCTTTTCGGTCGAACTGGTCGGGTCGGGCACGGCGGGCACCGCGCCGCTGTGGGGGCCATTGCTGCGCGCCTGCGCCGCCGCCGAAACGGTGACTGCCGCAACGAAGGTGGAATACACGCCGATCACCAAGAACATGGAGTCGGTCACGCTCTATTTCGACGTGGATGGCACCAAGCATGTGATGACTGGCGCGCGGGGCAATTGCACCATCAAGGCCGATGCGAATGGCATTCCGGTCGCCACCTTTATCATGACCAGTCTGTTCACGATCCCTACCGAGGCTGCGCGCCCGGTGCCGGTTTACACCGGATTCAAGGATCCGCAGGCCGCCAACAGCACCAACACCACGCTGTTCACCATCGGCGCCACGGCCATGGCTCTGCGCTCGCTGGAGTTCGATTTTGGCAATGATGTGCAGGTGCGCAATCTGATCGGTTCGGATGCGGTGCGGATCGTGGATCGCGAATGCTCGCTCAAGACGCAGGTCGAGGCGATCGCGCTCACCTCTTACGACCCCTACACCATCGCCCGCGCAGGCACCAAGCAGGCAGTGGCCTTGCAGCACCACACTGTCGCCGGGTCCAAATTTCGGCTCGATTTCAGCAATGCCCAGCAGTTGCTGCCTTCTTACCAGGAGCAAAATGGCATCGCCGAATGGCCGCTCTCGTTTCTGCCATTGCCCACCAGCGGCAATGACGACTGGAAAATCACGCTCACTTAAGAGGTTCTTATGTTCAAGGTTGTTTCCGAACCCACGTTTACCCATCCGGTCAAGGTCATGGTCCCCGTCGATGGCGGCCATGTCGAGCAGACCTTCAAGACCAAGTTCCGCGTATTACCGCTCGACGATGAGGATGCCGATGCCAACGAGCAAAGCGAGCGGGCCACCCTGCGCCGTGCGATCGTCTCGATGTCCGATCTGACTGGCGATGATGATCAGCCGGTCGAATATTCCGATGGCCTGCGCGACCAGCTGATCGCCGTGCCCTATGTCCGGATCGCACTGATGCGAGCCTACATCTCGGCAGTAGCCAAGGCTCGCGTGGGAAACTGAAACTCGCCGCTCGCCACTGGGCGGGCGGCGGCAAGCGCGATTATTCGAATGCCGCGAAGGAGGCCCGCGAATTTGGCATCCCCGAGGAAGTCGTTGCCCGCCTTGAAGTCAGCGATCGCAGCGATGACTTGGAGGTTTGGCCCGAAAACTGGCCCTCGGTTTTGGCTTTCCTCGCGGTATCGACCCAGTGGCGGATGATCGGGCGGGCGGATGGATCGACCTATTGGCAAGGCCTTGATTATGCCGCCGTCGCCGCCCGCCTCGCTGGCACTGGCCTATCGCAAGAGTTGTGGGGCGATCTGGCCATTATGGAGGCAGCGGCCCGCAATCGTCTCAATGGCATCATGGAAAACGACTGATGGCGCTTAAAACCTCTCTTGTGATCACGGGCGACAGCGCATCAGCCACGACTGCACTGCGGCAGGTCGAAGCTGGCTTGGACGCAGTCGATGGCGCTGCCCAAACAACTGGGGCCACCATTAACAGTGCGATGATGGCTGCCGTGAGTGCGATTGCCCAGAATACGGGCACCACCAATCAGCTGATCGCTGCGATGATCGCTGGGACCAATGCAGCACGACAAAAAGCTGATGCCGTTGATGAGGTCGCTCGGGCCATGCGTGCAGCGGCACAAGCAGCCAATGATAATGCCAGGGCAGATGCCGCTCTGACCCAGCAGGCGTCATCATTGCGCGCGGCGATCGACCCGATGTATGCGGCCCAGCAGCGTTTCAATCAGCAAATGGACGTTGCCGAAGAGCTGCTAAAGGCGGGCGCGATTGCCGAGCGCGAATATGCGGCCGCCATTGCTGTGGCTCGCCAGCAGTTGCAGGATCATGCGCGCGCTGTCGCAGGCAATGGCACGGCAGTTGATCAGGCGGCGGGAAAAAATAAGCAGGCCGCTGCCGGTTACATCAACCTAGGCCGCCAGATGCAAGACGTCGCTGTGATGGCACAGGGCGGGATGAGCCTCGGCTCGATCATCTCCACCCAAGGTGGCCAGATTGCCGATGCTGTCCAGCAGATGGGCGGGCGGTTTTCGGGGCTTGCTTCGTTTCTGGCTGGGCCGTGGGGTGCTGCGGTTATCGTTGGCACAAGCCTGCTTGCCAATTTTGCTTCCGGTTTGCTGCACACTGGCGAGGCCGCCGAGGATGAGCTGGGAAAGTTGAAGAAAAACGCCCAGCAGACTGATGCCACGCGCCGCGCTAAGGAGATCTTCGCAAAATCCGAAGATGGCGTGCGCAATGCGATCCTTGATCAGAAAGAGGCGCTGGATAAGCAGGTTAAGTCTCTGCGATCTGCGGCGCAACAGGCCTTGGAAACTGCGAATGCGAACTATGCCAATGAAATGAAAATTCGGAATGCGACCAAGGCCATGCTGGAACAGGCCTTGGCGCAAGAAGCCATTGCGGCCAAGAATGTCTCAAAAGGCGGTGATGGCACTGTCGGCGGCGATGAAGCTGCATTCGGCGCCCTGCAAGGCACTAGCAAGCGCACCCAGCTGCTAACGGAACAACTCAAGCAACAGAATGCGGCGCTGGCGGCTGCGGCGAGCAGCCGCACGACTGCCCAGAGCCTTTACGATGTAGAGGAGGGCAAGAAGGCTGCTGATCCGCTTGAGGCGATCAAAAAGAAGTATGAAGGGTCAGGCGGCCTGATCGAGCAGGCGCGCCAACGCGCAGTGGCCGAAGGTCTTGTGGGGGCCGCGTTGCAGCAACAGGTCGCAGAAATTTCCAAGCAGGAAAAGGCCGAAGAGGATGCGGCAAGGAAGCGCCGCAAGAAGCCTAATGACCCTACCGCCTCCGCCATAAAATTGGAAGATGGCGCCGAGCAACGCCTTGCGAAGCTAGCCAACCAGTATGCCGATCTGCCGAGCGGTGTGCAGAAGGCCAATGCCGCGCTGCTGGATTTGAACGCCATCCAGAAGGAGATTACCGAGCGCGCTGCGAAAAAGGGCGGCGGGGTCATCAATGTGGCCAAGTGGCTGGGCGATATCCAGACGGTGCGTGATGCCATCAATCAGCAGATGACCAAGCCGTTTGAGGATTACATCAAAAAAGGCGCGGAGGCGGCGCAGGTCAATAAGCTGGCCGCCGCCGGGCGCGAGGATGAAGCGGCGGCCTTGCAGGTGATTTTTGGCCTGCAGGAGAAGATGAACCCGCTCTCGGCCGAGCAGACCGAACAGGTGCTCAAGACCGTGCAGGCCCAGCGCGAGCAGGCGCTTGTGCTGCGCGATCAGCGCGCGCTGATCCAAGCCAATGTGCAGGCGGTGACATCGATGCGCACTGCCTTGCAGGATACGGTGGCCAATGCGCTCAAGGGCCGCATGTCCGCCGCCAATGTGCTGGCCTCGATCGGCAATAGCTATGTCAACATCATGTCGCAGCGGATCACCGAGAGCCTGTTTGGCGATGCCCTGCGCTCGCTGGAAAGCCAGGCGGGCGATGGCTTCCAATCGGCGATGGGCCGCGCCTCAACCAATGTGACCAGTTTTGCGGATGCGGTGCTGGCTGCGACGGCCAAGATCAACGGCGCGCCGGTGTCCGCTGGCGCGGCGGCATCGGTGGGCAAGGTGGTGGAAACCGCCGAGGGCGGCATTCCGGTAAATTACAATGTGCCCGCCAATGATAACCAAGAGATCGCCGTTACTGCGAAGCCCAAGACCAATGTGTCGGGCGCCGGTGGCGTGGTAACCAGCCTACTTTCAACAGCAATGCGCGGCCTTGGCATCAGTGTTGGTCAAGGGCTGCAAGATAAGCTGCTGCCAGTGTTCACCCGCCTTGAAAAGCGCCTACCCGATGCACTGCAGGGCGCCTTCACGGGCAATACCGCCTCCAAGCTGATCCTTGGCAGTGGATCTAGCAGTGTAGGGTCCAGTGTTGGTGGCGCTATCGGTCAAAAGATGGGTGAGAAATTCCTTTCTAAGGGCCTTGAGACTATTGCGTCGGGCCTTGGACAGTTTGCTGGTCCGCTGGGGTCTGTGCTGGGTGGTGTGGTCGGCGGCATGCTGGGCGACCTGTTTACCCCCACGAAGGCGGGCACGACCGTCATCACCAGCACCAGCAAGGATGCATCGACCACGGCCAGCACCAGCGAGGTGCAGGCGGGCCTGTCGAATATTTCGACATCGATCCAATCCTCGCTCGATGCCATCGCCTCCAAATTTTCGACTACAGTGGGCGATTTCTCGGTCAGTATTGGCCAGTATAAGGATTATTTCCGCGTATCGGCTTCCGGCAGTTCGCATGTCGGTGACAAATATTATCCGAACGGTGCCGGTTCAGACATCCTCTACGATGGCACGGACACCGCCGCCGCCGTGATGATCGCCATTCAAAACGCGATTGCGGATGGAGCGATCAGAGGCCTCTCATCGGCTGTTCAGAAGGCTCTGGCCAGCAGCTCAAATATCGAGCGCGCGGTGGCCGAGGCGCTCAAAGTGCAGGAGGTCGAGCTGGCCATCGGCGGGCTGGGCGCGACCATGGAAAAATCGTTCAAGGATCTGGACGCCAAGGCGGCCGAGCGTGTGCGCATCGCCAAGGACTATGGCTTTGACCTGCTCAAGGTTGAGCAGGTGAATGCCGAGAAGCGCCTGGCCCTGCAGAAGAGCCTACTCAAGGAGCAGGTTGGCAGCCTGCAAGACCTCATCACCGAGATGACCAGCGGGTCACTGTTTGAGGGCAGTCTTGTTGATCAGCGTGCTGCGATCCTAGCGAAGATTGATGCGGCCAAGGCGGATGTTGCGGCAGGCAAGGATGGCGCGGGCGATGCGCTTGCCAAGTTGCTAGAGCAGCTCAACACGGTGAGCCGCGATGCCTATGGCACCACCGGCAATTTCGCGACCGACCGCACACTGATCTCTGACACCGCGCGCGATGCCATCGCCTCGGCCAATGCTGCCATCCAGGCGGCGGCAGATGCGGCAGCTGCAACGATGACGGCCAGCGATACGACTGCCACTCAACTGGATGAGGCCAATGACCAGCTAGCCAAGATCGCTAGCGCGCTGGGCCTCTCGCTCGACTATCTCAAGGCCATTGCCGCCAATGGCAATATTGCCTCCAGCCTCAAAGATGCGGCGGGCTATTGATGGCGGCGCGCGTCATCCTGATCGATGTGGCGCCGCGCAATGCGGCCACGGGCGCGGCTGTGGCGCTGCGCCTCGCAGGCGGCGGGGCCGATGCGCCCTATTATTATGGCGGGCAGCATTATCGTGCAGGCATCACCGCGCAGCCAGCCTTTCAGTGCGCTATCAATTTCGATGGCGGCGATTTTGGCACTGGAGGTGTGCCGCAGGCGGCAGAGTTGAGCTGGTCGCCCAGCTCCAAGGCTGATCTCGCGGCAGCGGCGGGCTATTTCTGGGTTGATGCGCCGATCACGGTGCGGATCGGCGAGGAGAGCGCAGTTGGCACGCTGCCACCTGTGCGCCTGACCGGCAAGGTGCTGTCGGCTACGGTGGATGGTGCCGCGCTGAAGCTGGTATTGTCTGATCCTGCCGCTGATCTTAAAAAGCCACTGCTGAGCGCGCGCTATGGCGGCACAGGTGGGCTGGATGGCCCAGCCGAGTGGGATGGCAAGATTAAGCGACGCGTGTGGGGGCGGATCTGGAATCTGGCCGGGATCTGCATCGATAAGGCCAACAACATCTATTCCTACGCCGATCCATCGCGCCCGCTCCAGAGCATTGATGCCGTGCGTGATAAGGGCGCACCCGCCGCTACGCTCACCATGCAGGCATGGGCGGGCAGTGCTGCGGCGACCTTTACTGCTTTACAGGCCGCTGCAGCACCGCAGGGTGGCGGGGTAGTTTGCCCATCCATCGCCTGCGTCAAATGGTGGACCCAGCCTGCCGGAGATCTGACGGCGGACCTGCGCGGCGAGATCGGTGGGGCCTATGTCGAGACCACGGCTGAGATCGTCGAGCGTATCGTGCAGGCAGGCCCTGCGACGCCCTTTGCCACTGGCACCGTGGCAGCGGCGCGCGTGGCGCGACCGGCGCCGGTCGGCTATGTGGCCGAGGACGAATACACGACGGCTGCCAGCGTCATCGATACGCTGCTGGGCAATAGCTCGCTGCTGTGGCTGCTCGATGCCAATGGACAGATCGTGCTGCGTGAATGGGCCTGGGGTGCATCAATAGCCGTGGCAATTAGTCTGTCGGTTAGCCGTAAGGAGACCTTCAAGCCGGTTGTTACGCGTAAGGTTGGCTATCGCAAAAACCAGACCAAAGCTGCACGCGGCGATCTGGCGGCGATTGTGCTGGTCAATGATGTCGCATTTTCCGATGGCGGATCGCTGGTTTCGGCTATCGATGATGCTGCCACGACTGCGACTTGGGCCTACGTGACCGGATCGGGCAAGCCTGCGGATAACGCTGATGTGACCGGCACTCATACCGCCGCCGCGATCACTGGGCAGGCCGCAACAGCGACGAGCAGCGATTTTTCGGTGATTACGGGCGTGACCAAGCCTGAGGCCAACGCCGATGTCACCAGCCTGATTACGGGCGCAGGCACTATCTCCATTAACGCCGCCTATACCGGGGCCATCACTGATGCCCTACCGCGCACCCAGCCGTATGCGCTCATGCGGCAGGGCACCGATGTCACCTCATCATCCTCGTGGTCGGTAGCGGTGATGTCTGGCACAATGGCAGCCAGCATAGGAGCGGGCACCGGGGTTTTGAGCATCAATGCTAGCGGGGGCACACTCACCAGTGGGCGGGTGCGGATCACGGCCACCTATGGCATGATTAGTCGATCCAGCGACGTAGTGATCACGATCAATACTGCTGCTGCGCCTAATACTGGCATCTCCGGTGGCACGGCGGCTACCGGAGCCACCAATGGATCAACGTCATCGACCACTATGGTGCCAGTTGGAGACACGCTGACCGTAATCGTCGGGCCATCGGGCAATGTAGCGCTGTCGGCTTATTATAATTTCACCACCAGTGCTGTTAGCGGGAGCTACGCGGTAAAAGCGCAGTGGTATCGTTGGAATGGGGCCGCGTATGTAGCTATCGGATCCGCGATCACATCCAGCGCCAACTATACCCCATCGGCAGGTGACTCGGGCAATGGCGCCTGCAATTATTCAGACACGGGCCTGACAGCGGGCAGCGTCCAAAAATATCAGCTCTTCATGGCCAATTCATCCGGGACCGTCCCCCGGACGATCAGCGGCGACTGCGCTGCGGTAGGGAGCTAACGATGGCGATGGCTGAATTTTTCTTTCTGAATGGGGCATTCCACCATGTCGATGGTCCGCTGCCTAAGGGTGCCCAGCGTGTGCCGCGTATGCCCGAGGTGGGCGAGGCCTGGGATATTAAGGCGCAAGATTTCGTGCGCGACGATGTGGCGATAGCGCACCACGCCTTGCCCGCCGATCACATCGCCCGCGCACATGCGATCAAGGCGATCGAGGCGGTGCTGATCCTGTCCGGCGTGCCGCTGACCCATGGATTGATTGTAGAGGAGGCTGCGGCACTGGGGATCGATCCTCCTGCGCTCGCCGCCGCCGTCCACGCTCAAGGCGAGGCTATGCGCCGCGCCGAGGTCAACCGCCGCACCGCCAAGGCCAGCGCCTCAAAGGAGTGACTATGCAATATCTTTCCGACATCCCCGCCGCCCTATCTGCGATCAACACCTATCTGATCGCCAGCGCCGCCGCTCTGCCTGCCCCAGCCCGTGCCGCCATCGCGCGCTCCGCTGGGCAGGCCTCGCCGGTTGATACCATCGTGCAGACCGGCGAGTTGCTCTATGGGCTGGGCGATGGCGGCACGGCTGAAACGCGCGCGCTGGCCGCGCGGCTGATCGAATTTGCTACCCGCTATGGCTGGCATGAACTGAGCGCCGATAGCCGGGGCGCGCGGATCATGGCGGCCCTGCTGCGCGATCTGGGCGAGGATGCGCCCATCGGTGGCTGGCCTGATCCTGCCAGAGATCCGGCGCCGCGCGAGTTTTCGGTCGCCGCATGAGCACGGTCGATCCTCTCTATGCCCAGTGGTTGATAGCTGAGACGCTGTGGGCGGTTTCGACCGATGCCACCTTAGCCGCGCGCTGGGGGGCGAGCGGGCAAACGACCGAGCGTGCCACGACCATTGCCAACAAGGCCGATGCTATAGCCGAGGCCGCACGGCAGGTTGCTTTCCTCGCCGGTGGCGGCCCGCTGGTGATCGACGAGCATCAACTGATCGGCGCATGGTGCGGCTATCTAGGGCAGGTAATCACCATCACCGGAGACCAGCTCGGCTATGATGCTGGCCTCGCGGTGTTTGTAATCGGGGTGCAGGATAATCCGACCACGGGCCTGTCCACCGTTAGCGTGATCCGGAGGCTCTGATGGCCAATATCCTCATTCTCTCGCCCATCTCGATCTCGGCCATTGCGGCGTCGCGTGGATCTGGCGTGGTAAACCTGCTGACCCGCTCGCCGAAAGAAGTTTGGATCGACAGCGCGGTCGGATCGGCCGCGACCATTGATATCGACCTCGGCGTGGCGCAGTCGATCGATACTGTGTTTCTGGGCTATGTCTCGCCGCCAGCCGCAGGGGCTGTCTGGACCATCACGGGCGGGCTGGCGGGCTATGCCGAGACCACGATCAAGGCCTCGGGCGCGCTGCGCGCCGTGGATAGCGCCAGCCGCGCGCCGAGCCGCACCCATGCCCTGTGGACCGGAGGCGCTACCAGCGCCCGCTATATCCGCATCAGCGTGACCCAGCCCGCAGGCAGCACTGCGCTGTCGGCCGGAGTGGTGATGTTGGGCGCGGCATGGCGGCCGACGTTCAACATGGAATGGGGCGCGGGTCGCCGTGTGATCGACACTGGCAGCGCAACGTCGCTGCCCGATGGCGGATTTTCGACGGTGCTGGGCGCACGCAAGCGAGCATTCTCTTTCAGCTTGGGCGATCTCGCGACTGCCGAGGTCGATGCGCTCGAAGAACTGCTGCTCGATCTGGGAGAGACCTCTCCCGCGCTGCTGGTCGAGGACACCGATGCGATCGTGGGCCAGCGTGGGCGCATTCATTACGGCCTTTTCCAGGGGCTGAAAGCATTCGAGCGCCGCAATGCGTTGCAAACGCGCTGGGAGCTGAATTTCGAAGAGTGGATTTAGGAGGTAGCTATGCAGATTAGTTTTAGTGGTGGGGGGCAGTCTGAAAGCGGGGCGCTGACGATTACAGGCCCTGCGCAAATCCGCCTGCGCGTGGCGACGCTAAGCGCGTGCGATGTGCGCCTCAAGCTCGCATCGATCGATGGGGTGGTCTCGCAGACGCTGATCTCACAGGCTGGGATCTACAATTTCCTGGCATCGCCGGGCGATGTGCTGACTCTGCTCTACGATGGGCAAAACCACGTTTCGGCTGCAGTTGTCGCATCGCTGGAGAGCATCAGCAGCGCGGGGGGATCGTCGCTCGATAATGTGATCGACGCCATGACCACCAACGGCAGCGCGACCAGCGCGGCGGTGGTGGTGAGCGCCAGCATGGCGGGCTATGCGGGTGGATCGTTTCAGGTCACCAGCATCGGCACGGGCAATACCGTGATCTTTGAGCAATCGAACGATGGGGTGA
>Ga0302262_10000085_pt1 | contig 38183 bp, 34 predicted proteins | sample II_Fen_E3_4_FD_194557 | JGI IMG/M metagenome (GOLD analysis project Ga0302262, IMG submission 194557) | Peat permafrost microbial communities from Stordalen Mire near Abisko, Sweden - II_Fen_E3_4 | ecosystem: Environmental > Terrestrial > Soil > Wetlands > Permafrost | place: Sweden: Abisko...
GAAATCCGACTGCGAAGGGTAGGCGGCTAGAGCCGCGAGTGTGTTGAGTTGAGCCACTAGGGTTGCCTCCTGTCGTGTTCGACAGGGGAACAGTTAATGTGCGACTTTCGCCCTGTCAACTCCAAAAAGGAACAAGCAAAAACGCACCTGATCGCTAGGCTAGTGCTAAATGGCTACGGAGACGCAGGATGTCGGATTTTTGGCGAAAGGCAGGGGTGTTCACCGGGCGGTTGGCCTTTGCCGAGATAGTCATGGCGGTAGTGGATTTGTGTGCGCCGTTGGGCGCGCTCGCTACTTCTGGGCCTGTTTTAGGCTTGGTGGAGCTTTTGCCAACGGTAGCCCTAGCGACTTCGCTTGGTTATCTTTCAAGACGTAAAATGCCGTTGCATTTTGGGGAATGGGCCTCGCGAGCGAGCATTCCCTTAGGCCTATTGACGTATGGGCAAGCGTATAACGCTAGGGCCAGTGGTGTATTAAGTTTAATGGTGATCGTTGCCGGTTTGATTGGCCTTTGGGCTTATAGTCGTGGGGAAACGAAATAGTCGCGTCCGCAAGGTTTACACGTCTTCGCGCGTGTCTATGTCTGCTAGGCGCGCCGCGCTTCTTTCGAGCGCAGGAGGCAAGGCCATACCCCAAAAAGCGAACGCAGAACCAACTGCGTCGCGGGTGCTTATCCAAGCATCGTTTTCGCTATTGTAGCTACCCCAAGTCGAGGGTATCGCGAAGGTTACCGCGTGCGCGGCACAGTATGTGATATACGCGCAAGCGGCCAAAGTAAGGGAGACACGGGCCCACACCCCGTATGGCTTTCCCCCGAACCGATTGACGCGGTTCCAGCGTTTTTCGGAGGTGCCAACAGCTAGGCTTTGGTGAAACCACGCCGGTTTTAGGATTGCTGAAGAGATGTAAAGCAGCCCATACGTGCCCAAAATCACTCGCGTTGCCGTTACCGCCGTGTCGAGGGCATTCACTACACCAACCTTCCAAACCAGACGGGGCGCCCGATCACCTGCACTTCGTCGGCGGTGAAAACTTCGTCGCTATATTCGGTGTTGGTGGAGAACACCCGCAGGCCTTCGCGCGTTATCTCGACATTCTTGAGCAAATGCGCGTCGCCAATGCGCAGGAAGAAAGGCCCGCCGCCCATACGTCGGCAATCGGTGTCGCGCTTGTCGATGAGCACCTGATCGCCTTGCGTGAAGCGGGGCTCCATACTGGTGCCGCGCATTTCGACCATAAGGAAATCACTGGGCCGCCCGCGCAGGGTGCCCTCGATCAAAGAGCGGGGCAGCATGGCAATCTCGCGGTCGCCATCGCCATTGCCCCCGCCGCCCATGCCACCGAAAGTCGGGAACACTTCGACCGCGACATAGGCGTTGGTGTCGGAGGACGCGTTGGTGTCGTGTTCTGCGAGAAGGCGCTCAAGGGGCGCTAGTTCGTAGGCTTTCAAGGGGCGGACTGCGCCCATGATCTTTACGGCTACTGTTCGCGACTTACCAAGCGCTTCCGCGATGGCGTCGTGCTTGATGCCTGCGGCTTTTAGGCGCGCGAGGAGAGCTGAAGGTTCCATGTCAGCTATGTGCGACTATCGCACATAGCTTTACAAGTTCCAAATTGGCTTTTAAGTGTTCGATATACGCACAGTAGAGCGAACCGGAGGCCCATGACCCAAGTTTCTACGATCATCGCCGCCTTGGGCGGCGTGCGCGCCGCTGCAAGAGCCCTTGGCGTGCCCCCCTCCACTGTCCAGAGCTGGAAGCGTGTAAACGCCATACCGCATTGGCGGCAAGCGGCGGTTGACGCCAAGCTGGCCGAGTTGTCGCAATGAGCGATGCGGAGAAAAGCTGGGGGGCATCACCTGAAGAATGGGCACATTTTGACCTGGTGCTTGGTCTAACCGAGGACTTGTTGCCTGTGGTTTCCAATCCGCAGGCGGTCATTAGCCCGCTTTCGAAAATGAAGGGACTGGGCAAGACCCCGAGCATTTATAACCCCAGCCGCAAGGTGGCGGGCATCCCGGAGTGGACGACCAAGCGCGCCAGTGGCGCCGAGGTGGACCGCTGGGCAAAGGAAGGTGACTATGGGCTTTGTCTGCAAACGCGCGGCGTGCGCGCGCTCGATATTGATATCGACGATGCGGCGCTTGCCGCGCGCGTGGCGGAGCGTTTCGCGGCGCTGGTGGGGGCGGAGCTTCCCACGCGCAGCCGTCAGAACAGCGGCAAGCGGCTTCTCGCTTTCCATGTTCGATCCGCCAGCGGTGGCTCTGGCGAAGATGCTAGCGCAGACGCGGGCATGGGAAAACGAAGTTTTCGCCTTGATGGCGGACTTGTCGAGTTCCTCGCCGATGGGCAGCAGTTTGTCGCCCTTGGCACCCACCCCAGCGGAAGCCGATATGCGTGGGCTGGCGGGTTGCCCGATGAGTTTCCCAGCATCGGCGCGCCAGCGTTCGAGGCGGCGTGGCAAATGCTTGTCGACGAGTTCGCAACCGCGCCAGCGACCGCCGGGGTGTTACGCAAAAAGGGCGAGACTGTCGAAGGCGTTGACGACGCGGTGGCCGATTGGCTTCTCGACCAAGGGCTAGTGCTGGGCGAGGGGCGCGACGGCGCGCTCTATGTCGATTGCCCTTGGAAGGGCGAGCATAGCAACGATAGCGGCATTACCGAGGCGGCGTGGTTTCCGGCTGGCACCAATGGCTACGAGCGCGGCAACTTCCGCTGTTTACACGCCCACTGCGACGGGCGCGGCGCTGGAGAATTCGAGCAGGCGGTGGGTTACACCACCGACCTGTTTGAAGCTCTGCCGCCTGCGGGCGCTGGCGATGGTCCGCCCGACGAAAGCGCGAGCCGACCGGGGGCGCAAGTGTTCGACCGGGGCGACCTGACGCTGATCGCGCAGGCCTCGCTGCGCAAGCGCTGGCGCGTTGGGGAGCATGCTACTTTGTTGCGCGCCTGCGGTGGCTGGTATGAGTGGGGTGGCAAATGCTATGACGAAGTGGGCGACGAGGAAGTGCGCAGCGACCTATGGCGCTATCTGGCGGGCGTATCGACGCGCGACAAGAAGGGCAATATTGTGCCCTTGCACCCCACCCGCGATTATATAGGGAATGTGGCCGACGCGCTCAAGGCGGTGGCCGAGCAGCGGGGTGCATGTGCCCCGTGCTGGCTGCCCGGCGGCGCGGGGCCGGACCCGGCCGAGCTGGTGAGCCTTGCCGACGGGGTGCTTTACGTGCCCGAGCGTAAGCTGTTGCCGCACTCGCCCAAGCTGTTCACCCTCAACTCGCTGCCTTACGCCTGGGGCGACAGCCGTAAGGCGCCGGGGGGGTGGCTGGACTTCCTCGAAGCGGTGTGGCCGGGGGATAGCGAGGCGCAGGAGACCTTGCAGGAGATGTTCGGCTATCTGCTGACAGCCGACACCAGCCAACAGAAAATGTTCATGGTCATCGGCCCACGGCGGTCGGGCAAGGGCACCATCGGGCGCGTGCTGTCGGCCCTGATTGGCCAGCATAACACCTGCGGCCCGACCATGCAGCAGCTTACCGGAGAGTTCGGGCTTGAGACGCTTATCGGCAAGCTGGTGGCTCTGATCCCCGACGCGCGCGTGGGCGGAGGGACTAACGTTCAGGCCATTGTCGAGAAGATGCTGATGCTTTCCGGCGAGGACAGCATGACCATCAACCGCAAGAACAAGTCGTTCTGGACCGGGCGCCCGACCGCGCGCATCGTCATCCTGTCCAACGAGGCCCCCAAGCTGGGCGACGCCAGTGGCGCCTTGCCGGGGCGGTTCATTGTGCTGTCGTTGCGCCAGAGCTTTTATGGGCGCGAAGACAGGGGCCTCACCGGGCGGCTGCTGGCCGAGTTGCCCGCCATATTCCGCTGGGCGCTCGACGGACGCGACCGGCTCGCGGCGCGCGGGTATTTCCGCCAGCCCGATAGCGGCCTTGATGACGCCGACGAGCTGGGCGAGCTGGGTAATCCCATGGCCTCTTTCGTGGAGGACTGCTGTGTGCTCGACCCCGAGGCGAGCGAAGCCACCGACCATCTTTACGAGGCGTGGCGCGACTGGTGTGGGCGCTCGGGCCATATGGCGGGCGCACGCGAAACGTTTGGGCGATCCCTGCGCGTGGCGTTTCCGCAAATCCAGCGCGTTCGCAAACGGGCAGATGAAAGAAGGTATTCTTACGCGGGGCTGCGCTTGTCGGACGAAGCGCGTAAAATTTTGCTTATTGGTGGAGGGTTATAACCATGAACACGCAAAAAGATGCAAGCTACGGTGGGAACGTCCCTAGTGTCCTTAGTGTCCCTAGAGGACAGCCACGCGTATATGAAATTTGTTGGATTAGGGAGGGCCAAGAGAAAACATATGAGGGGAATAGGGCTGTCCCCCGGGGACACTGGGGACACTGGGTACAGCCCAACACGCAAAAAACTACAAGTTCCTCTTCGCAGGAGAACGCGCGATGAGCGACATTCTCGATGATCTCCCCGGCGGCCAGCCCGCGCCGCCCAAGCGGGAGCCCACACGCATCGTGGGGATTGACGAGCGCGGCAACCGCGTGGGCGAGGACCACCCCCGCGCGAAGCTGTCCGACCATGAGGTCGAGCTTATCCGCGAATTGCACGAAGGCGGGATGAGCTGTGCCGAGATTGCCCGCAAGTTTGAAGTGGCCAAGAGCACGGTGTCGCTCATCGTCAATTTCAAGCGGCGGGCGACCGCGCCCATGGGCTTTCGCCGGGTGCGCATGACCGATGGCGCCGCGCGTATTATCGGAGGGCACGTGAAGCCGACCACCCGCTAGACGTTCACTTGGCCCCCGCTCTTGTCGGCAGAGTGCGGGCCATGACCCTAACCACCGCCTCGCCCGAAAAAAAGCGCAAGTTCCTCGCAGCCCTTGCCGACACGTGCAACGTCACCAAGTCGGCAGGGCTGATCGGCACCAGCCGCGAGACGGTCTATGAATGGCGCAAGAAGGACCAGGAATTCGCCGCCGCATGGGAAGAGGCCCGAGCCCTTGGCGCCGAGGCACTTGAGGATGAGGCAATTCGTCGTGCCTTTGAGGGCTTTGACGAACCGCTTAGCCACAAGGGATACCTCACCGGCGACGTGGTGAAGCGCACCAGTGACACGCTGCTCATTTTTCTGCTCAAGGGGGCCAAGCCCGAGAAGTACAAGGACCGTGTGGCCAATGAGCACAGTGGCGCGGTAGGCGTGGTGGCCGCCGATATTGACGATGAGGCCGCAGCCGACAAGCTGGCCGCGATCCTTGCCAATGTCGCCGAGCGGCGGGCCAAGTCTGCGGAGGATTTGGCTTGATGCTCGCCCACCTCGGCCCAATCACGCATGTGACAATCCACTGCACGGCCACGCCCGAGGGCCGCCCCAACACCGCTGCCGAGGTGACGCGGTGGGATATCGCCCGTTTCGGCCAACCTAGCTACCACTGGGTTATCGAGCTGGACGGCGACGCGGTGCGCACTCTCGCGGATGACCAGAGAGGCGCGCACACTGGCGCGCACAATACGGGCAACATCGGTATAAGCTACGTCGGCGGGACCGAGAGCTTGAACGCCGGAGGCAAGCCCAAAGACACACGCACGGCGGCGCAGAAGGCGACCTTGCGTCGTCTGGTTGCGCAGTACAGCGCGGCGCACCCCGGCGTGGTTGTGCTGGGCCATCGCGATTGGCCCGGTGTGGCCAAGGCGTGCCCTGCGTTCGACGTGGCCACCGGTTTGTGAGTGGGCTACTCCACCGACGAAATACGCGCGCTGCTGCCTCACATGACGGCGCAGGAACGCGCGCTTGTTGCGGCGCTGCTTGCCAAGCTGGATAGGCCTTGGTTCCCTCTCAAGGGGCCACAGACGATGGCCTACGAGAGCGCGGCGGATATCATTGGGTACGGTGGCGCGGCGGGCGGCGGCAAGACCGACCTCGCTTGTGGGAAGACCATCACCAAGCACCAGAAAGCGGGCATTCTGCGCCGGGTGGGTACAGAGCTTACCGGCATTCTCGACCGCTTCACCGAGCTGCTGGGCGGCTCGCGCGATGGTTATAACGGGCAGGACAAGATTTGGCGCACCAAGCGCTATGACGGCAAGGCTCTGCAAATCGAGTTCGGCGCCGTGCCTAACTTGGGCGACGAGAAGAAGTGGCAAGGGCGACCACACGACTTGCTCGTGTTCGACGAGGCGGCGAACTTCCTCGAACAGCAAGTGCGTTTTCTGCTTGGCTGGCTGCGTTCCGTCGACCCGACGCAGAAGTGCCAAGCTCTGCTCACCTTCAACCCGCCGACCAGTGCCGAGGGGCGGTGGATTATCGAATTCTTCGGGCCATGGCTCGACAAGAAGCACCCGCTCTATCCCGCCCTCCCCGGCGAGCTGTTATGGGCAGCCATGGTGCCCGGAGAGAATGGCGTATCGCGCGATATGTGGGTGGATGGACCTACACCCTTCGTGCTGGTCGACGGAAAGCCCAGCTACGACTTTGCCCCCGAGGCCTTTGCGCCCACCGAAATAATTCAGCCCAAATCACGCACGTTCATCCCTTCGCGCGTGACCGATAACCCCCACCTGTTTGGAACGGGATACATGTCCACCCTGCAAGCTCTGCCCGAGCCGTTGCGCAGTCAGATGCTCAACGGTGATTTCCATGCGGGGATGGAGGACGACCCGTGGCAGGTGATCCCGACCGAGTGGGTTGAGGCGGCGCAGGAGCGTTGGCGCAAGCTGTGCCCCACGCCGCGCATGGACAGCATGGGCGTCGATGTGGCGCGGGGCGGGCGCGACAATACGGTGCTGGCCCGCAGGCATGGGGTATGGTTCGACGAGCCGCTCGTCTACCCTGGCACAGCCACGCCCGACGGGCCAAAGGTGGCAGGGCTGGTTATCGCCGCGCTGCGCGACCGGGCGCCTATCCACATCGACGTAATCGGCGTTGGCGCCAGCCCATACGATTTCCTCAACGTAGCGCGTCAGCAGGTACTGGGCGTCAACGTGGCCGAGGGCAGCACCGCCCACGACAAGTCGGGCCGCTTGAGCTTCCTTAACCTGCGCTCCGAACTCTGGTGGATGATGCGCGAAGCGCTGGACCCGACCAACAACACCGGCATCGCGCTACCACCGTCCGGGCAGCTTTTAGCCGAGCTATGCGCGCCCAAGTGGCGCCTGCAAGGCCCGATTATCCGGGTGGAAAGCCGCGAGGAAATTATCGCGCGCATTGGCAAAAGCCCCGACCTCGCCTCGGCTTTCATCCTTGCGTTGATGGACACGCCGCGCATGGCGGACCTCGAACGTTCACAAGGCGCGAAAGCGGCGGACTACGATCCCTACGCATAGCCGTAGGAGCCTGTCGACAGTGTGCGACCCCGTTACCATAGCCGTAAGTGCGCTCACTGTTTCGACGGTTGCAACGGGCGCTGGGATTTATCAGGCCAGCGAAAGCGCAGCCGCCCAATCGCGCGCGGCAGCGCAGGCCGAGAAGAACGCCGCTGACACCAAGGCGGCCAACGAGCGGGCAATCAACGCGGCCAACCAGAAAAGCCCCGACCTTGCCGCCATCGCCGCCACCAACCGGTCGCTGGCTTCTGGGGGCGTCGGCTCCACCATGCTCACCGGCCCGACGGGCGTAGCCGCTGGCTCGCTTGATCTGGGCAAGAACACGTTGCTGGGGCGCTAATGGACCACACACCTCGCAACCGCTACGAGCAACGCTGGACCGCGCTCAAGAGCGAACGCTCTTCGTGGTTTCCCCATTGGCAAGACCTGTCGCGCAACTTGCAGCCCCGTTCGGGCCGCTTCTTCGTTACGGATCGCAATCGCGGCGGCAAGCGCCACAACGCGATTTACGACAACACCGGCACCCGCGCGCTGCGCACATTGGCCGCAGGGCTTATGGCTGGTATGACCAGCCCGGCGCGCCCGTGGTTTCGGCTCACGACAGCGGACAGCGACCTTAACGCGCACCATGATACGCAGGTATGGCTCGCCAACGTGCGCAAGATCATGCTCGCGGTGTTCGCGCGTTCGAACACTTATCGGGCCTTGCAGCACTGTTACCTTGAGCTTGGGCTATTCGGCACGGCGGGCAGCATCGTTTTACCCAATTTCCAGAAGGTTATTCACCACTATCCCCACACGACGGGCGAATACGCCATCGCGTGCAACCCCGAGGGGCGTGTCGATACCTTCTACCGCGAGTTCCAAAAGCCCGTGAACGAGGTGGTAGCCGAATACGGCTACGCCAACTGCACCCCTGGCACCCAGCGACTTTATGACGGTGGCAATCTCGACGCATGGGTCACGCTGCGCCACGCTATCGAGCCGCGCGAGGATCGCGACCGCACCAGCCGTGACGCGCGCAATATGCCCTGGGCTTCGATCACGTGGGAGGCCGGTTCGCCCCCGGCGCGATATCTGCGTGAAAGTGGCTTCAAACACTTCCGCGCGATAGTTCCCCGGTGGGAAGCAGTTGGCGGAGATATCTACGGCGCTTCGCCTGCGATGGACGCGCTCGGCGACGTGAAGCAATTGCAGCACCAGCAGCTCCGCAAGGCGCAGGCCATCGACCAGATGGCGCTCCCCACGCTGCAAGCTCCCCCGTCCATGAAAAATGACGGCTTAAATCGCATCCCCGGTGGCGTGGTCTATAGCGAGGGTGCAGGCGCGAACGGGGGCGTGCGCAACCTCTACGACGTGAGGCTCGACCTCAACCACCTGCTCGCGGATATCAACGATGTGCGAGGGCGTGTAAATGCCGCGTTTTACGCCGACCTGTTCCTTATGCTGGCAAGTATGCCGTCCGATGGCAGCATGACCGCAACCGAGGTTGCCGAGCGCCACGAGGAAAAGCTGCTCATGCTCGGCCCAGTGCTTGAGCGTTTACACGACGAACTGCTCGACCCGCTCATCTCGCTCACGTTCTACGACATGCTCGACGCCGGATTGGTGCCGCCGCCGCCGCCCGAAATGCAGGGGCAGCCGGTGCGAGTAGAGTTCGTATCGACCCTCGCGCAAGCTCAGCGCGCGGTGGGCACCAATTCGCTCGACCGCTTCGTGTCCAACCTTGGCGTGGTGGCGCGTTTTCAACCTTCTGTGCTCGACAAGTTCGATGGCGACAAATGGGTGGATAGCTACGCCGACAGCCTTGGCGTCGATCCCGACCTTATCGTGGGCGACAAGCAGGTGGCACTGGTGCGCGACGCGCGGGCCAAGCAGCAGCAGCAGGCTGAGCAACTCGCAGCCGCAAACCACATGGCCGACACAGCGCAGAAACTGGCGCAGGTGCCGACAGGCGGCGGTCAGCAAAACGCGGCCAGCGACCTTATGAACCAGTTTTCGGGCTACGGCTCGCCTTCACCGGAGCAATATTAATGGCCCTCGCTGACCTCACCGCTGTTCGGGATACCGACGACTGCTATCCGGGCTGTGGCCCTGATATTTATGGGCTTTGCCTTAGCCTTGACGACGCGCAGTGTGCCGCACTTGGCATCACAAAGCCGCCTCGTGCGGGCGTGATTATGGGCCTCAACGCGGTGGCGGTTGTGCGGCGGGTGTCGGAGGAAATCGACCAAGCCGGAGACACCGACAAGGAGGTGTGCTTGCAGCTCCAAATTACGCATATGGAGCTTAAAGACCCGCCCAAGGGCATGAACACCGCCAAGGCGCTCTACGGGTCCGACTGATGCGGCCTCTACAGCTCGACGCCGAGTTGCTGCGGTATTGCACCACCGACCGTCAGCGTGAAGTGGTGCAGGCCGTGATTGACAGCGGCGGTGCCCGCGCGGCGGCGCGCGCGCTTGGCTGCAACTACACGGCGGTGGTCAACATCGTGACGCTGGTGCGGGGGAGAGCTGCGGGGAAGGGCTATGCGCCCGAGAACGATCTAACCGTGCCAGTCGCCCCCGGCATGAAGCTCGCTCGCCACGCGCAATACTACGACGGGGATGGTAAGCCTCGTGGCAAATGGGTAATCCAAACCCCTGATAGCGAAGCGCAGGCGCAGTTCCATGCCGCCATGGTCGCTGCGCTCAAGGCCGAAATCGTGCCTTTGCCAAATATCGCGCCGCCGCGAGCGACGCTTGACGACCTCCTTAACGTTTACACGTTCACGGACTACCACTTCAACATGCTTGCGTGGGGGGAAGAGGCGGGCGACGATTGGGACATGACCATCGCGGCGCGGGTCTTGCGACTTTGCTTCCGGGATATGGTCGACCGTTCGCCCCCGGCGGGCACCTGCGTTATCGCGCAGCTTGGCGACTTTGCGCATACCGATGGTTTCCGCAATGCCACGCCCACCAGCGGGCACGAACTTGATGCGGATAGCCGCTATCCCAAGGCCGTGAGGGCCATGCTCTATGCATTGCGGGATTTGATCGAATACGCCGCCGCCAAGCACCAGAAGGTTGTGGTGCTGCTGGCCGAGGGCAACCACGACTTGTCTTCTAGCGTTTGGATGCGCGAAGCCTTTGCGATGTTTTACGAGGGCAATCCGCGTGTCACGGTTATGACCGACCCCCAGCCGTATTACGCCTACGAATTTGGCCAGACATTCCTCGGCTGGCACCACGGGCACCTTGCCAAGAAGGCATCGCTGCCCCTTCTCTTCGCTACCGACTTCGCGCCCATGTGGGGCCGCACAAAATATCGGTTCATCCACACCGGGCACGAGCACCACGTTGACGTGAAGGAACACGCTGGCGCCGAGGTGCGACAACACCCGACTTTGGCAGCCAAGGACGCCTACGCCGCGCGCGGAGGCTGGCGCGCCATGCGTCGGGCGATTGGTATTACCTATCACCGCGAGCATGGCGAACAAGGCTCGGTGACCACCACGCCCGAGATGATCGTGCCCTAGCGTTCACTTGCCCCCGAAAGGGTCGGGCATCGTCGTTAGCGATGAGTTCACCGGACCCCTTCGAGGCCGCTGCTGCGGAACTGGACCACGCCTCCGTCGAGGATACGCGGCAGCAGCAATTGGAAGCCGAAGCGGACCTCCGGTGGCTCATCACCGAGTTTCGCGGGCGCCGCTTTCTGCGGCGTCTCCTCGACGACACTGGCGTGTTTCGCTCGACCTTCACAGGGGAAGCCATTGGCGCCGCGTTCAACGAGGGACGGCGCAACATCGGGCTGCAAATTGTGGCCGATGTTGCCCGTACGGCGCCCGCCGCACTCGGTTCGATTTTGACCGAGGAACAATATGGCTGACGGCACTTCCGACCCGACCCCAAGCTCCGCAGAAGCCCCCGCGCAAAGCGATGGCGGCACGCTGCTGACGGCTGCCCCCGCAACGCAAATCCCCATCGACGAGCGTAAGCCCGACCAGGGCGAGGGCGACAAGACCCCTGACAAGGGAGAAGGCGCCAAGGAATCTACCGGCGAGGCCGAAGGTGATGAACCTGCCCCCGGCGCGCCCGAGGAATACGCGGATTTTGCCGCGCCCAATGGCGTGACGCTCAACGCTGAATTGCTGGCGGCCTTCAAGGAAGCGGCCAAGGCCGACAACCTGCCGCAGGACAAAGCGCAGCAATACGTCGACCTCGGCGCCAAGATTTTACAGCAGCAGGCCCAAGCACAGGCTGACGAAATCCTTGCCATTCGTGGTGAGTGGAAAACGTCAAGCGAAGCACAGTTCAGCGCAGAGCAGTTCGCTGCCGCGCGTGCAGGGCTTGAGGCCCACGGCACGCCCGAACTGGTCACGCTGCTCGACCAATCCGGCCTCGGAAATCACCCCGAGATTATCCGGCTGCTCGTCAACGCGGGGGCTTCCGCGCGCGAAGACAAGCTCGTCCCCGGTCGCGAACCGGCGCCGAAACCCGCCACTTTGGCGGGCCGTCTTTACCCCGAACAAGCCGCGTAAGGAGCCTAGGCCATGGCCGTTCTCAATACCGGGCAGCTCACCCTCGCCGATTGGGCCAAGCGCCAAGACCCTGAGGGTCGTATCGCCGCCGTCGCCGAGCTGCTGTCGCAGACCAACGAAATTCTCGAAGACGCTGTGTTCGCCGAGGGCAACCTTGCCACCGGCCACCGTGTTACCATCCGCACCGGCCTGCCGAACGTCTACTGGCGCGCGCTCAACGCGGGTGTGCCGACCAGCAAGTCGACCACCGCGCAGGTTGATGAGCAGTGCGGTATGCTCGAAGCGCGTTCGCATATCGACGTGCGCCTTGCCGCCCTCAACAACAACACCGCCGAATTCCGCTTGTCCGAGGACGTGGCCTTCCTTGAAGCCATGAACCAGACCCAAGCGCAGACGATGTTCTATGGCAACCCCGGCACCAACCCGCTGGGCTACCTTGGCTTTGGTCCGCGCTACTCTTCGTTGTCGGCGGGCAACGCGCAGAATGTTATCTCGGCTGGCGGCGCATCGTCGAACAACACCTCCATTTGGCTGGTGGGCTGGGGCGACAACACCGTGTTCTGCCCCTTTCCGAAGGGCTCGCAGGCAGGCCTCAAGCACCAAGACCTCGGCGAAGAGAGCGTGCCGGATGGCAACGGCGGCTGGTATCAGGCGCTGCGCACCCTCTACACGTGGGACAACGGGCTGGTCGTGCGTGACTGGCGGTATGCGATCCGCATTGCCAATATCAACACCGCCGATCTGCTTGGCCAGAGCGGCACGCAGGCGGCGGCCGCCGCAACGGCCATCATCAACTTGATGGCGCGCGCGGTTGATCGCCTGCCCTCTATGGGCATGTGTCGCCCGGCCTTCTACATGAACCGCACGGTGCATTCGCTGCTCCGCGTCGCGGCTATGAACAAGTCGTCGCAGGTGCTGACGATTGAGAAGGGCCTCAACCAGTTCGGTTCGTCGTCGTCGTGGACCTCGTTTGATGGGGTGCCTCTGCGCCGCGTCGACCAGCTCCTCAATACCGAAGCCGTCGTCAGCTAAGGACAACTGAGCAATGGCAATTCTTGATGCTTTCAGCCTGTTTTCGGGCTCCTACGCCAGCGGTGCCCTGACGGGTCAGACAGTCACCGGCACCAACACCACGGTGAATGGCACCAACGTCTACGATACGCAGGCGGGCCTTACCCTCAACACCGGCGGCCAGAACGTCGACCTCGGCAAGGGTCAGGAGTTTGATGTCGAGTTCGATATCACCACCGCTTTTGTCGGCGCCACCTCGGTCGAGTTCCAGATTGTTAACGCGGATGACAACGCGCTGGCAACCAACGCGACCACGCTGGCCTCGACCGGCGCGGTTGTGCTGGCGCAGCTCACCGCAGGGACACGTATCTCGGTAGCTGTGCCGAAGGCCGACCCCCGCACGGTCCGCCGCTATGTTGGCGTGCGCTACGTGATCGTCGGCACCGGCACCGCTGGCGCGGTTACGGCGGGCTTCACCACGCTTGCCAGCGACCTTCCGCAGCCGACTTACAAGTCTGGCTTTGCTGTTCTGTAAGGAGGTTCTCTCATGGCTCAATATCGCGTTCTCGAAGTAAGCTTCATCGAAAACAGTCTGCGAAAACCCGGCGATATCATCGAGTTCGACGGCCCCCCCGGTGCCAACCTCGAACCGGTGGACGCCGCCGCGAAGAAGGCTGCCAAGGCAGCCGCTGACGCCGCAGCCGCAGCCGCAGCCGCTGCTGCTGCTGCTGCTGCTGCTGCTGCAACGGCTGCCGAGGCTCCCCCCGCCGATCCGGCGTTGGCCTAACCCGCCGACAAATGGGCGATAGCCCCGATGGGAGAGGGGGCCGCGTGCCCCCTCTTTTTCGTAGGAGACGAGCGTGGCCACTGAAATCAGCATCTGTAATACGGCCTTGAGCCACCTCGGCGACGAAGCTGGCGTAGCGTCAATCGACCCGCCCGAGGGTAGCCCGCAGGCTGGTAGCTGCGCGACGTTCTATCCCATTGCGCGCGACGAAACCCTTGAGCGGCACACGTGGGGGTTCGCGACTGCAGAGGTCGGGCTGTCGCTGCTGGGCATCACCCGCCTTGGCTGGGATTATGCCTTTGGCGCGCCGAGCGATATGGCCAAGGCGCAGGCCCTTTTGCCCGAAGGGTGGACGAAAGGCACTCCCACCGCAGAATTCACGATTGAGGCAGACGATAACGGCAATATCGTAATCCTGACGAATGAGGCTGCGCCCACGCTCAAATACACAAGGCGTATCATCGACCCGGCGCGCTTCTCGGCGCTGTTCGTCTCGGCAGTTGGGTGGAAGCTGGCCTCGTTGCTTGCTGGCCCGGTGCTCAAAGGTGACGCTGGCCGGACCGCCGCCGCCGAGTGCTTCAAGATGCACGAGTACACTCTGGGTCTCGCTGCTGGCAGCGATGCGAACGGGCAGCGTGTAAACGCCCCCCATCTTCCTCCTTCGATCAAAGCGCGGCTATGAGCAGCAACCCCCGCACCTTCTTGCGGTCCTTCGCGGGCGGTGAACTTACTCCCGAATTTTTCGGGCATATCGACGACGCGAAGTTTCAAACAGGGCTGCGCACCTGCCGAAACTTTGTTGTAAAGCCGCACGGCCCAGTAGAGAACCGGGCGGGCACGGCCATGGTGCGCGAGGTTAAGGACAGCACCAAGAAGACGCGCATCATCCCGTTTGTCTATGCCTCGGATCAAAGCCTTGTTATCGAGGTGGGCGCGGGATATTTCCGTTTCCACACTCAAGGCGCAACGGTGCTCTCTGGCGGCGTTCCTTACGAGGTGACGAACCCTTACGCGCAGGACGATCTGGCTGGTATAAAGTTCCTTCAGTCCAACGACGTGGTGACGTTGACGCATTCGGGTTACCCACCCGCAGAGCTTCGCCGCCTTGGTGCCACGAACTGGACCTATACCGCGCTGTCTTTTGCTTCGGCCCTTTCTCCGCCCACCGGCATAACAGCATCGGCAACCCCGGCCACGACTAGCCCCGGCACACCGACCTTACAGTCCTATGTCGTAACGGCGGTGAAGGGAGCGGATGAAAGCGCGTCTTCGGCCACTGGCACGGGCGCCCAACCCACCGGCGGTTCGGCTATATCGAGTATGAGCAACGCCAACCCTGGCTTGTTCACGAGCTTCGACGTGCCCGCTACTGATTTTGTGGTGGGCGAGAAGGTCTATATTTCGGGCTGCGCAGGAGTAACGGGCGTCAACGACACTTTCTTCTACATCAACACCTATAATGTGACCTATGACGACTCCGCTTCCGCTTCCGGGTTTACGTTTACCCTCAAGGATGCCAGCGGCACAGCATTCGACACTACTTCGATTGGCACTTACACCGGCGGCGGCAAGATCGCGCATGGTTCTTCCGCCGCGGGTATCGGAAGCTGCTCGAACAACCTCTACGACACCGGCGCCTATAACACACTCGCGTGGTCGGCGGTATCGAACGCCGAACGCTATTATGTCTACAAGCAGTATAATGGTCTATTTGGTTATATCGGGCAGACAACAGACCTTAGCTTCAAGGACGATGATATCGCGGCGGATGTGTCGAAGACGCCACCGATCACCAACATCCCTTTTACAGCAGCGGGGGATTACCCCGCCGCGTCAGGATATTTCGAACAGCGACGGTGTTTCGCAGGGACGGCCAACAACCCCGCCAAGTTTTGGGCCACCCGTTCGGCGACAGAGAGCAACCTCTCCTATTCGATCCCCGGTCGCGACGACGACGCGGTTATCTTCTCGCTTGCAGCCCGCGAGCGACAGGCCATCCGGCATATCATCCCGCTGTCCAATCTCATCCTGCTTACCGAGAGCAGCGAGTGGCGGGTCGCGCCCGACACGGGCACGGTGCTAACCCCCAGCGTTTCGGTGCGCCAGCAATCCGCTATTGGCACTGCCGACGCGCCGCCCGTGATCGTCAACAACAACTTGCTCTTCGCAGCCGCGCGCGGCGGGCACGTGCGCGAGCTGGCGTATAACTGGCAGGCCAACGGCTATATCACCGGCGACTTGTCGCTGCGCGCGCCGCACCTGTTTGACGGCTACTCGATTGTCGACATGGCCTACGCCAAAGCCCCCATACCGATAGTGTGGGCGGTATCGTCGAGCGGATCGCTCCTTGGCCTTACATATGTGCCAGAGCAGGAAGTCGGAGGCTGGCACCGGCACGATACCACCGGCGGTGTGTTCGAGCATATCGCCGTTGTGCCCGAGGGGGCCGAGGACGTGCTTTATGCGGTGGTAAAGCGCGACGCGAATAGGTTCATCGAGCGCATGGCCTCGCGCGCGAATGGGGCTCTTGCCGATGCCTTCTTTGTGGACTGCGGTATTTCGCAGACTTTCGGCGCCCCGGTGTCGGCGGTGAGCGGCCTCGATTGGCTAGAGGGGCAAACGGTGTCGATCTTGGCCGATGGCGCGGTGCATCCCCAGCAGGTGGTCACAGGGGGCGCGATCTCATTGCAGTGGGCGGCGAGCAAAATCACGGTCGGCTTGCCTATCGAGGCCGATATCGAGACGTTGCCCATTGCCGTGCAGGCCATCGCCTTCGGGCAGGGCCAGCTCAAAAACGTCAGCCGGATATTCGTGCGAGTGTTCCAATCCAGCGCCATCGCGGGAGGGCCGAGCTTCGACAAGCTCACCGAATACAAGCAGCGCACGACCGAGGCTTACGGCACGTCGCCCGCGCCGGTGACGGCTGAAATCTCGTTTGCGATTGGGCCGAGCTGGGGCACCGACGGGCAGGTGTGCTTGCGGCAATCGCAGCCTTTGCCCCTCACCGTTGTGTCGCTGGTCGCGGAGTTCGCCGCCGGTGGGGGGTAAGCTAAGACTGCGCGAAGTCGCCCCCGGCGACGCGGCGATGCTCGCCGCGCGCCTGCGGCCGGGCGATGTTGCCGAGGTTGAGGCCTCCACCGGTAGCGATCCAGAGCGAGCGGTGCGCCTTGGTATCGCGGAGAGCGATCCCGCGTATCTGCTGGCAGCGGAGTTTGGTGGGGAGCTGGGTGCCATCTTCGGGGTCGCGCCCGTTTCGCTTGCGACGGGTTCGGGAAGCATATGGATGTTGGGCACGACGGTAATGGACGACCATGGGCGTTCACTTGGTCTCGTTGCACACCGGTATGTTGCAGAAGCATCACGGGCCTACCCACTGTTGTTCAACTATGTGGACGCGCGCAATGCGCCATCGCTGCGGTTGATCCGGTGGCTAGGCTTTGAAGTCGAGCCCGCGCGCCCATTCGGGGTGCGGGGTTTGCCGTTTCATAGGTTCGAGCTGCGGAGCGTCAGACAAGAATGTGCGTTAGCAACTCGGGCGGTAAAAGCACAGCAGGGACAGCCTCACAGCTATCGCTAGGCGCGTCGAGCGTAGGGGCGCTCGGGTCGGCTGTGGGCAGCATTTTTGCCGCGCAGTCAGACCGCATCAACCTCAACCTGCAAGCCCGCATCGCCGATATCAACGCGTCCATGGCGCAGGATAACGCGCGCGCGGCTTTACAGCAGGGTGATACGCAGATTACCCAAAGCCGATATCAAACCGGTATGCTCAAGGCAAAGCAGGTGGCCGCCACCGCTGCCAATGGCGTTGTGGTGGGTGATGGCTCTGCGCTCAATAACCTCATTTCGACCGATGTTATGGGCGAGATTGACGCGAACACGATCCGGCAGAATGCGGTTCGCGCAGCGGCGGGCTACCGCACGCAGGCGACGGATTTCAGCAACACCGCGCTTATGAAGCGCACCGCAGCCAATTCGATCAGCCCGTTTGTATCGGGTCTTACCTCGCTGGCCACATCATCTTCAAAAGTGTCGGGAGATTGGCTGGCATTGGCTAGGGCAGGAGCGATCTAATGGCGGAAGTTCCCTCTTACGGCGGCTTTAGGGCCGCGCCGCAAGGGCCTTCGGGCGCCTTTCTCACGGTGCCCGACGCGACCGGCTTTGACCAGCCGTTGAAAGATTTGTCGCGCGCTAGTGACGCGGCATTTGCCGCAGGGCACCAGATTGCCGACGTGGTGCTCAAGGCGCAGCACGACGCCAATCAGGTGCATGTCATGGATGCGACCAATCAGGGGCGCGAGGCAGCCCTTACCCTGACCTATGATCCGCAACAGGGGTATACCAACGTCAAGGGCAAGGACGTGCTCCCCACCGGGGGAACTCCCCTCGCGGTGGACTATGCCGGGCGCTACAAGGAAACACTGCGCTCTATCGCTGGTGGCCTTACCAACGACGAGCAACGCCAGCTTTTCGCGCAGCAATCGGCGCAGCTTATGAGCAGCTTCGAGGCGGGGGCTTTCGAACACGAGCAGCGCGAATGGCAAACATATTCGCAATCGGTGTTTGATGGCGCTACGAAAATTTCCACCGAAAGCATTAAGAAAAACTACAGCAACCCCGCGATGATCGACACCGAAGTCGAGAATATCCGGGCGTCGGTGGCGGCCTCGGGCAAGCACCTCGGGCTGTCGGGCAACGATATCACCTACGCGCAGAACGCCAAGGTCAGCGGCGCGGTGACCGGCGCGATTGCCCAGGCGCTCGAAGCGCGCGACACGACCACGGCCAATGCCCTTTACCAGCGCTATAAATCCCACCTCGTTGCGGACGATGACCTAAGGGTTAAAGGCACTTTGCAGCAGGAAACGGCGGCTGGTGCGATCATGCAGGCGGCTGATATTGCCGACGGGATCGCGGCTGCACCGTCCACCACCACCGGTGGCGGGAAGGCCATTTTACCCGTTGCGGGCGCACGGATTACTTCGCGGTTTGGTGACGCCCGTGAAGGCGGCAAGACACACGAGGGGGCCGACCTTGCGGTGCCGGTGGGCACGCCGGTCAAGGCGCCCATGGCGGGCAAGGTCATTCGCGTGTGGGAGGATGCCGAGAACGGCAAGGCCGTGCGTATCCAGTTCTCTGACGGGTCGGTAGGGGGCTTCGCGCATCTTTCCGAGCAGGGCGTGCAGAATGGTGACCCCGTGACGCAGGGCCAAGTATTCGCCAAGTCTGGCAACACCGGTCACTCGACCGGGCCACATTTGCACTACCGTCTTGAAAAGGGCGGGCAGCCAATTGACCCGCTTGCGGCTGGCGGAGGTGGCCCCGCTGTTGCGGCGCGCGCGGCGACGCTTGACGATATGTGGGCCACCGCGCGCGCGGCGCTCGTGCAGCAAATGCCCGATCCGCGCCCAGAGGATATTCGCGCCCTGCGCGCCGAGGTCGATGCGCGATGGAACCTGCACCAGAAGTCGAAAGCGGATAACGAGGACCAAGCCCTTGCTGGCGTCTATCGAGAGCTGGCGGGCAACGGGGGGAGCTATCTGGCGCTCTCGCCTTCCCAGCGTGCGGCTATTCCCGCCGACAAGCTGCCCAAGGTCATGGCCTTCGCCTCGGCTGCGCGCACCGCATTTGACCACGAGACGGGCGCGCAGGGTATGGCCACCTATGCCCAGCTCGTGAGCGACCCACAGAAGCTCGCGGCCATGGGCGACGCGGACTTCCTGCATTTGCAGACGCAGTTTTCAAAGGCGGACTTTGGCCAGCTTGCGCGCGAACGCGGCAACCTGCGCCTTACGCTTGCCAAGGGCGTAGCCGCAGCAGCCAAGGACGCGGCGACGCTGAACCGCGAGGGGGCCAACCGCGCGGTCAATGAGCGACTTTTGTCGCTTGGCCTCTCCGCCAACCCCAAGCCCGACGACAATGACGCGCCGCGCGTGGCGGCTATTCGCATGACGGTCGACCGCGCGCTGCTATCGGCGCAGGCGGGGCTTGGGCGCAGGCTCACCGATGCCGAGACAGCGCAGACCGTGGACCGGCTGTTCACGGCCAATGCAACGGGGTCGGGCTGGTTTAGCGCATATCAGGCGCCCGCGTTCTCTATTGGCAAGGGTAGCATCCCGAGCGTGGACCGCGAGGCCATCCGCCAATCGTTCGCTGCGAGGGGTAACCCCAACCCAACTGACGCAGACGTTCTCGCCGCTTGGTATGCCAAGAATACGACAGGACAACAGAAATAATGCCGGGTAATCCCTATGACGACGCGGTAGCGCAGGTGATGGGCGTGCAACAGTCTGGGGCCAGTGCTGCCCTGTCTAACGCGGCCAGCCTCGACCCGGACACCGAAGCGCGCAACCGGCAGCTCGCGCGCACTACGGGCCTGCCGATGCCGACAGTCCGCAACATGCCCAAGGAAGCAGAGGTTGCCGCTCGGCAGCAGGCAGCGCGCGATTTTCCGGTGCTATCTGCCTTGGCGTCGTCGCCGAAGACCGCGACGTGGGTCGCGCAGGGCGACAATGCGGCGGTGTCGCATGACGACGTTTGGACGCTCGCGGGCATTGGCAAACAGCTAAGCGAGGCTGCAAGTGATTTCACCCCAAGAAACCTTGGTAAATCTTTGCTCGCTGGGCTCTACAGCACGGCGAGCGGCGTGGCCGGGGGAGTTCGTGGCGCGGAAGATTTCGCGGATAAATACGATCCATTTTCCTATCTCGACCGGGCAGTGCTGGGGCGATCCTTGCACAGCATCGTTGCCGACCGGCTTGCGGGCGAAGGGCGGCAACTGTCAGATTTAGCCGCCGCGTCCCGGCCAAAAGCCAAATCGCAATTTGGGCAAGATGTGCTGTCGGGGGTAGAAAGTATCCCCGGTTCGCTTGCGGCGATGGGAGTGACTGCCGCCACCGGCAACCCCTTCGCGGGCGCGGCGGTGCTCGGCGGGGTCACAGGCGGGCAGTCTTACGCGCAGGCGCGCGACCAAGACGGCATGACGCTGGAAGGCGGGCTTACGAAATCCGCCATCGACGCGGCTATCGAAACCGCTACCGAGATAATCCCCGAGAAGTCCGTTGCTAAATTCACCCACGGAAAGAGTGGATTTGGCAAGTTCATGTTTGAGCTGGTCGGCGGCGAGGTGTTGGGCGAACAGGTCGCGACGCTGGGGCAGGATTATAACCAATGGGTTATGGCGGACCAGAACAAGGGCAAGACCTTTGACCAATACACCAGCGAGATTGTTCCCCACGCGATCTCGACGCTAACCGCGACCCTCACCACCGCCGGAGCCATGGGCAGTTTCGCGGGGGCCTTGCGCACGGTCGACCGGGTTTCGGGCCGCGCCGTCGTGCGCGAGGAACGCGCAGCGCAAGCCGAGGCCGCCGCGCAGCACTTCGACGACCTTGCAAAACTCGCGGAGGCATCAAGGCTGCGCGAGCGTGATGCAGTGAGCTTTCACGATTTTGTGCAGCACGCGGCGGAAGACGGCCCGGTCGAGGCGGTCTATGTCAGCCCCGAAAAGCTGGGTGAAGCTCTCAACCAGAGCGGACTTGATCCCGAACAGGCACAGGCGGCGCAGGCCGCCGTTGCTCCGCATGTCGCCGAGGCGTTGGCCAACGGCACTGACGTTCGCTTGCCGGTGGCGGATTTCGCCACATACATTGCGCCCACCGCCGCAGGTAAGGCGCTGCTCGACCACCTCAAGGCCGACCCGGACGGGATGAGCCGCGAGGAGGCCAAGCAGTGGATGGAAACCAAGGGCGATGACCTCAGGCGCGAGGTCGAGCAGACCCTTGCCGAGCATTTGGCGGACGCGCAGTTTCGCGCCTCGGGCGAAGTGGTGCAAGCCAAGATCGCCGAGCAGCTCCACAATGCCAACCGATTTACGCGCGAGGTGAACGAGACGAACGCCACCGGTATGGCGGCGTTCTATTCGACCATGGCAGCACGTATGGGGCTCACGCCCGAACAGCTCTACGAGCGTATGCCCATTCGCATCCAAGCCGAACCGGTGGCGGGTGAGGCGCTTTCGCAGCGAGACACACGCGTTGCAAGCGCTATTGAACAGGGGTATCTTACCCCCGCCAAATGGGAGGCGTTGACAGATGCTCGACTTGGACAAACTGGCGGACATGTTGACGCCCGAGGAAATGGCGCAAGTGCGGGTGAACATGGACGCACGAACCAAGTTCAACCGGAAGAATTGGGGCGCCAAGGTGGACAAGGCGAAGGACAGCGAAACGCTACGCCGACTGGCACGCAATTTGCCGACGCCGACCGAGGCGGACTTGCCACCTTCTATCACGGCACGCGCGATAGCATCGGGGGCTTTGACCTTGGACACCCCAACCGAAAAGATGCCGGGTGGCTCGGGCGAGGGGTCTACCTAACCAATGACCCGGTGCTCGCGCGCAACTATGCCGAGCGCAAGAAAGGCCCCGGTGCGCCGACGGTTCTGCCGCTGCACATCAAGCTTGAAAACCCTTATCACGCGACCTCTGCCGAGAAGCAGGGGCTACGGTTTAGCGCGCCGGAGGAAATAGCCCGATGGACCGACCGGCTTATCGCCAAGGGCCACGACGGCGTGGTGCTCGACCTTGGCAATGGAACCCACGAAATCGCGGTGTTTGACCCCGCCAACATCCGTTCGCCCGAAGCAGAGTTTGACCCCGCCAAGTCCCATAGCAATGACCTGCTGGCACAGTCCCCGTTTTACTCTCCGCTTGAGCGCGCGGTCGAGCAAAGCAAAACTGCTAAGGCATCGGGCCAGCAGTGGCTGGCTACACTATCAAAAGCAGCGGGCGTAAAGAAAGAAGAGCTGGAATGGACGGGGCTGCCCGAGTGGCTGACCTCGCGCGAGGTAGCGTTTACACGCGACGAGGTGCAAGCCTTCGTGCGCGCAGGTGGCGTCCAAGTCGACGAGGTTGTGCTCGGCGGTGTTGACCAGGCGGCGGTTGCTGAGCGAGCCGGTGAGTTGCGGCAGGAGTATATCGAAGAGCAACTGCGCGAATTTGACGAGGAGTATAGCGACGAGTATGTTGACTACCCCCATATCGCCGAGGAAGAAGACGAGGACGGCAACCCCGTCTACGAAGTGGGCGGCGAGACCTACGGTATTTTAGAAGCCGCGCAGGACGCCGCCGATAGTCTGCACGACGAGCTGCGCGCGGAACACTACCAAGACGCCCGCAGCAACGCCGAAGGCGACGCCGAGCGCGCGGCGGACCAGCAAGATTTTGAACACGACGCCCGCAGTGAACAGGGCAGCGGCAACACACTGTTCGAGCAGTATGCAGAGAAGGGCGGCGAGGAATACCGCGAACTTTTGATAACGCTGCCGGAAGGCACGGCGGGCAACCCCGGGGATGCCTATTACCACAGCGAGCATTTTAGCGACCACCCCGTCGTTGCTCATATCCGTTTCAAGACCCGCCAGAGCACTGACGGCAAGAGCGTTATGTTCGTCGAGGAAGTGCAGAGCGACTGGCACCAGCAGGGGCGGGATAAGGGCTACAAGGAGAAGGAGAGCCCGCAGGCGGTTGCCGAGGCTCTGGCGCGTTACCAAGAAGCTGAAAAGCGGCTTGGGGACACCGTGGACGACACTCGGCGCTATGCCTTGGCCCTTGTCGATGCGGTGTCTGAAAAAGACCTGCCTTACGCCGCGTGGCGCGATGCAACGCGTTCTGGCCTGGTCGGCGCGGGGGCGTATCTTGTGCGCACCACGGCGCGCGACATAATCGTCGGCGCGCAGGATTTGGGTCTCTCCGCTAACGAGAACCTAGAGAAGTTGGAGCGTCAATTCGACTTGCTCCGTGACGCCGAGCACGCGAGCGACGAGGCCCATAGCGATCTCACCAAAATCAAAAACCCGCGCGGCATACCCAACGCGCCCTTCAAGTCCTCTTGGCCCGCCCTCGCCATGAAACGCGCCATTCGTTGGGCCGCCGATAACGGCATCCCCCAAATAGCTTGGACCACCGGCAAGCAGCAGAGCGAGCGTTACAATCTCGGTGCGACCACGGGCGACCTCGTTGTGGCGCCGCGTAACGACGACAAATTCAATGTCGAGATGAACAGCCAAGCCGCGCAGGTGCTGGAAAATAACCAGCTAGCTTCGGTGCAGGGCAGCGGCCCCTATGGCCGCCACGTCACACGCATGACTGCGGAGCAGGTTAAGCAGGCCTTCGGCGCGGACGTGGCGCGCAAGGTGGCGGAGGGCGTTGGCGCCGCGCATACGCCCGAACAAAAGGCGCAGCGAGTAGAACTCGAAAATAGAAAAGCGGCGGCTGACAAGGCAGAAACCGAAGCCCTGCACGCGGCGTTGGCGGCTCCAGCAAGCGAGCAGGCCGCGCGCGATGAAGCCTATGCGAATGCCCAGCAGGCGCGCAATGCCGCAGTGCGGGCGCTGGACGCTTTCGACAGGACCAACCCCGGTTCGTTCACCCTGTCTGGTCACGACCTCAATGTCGGCGGCGAGGGTATGCGCGCGTTCTACGACCGCAACCTTGTTAACATCACCAACGACATTATCAAACGCTATGGCGGCAAGGTCGGGCCGGTGGCGATTGAAGGTATGGCGCATTATACGCCCGACGACACCGCAGCAGTCGCCGCCGCCCAAGACAAGCTGCGGGTGGTAACGAACGAAATCACACAGGCCGGTATCGTGCCGTCAATTACAGACGCCCAACTCGACGCCGCTATTGCCGACAAGAAGGCGGAGGCCGAAAGCCGCTTGGCGCGGTGGAAAGCCTATGCCGAGCAGCACCCCTCCTCGGCCGATTTGGCGCGGCAACAAGTCGCGCACCTTGAGAACCAAATACACCTTTTCAGCGACAAGGGCCGGGTGGAGGATATGCTCGCCACTTGGCGGCAGGCCAATGCGGAACTGGCCGAAGCGCAGGGCCGTGCGCAAGGAAACCCCGGCTTTGAAATCACGCCCCAGCTTGCCAAAGCGGCACAGGAAGGGTTCGCGCTATTCCAGCAGAACCGGGGGGCTTACTCGCCCGCGACCGATACGATTACGCTTCTCAAGCGGGCGGACCTCTCGACCTTCCTGCATGAGAGCGGGCATTTCTATCTCGAAGCCTTCGACCGTCTGGCCGCTGACCCCAGCGCGCCGCAGGATATTCGCGACGATTTTGACGCTATCTTGAAGTGGTTCGCTATCCCCGGCGGGTCGGCGCAGGAGCGCGCGGCCAATTGGCGCGGCATGTCGCTCGAACAGAAGCGGGCAAGCCACGAGAAGTGGGCGCAGGGCTACGAGGCATATCTCTTCACCGGCAAGGCCCCCTCGATCAAGCTGCAAGCGATATTCCAACGCTTCCGCGCGTGGATGATCTCGGTATACAAGAGCGCGCTCAACATCGGCGTCAAGCCAACGCCCGCCATCCGCAGCGTCATGGACCGGATGCTGGCCACGGCTGACGAGATTGCTGAGGCCGAACAGGCCCGCTCCATGCTGCCCTTGTTTTCCGACCGCGAGGCGTCGGGCATGGATGAGAATAGCTGGCGCGAATACCAGGCGCGTGGCCTCGAAGCCTCACAAGACGCGATCAGCGAGCTAGAGACCAAAGCCTTGCGCGATATGCAGTGGATGCGCAATGCCCATGGCCGGGAGCTGCGCAAGTTGCAACAACAGGCCAAGGCAACCCGCGCCGCGACCCATAAGGCCGTCACCGCGCAGGTGCAAGCCGAGCCGGTCTATCGCGCAATCGACTTCCTCAAGCACGGGCGCATCGACGGGCAGAAGATCGATAGCCCGCATCGCTTTTCCATCGCCGAAATCGAAGCACTCTACCCCGACGCGGCCACCCGCGATTTCGTCAAAGGTAAGCTGGGCTATGGCGCCTATGGGATGCTGGGTGAGGGTGAGGCTGTGCACCCCGAGCAGGTGGCCGAGCTGTTCGGCTTTACCAGCGCCGACCACCTCATCCGCTCGATTATCGACGCCGAGCCAATGAAGGACCGGATCGCGGGTCTCACCGAACAGCGCCTGCTCGAAGAGCATGGCGACCTGACCGACCCGCGAGCGATTGCCGAGGCCGCCGATAAAGCCATCCATAATGAGGCGCGTGCGCGTTTCGTGGCGACCGAATTGGCGGCTCTGGGCAAGGCCACCGGTAAGCCCAAGATTTTGACGCAGGCGGCGCGCAGCTACGCCCGCGCGATCATCGACCGGCTCAAGGTGCGCGATATCAAGCCGAGCCTTTACGAGGCCGCCGCCGCGCGCGCGGGCAAGGCCGCCATGGACAATTTGGGCAAGGGCAACCGGAACGCGGCAGCCGCCGAGAAGCGCAACCAGCTCATTAATATCTACGCGGCGAAGGAGGCCATCAACGCACGCGAGGAGGTCGACAAGGCTGTCGCCTATTTCAAGCGGTTCCTGACCCCGGCGGCGGCCAAGAGCATCGACCGGGAATACCTCGACCAAATCCTCGGGCTGCTCGATAAGGTCGACCTGCGCACTGGGCAGACCCTCAAGGCCATTGATCGTCGCACCAGCCTTGCCGAGTGGATCAAGCAGCAGCAGGAGCTTGGCTTTGAGCCAATCGTGCCCGACAATCTGCTCGAACAGCTTGGCCGAAAGTCCTATAAGGAGCTGACGGTTGAAGAGCTGCGGGGCCTGCGCGACGCGATCAAAAATATCGAGCACCTCGGGCGCCTCAAGACCAAACTACTGACGGCCAAGCGCGACCGCGACTTTGCCAGCGCCGTCGGCAAGATCACTGACCGCATTGTCGGCGATGCCTACAAGGACATGCACGAGCCGCTCGAAAAGCGTGGCTGGCTTGCCAAGGCCAAAGATGGGGTATTCGACTTTGAAACTGACCACCGCAAGCTCGCCAGCCTCGTGCGCGAAATGGACGGCTTTCGCGACGGCGGACCGGTGTGGGAATATTTCATTCGCCCCATGAACGCGGCAGCCGATCAGGAAGCCGCGTTGCGCGCCGACAGCGCGGCAAAGATCGCCGAGATTTTCGCGCCCATCAAGCACTTTGGCGCCAAGCACTACATTCCGGAAATCGGGCAATCGCTCTCGCTCGAAGGACGGCTCGCTATTGCGCTCAACATGGGCAACAGCATCAACCGCGAGCGTGTCACCTCGGGCGAGCGTTGGTCGCCGGAGCAGCTTGAAGCCATCCTCTCGACCCTCACCGCCGAGCAGTGGGCGGCGGTGCAGGCGGTGTGGGACCATATCGGCTCTTACTGGCCGCAAATCCAAGCCAAGGAACAGCGCGTCACTGGTGTTGCGCCCGAGCGCGTCGAAGCCGAACCCTTGCGTGTAAACACCGCCGACGGGCAGGCGCTGGACTTACCCGGTGGGTATTACCCAATCAAATATAACAAGGACCGCAGCTCTGGCGCCGAGGGGCACGACCTCGCCGAGGCGGCGCGGCAGGCGATGCGCGGAGCGTATACCGCCGCGACCACACGCCGGGGGCACACCAAGGCCCGCGCCGAAAGCACGGGCTGGCCACTGCGCTATGACCTTGGCGTCATCGCCGAGCATCTGACGGCGGTTATTCATGACCTGACGCACCACGAAATGCTCATCGACGTAAACCGGTTGCTGCGCTCGTCGTCGATAGACGGTGCTATCCGCGACCACTACGGCGCCGATGTGCGACGGGCCTTTGGTCAAACGATCCAAGCGGTAGCGGCTGGTGACGTGCCCGCGCGGAACGCCTTCGAACGGGGTATCAATTATCTGCGCACCGGCGTCACGATTGCGGGGCTGGGCTTCAACCTGGTCACGTCGCTGTTGCAGCCGCTGGGCGTGACGCAATCGGCTGTGCGCATCGGCCCCAAGTGGGTCGGCAAGGGTGTCGCGCGTTGGGTATCTGACGCTTCGACGTTCAACAACACGGCAAAGTGGATCGCCAAACAAAGCCCGATGATGGCGCACCGTGGGCTTACCCAGATGCGCGAAATGAACGAACTGCGCAATAAGGTGGCGGGCAAGAGCGGCGTGCTCTCTGCGGTGGAAGATGGCTTCTTCTACCTCATCGAAAAAGCGCAGTTGGTGGCCGACATCCCCACGTGGCTCGGGCAATACGAGAAATCGGTGGCGGCGGGCGAAGACCATGACACCGCCGTGGCCCTTGCTGACCAAGCGGTGCTCGGTAGCCAGGGCGGTGGCCAACAAAAAGACCTGTCAGAAATCCAGCGCGGCGGCCCGCTCATGAAGCTTTGGACGAATTTCTACAGTTTCTTTAACGTCAGCTACAACCTGCTTGCGGAAAGCGTCAACGAGACGCGCAAAGTTGGTCCAAGTCGATTGCCTCGCCTAGCCGTTGACGTGTTGCTGCTGACCGTGGTGCCGACCACGCTGGGCGTGGTGATGCGCGCCGCGCTCCACGGCTCGCCGCCCGACCCCAAGGATATACTCTCGCAAAATATCAGCGGCCTCTTTGGGCTTATGGTGGGCCTGCGGGATATTGGCAGTATTATCGACAGCAACGGCAAGACTTCCGCCCCCTCGGGTATCGTCCTCCAACAGTTCTCTGACTTTTATAAGCACGCGAAAGAAGGCAAAAATACCGAGGCCTTTTGGCGCTCCGCGAATCGCCTTGGCGGGGTGCTGTTCCATTACCCGGCTGCGCAGGTGGATAAGACCGCGAGGGGGTTTGAAGCCTTGGCCGATGGCAAGACTTCAAACCCCGGCGTGCTGCTCGTTGGGCCACCGCCAAAGAAGACGCGCTAACGTTCACTTGCCCACAGCGGCGCGAGGCATGGTTTCGGCATGACCGTGACTTCTTCCCCGCGCATCGCTGGCCCCTATACGGGCATGGGGGCGGCTGCTTCTTTGCCGTTTGCCTTCAAGGTCTTCACAGCGAGCGATCTGCTCGTAACGCGCGACGGCATGACCTTGGCGCTGGGGGCGGACTACACGGTTTCGCTCAACAGCGACCAAGACGAGGCCCCCGGCGGCGCGGTAGCGATAACCGCAACGGCCTACCCCCTAGGCTCGGTCGTGTGGCTGGGGTCAAACATCCCAGTGAGCCAAGGCACGTCCTTGCCAAGTATGGGGCCTTGGCTCCCCAAGGTAATCGAAAGCGCGCTCGATAAAGTCACTATCCTCGTGCAGCAGCTCTTGGGCACTGTGTCGCGGGCGGTGCTGCTACCCGTTGGCGATAGCGCGGGCGTCCTGCCTATCGCCTCTGCGCGCGCAGGCATGTATCTGGGCTTTGATGCAGGCACCGGGGCGCTGGTGACGATGGCGGGCACCGCCAGCGTAAGCGACGCGGCGGCAGTGGCCTATCATGCGGCACAGACGGGTGCGATTGCGCGCAGCATTGCCGACGTGCTGAACGATACCCTTGACCCCAAGAACCTTGGCGCGGTGGGTGATGGCGTCCATCCCTCAGCCGATCAAGCCGGGTTTCAGGCGGCAATAACAGCGGATATCGCCAGCAACCAATTGCCCTTGGGCGCTAGCTCCACGATCAAGGTCAACAAGGGCATCATCATTCCCCCCGGCGTCTATGACGCGGGCAATTTTTCGTTCTCCGGTGGTGCGCCAGTCCGCATGGCGGCGCTGATCCCCGGCACGGTGGTTATCCGTATTCCGGCGGGGCAGTATTTCATCAACCAATCCGGTAATCCCTTTTCCTGCCATTTTGAAAACATCATTTTCATTGGAGGACTCGGGACACTCAACGCCCAAAACACGGGGACGAATGTCTCGTGGGGCGCGGCCTTCATTAACTGCGCCTTTTACAATTACACTGAATGCGCGATTGGCAACCAATCGAGCGACAGCCCATTTTTGAAGGTGAAAAACTGCTTTTTCGGCACCAGCGCTGCGCCGCCCTCGGGGCAGGTGATCGGCATTTGCTGGGGCGGCTTTGGCGATGAAATGGTGGTAGAAGACTGCGCCTTTGGGGGAAACAGCTACCACATCGCCATCGGCCCGCGTTTGTCTGGCCATATCAGCATCACCCGGAACTATTTTCAGAGCGGCGACAACGCTACGAATGGCGCGCGATGCCTTGCGGATATCTGGATCAAGCCCAATGCCAGCGGTGTGACCAACAGCGGATTTGGCACCTACATCACCTACAACAAATTCGGCAATGAATTGCAGAACTCGGCCTACCCTGCGCCCAATATTCTTGTGGCGTCGGAAGACACCAGCGCCGGGGCCTATCGAGCACAATACAAGCCGCTGACGACGACTGCGGGTGATGTTGGCTTTGTGTCGGGCATCCACATGTCCGACAATCGCATCAATCACCTGTCCCCGTGGAACGCCCCGGTCATTCGCAGCTACGTCTCTAGCCTTGCCGCATGGCTGGTCGAGCGTAACACGTTTGAGGGCGGGAACCCCTCCTATATGGTTGAGTTCCCCAACGCACGGAACAGCGATTATTCCAACAACAGTTCGATTTTCAAATTCGACAATTCCGCCTTTTCAGCACCGCTTCTGTTCGCCAACCGGCATTTCTGCCAGCTTGAGGACCGCGCCTGCAACTGGCCAGGTGATCCCAACTCAGTCCATTTTTGGGGCGTGTCCGACGACCCAACCCTGTCATTGATTACGGCTTGCCTCTCCGGTTTTGACATGTCCTATTTTTCGGGGTCGACTTCGGTTGCCACCGCCGACCCATATGGAACGATGGAATACGCCAGCGTAATCGGCGGGGCCTACACCGGGTTTACCGACCCTTACGCGGGGTCCGGTGGTCCCATTTTTGTCGAGGTGTGCTTAGCGCGCCCCGCGTCGCAGGCTTTGACGCAGGTTTTTGTGGACGTCGTAAATACCTCGGGGAGCGCTTACGCCCTGAAAACTTTGGTGTCATTGCCCGCCACAGGTGTCTTTGGCCGTTTCACGGTGCCGGTCATTTTACCTGCCAACGCTAACCCCGGTTCGTGGCAGGCGCGGGTCTACGGTCAAAACGTGATTTCGGGAACCTCGGACACATTTGTTTGCGGCGACTTGATCGTGTCGAAAGGTCGCGGGCGCTTTGGACGCGCGAGGGTCTTGGCGCAATACCTCCCGTCCCCTCGCAACCAGCGGCTGGTGGGAGGCGCGCAGAACACATGGCCGACTGGCTGGTCCTACTCCGTGGCCAACGGCACGCTATCCGGTGTAACCGTAACGGTTAACCGCGTGTCCACCGATGCGTTTGGGGACTTTGTAGAAATCGCCTTGACGGGCACCAGCACCTCGGCAGGAAACCTGATTTTCCGCTTTGACCCGCAGCGGTCAATGGATGTGGTCTATGGCAGCAACATCCGCGCCTTCGTCGGCGTGCGCCTCATGAGTGGCAATTTATCGACTGCGACAACCAGCACGGGGCGCGATGGGTCAACCGGGCCATGTGCGCTGGGCATCGCTAGTCACGGGTCCAATGATGTGCAGCAGCAACAGGCTATCGTCTGCTTCACCCCGACCACCACCTATCAGGTCTTTGGCCGGACGATGACAACCAGCGGTGGCTACTTCAACGGATCGGTTGATTACGGCTGGGCGCTCTTCGCCCTGGGCTATCCGAGCGGTGTTGCGACCAACGTCACCTTCCGACTTTACGCCCCCACCTTTCAGCGCTCGAAATAGGAGGATTATCATGACCGCTTTTGCTTTCACCGCCACTGGCTCGATCGCCGAGGTCCGTGCCGCTCTGGCCGCGCGACCCGCCGCCGATCCTGCGTTTCCGCAGGGCGTGGCCGACCTGCTTGCCGCACAGCTCGCGCCTGTGCCTGACGACAAAAACCTGACCCTCACTGTGACCGGGGACGCAGGCTGGGCCACCGAGCAAATTGCCGGGCTGATCTCGCTATCGGTTTTCGCCGCGATTTCGAGCTAACCCAGAAAGGACGGCAACGTCCAGCTAAACGCAGATCAAAACCCGATCAAAACTTGCCCCAATTGCGCCGCCTTATGGGCGGTTTTTTTATGCCCGGAGCCCGTATGAGCACCTGCCCTCCTGACCAATCCGCGCAAATCGCGCTCGCCAAAGAGCGTGCCGATGCAGCCAAACGAGATATCAGCCGCGTGGAGGAAGCCTTGGGCGAGCGCATTGATAAGCTAGAAGTCGCCGTCACCAAAGGTTTCGACGAGACGAGCACTACCCTGAAACTGCTGATGGCTGAAATTACAGCGCTCAAGCTGGAAAACGCCAAGCGATCCAGTGCCGAGCGGCTTGTCAAATGGCTGATCGGAATCGGAATGGCCGGCATCAGCATTCTCGCCGGGTATCTCGAGATCACGCATCCCCCCCACCATCCCTGAATAGGAGAACAATCATGCGCCTTGCGCCTGAATGGATCGCTGACGCGCGCGCGGCGATGAAGAAAACCCACGTGCCTGCCTCTGTCTCGATTGCCCAGTTTGGTATCGAGAGTGGATGGGGCAAGGCGATCAAGGGGAATAACCCTTTCGGCATCAAGCATATGTCCGGTTTTCCCGACCAGATTTTCCATACCCATGAAGAGATCCACGGCAAGTCGGTTCCTGAAGATCTCGTGTTCGCCGTTTTCCCCAGCATCACTGAGGCATTCATGGCCCACGCGCAGCTGATTGCGACGCGGCCTCAATATGCCCCCGCCATGCGCGCCCTGCCGAATATCGAGGCCTTCGTGCGCGCGCTCGCGCCCGTCTATGCCACGGATCACAAATATGCCGACACCATGCTGGCTGTGATCCGCTCGGGCAACCTCACCCAGTACGATAAGGACTGATCCCATGAGCATCATCACCACCATCAAAACCGAGGGTGCAGCCGTGCTGACCGCCGCCCGCGCGTGGTGGGCGCGTCAGTGGCCGCAATGGAGCACCAAGGCAGGCGCCATCATTACCACGGTCTCGCTGATTGCCCCGCAACTGGCGGCCCAACTGACCACCGCCAACCCGCAGATTGCCACTACTCTTGCCACCATCGGTGGCTGGGCTGGCGCCGCGCTGATCGTCTGTAACCAGATTGAGGGGAAGGCCAATGGCTGATCGCTTCTATCCCAAAACCCTCGCCATTGGGGCTCCCGACCTGATTGGTCAGCTTTGGGTCTTTAAGGATGAGGGCACCGCCCCGGCTGGGGCCAGCGCGGAATCGGTGGCTATGTTCGCGGGTCGCGACAATGTGCATGGATCGCTCAAGGCAGCGCTCAGCTCGGTGCGCTCGTCGCTGGTGCTGAATATGTACGGGTTCGATGATCCCGAACTGGCGGACATCATCTGGGGCCTGATCCAAAACCCCAAGATCCTCGTGCAGATTACCCTCGACAAGAGCCAAGCGGGCGGCCTCGCTGAACGCAAGATCCTCGATGGCGAGCGCACCGCTCACCCAGGCGAGTTTGGCAACCAGATCATCATCGGCACCAGCGCCACCCACCAGATCAGCCATACCAAGGCGGGCGTGATCGATGGCGTGCTTGCATTCCATGGCTCGGTCAACTGGTCGGCGAGCGGCGAAGGCACGTTCAAGCAGGAAATAGGCCCGGCTGGCGTGGGCTACAAAGCCCAGAACAACAGTCTCAGCTGGCACACTGACCGCCTGACCGTGAACGCTTTCCGTGACGAACTCGCGCGCGATCGCGCGGCGATGCAGGCGCAGATCGCGAAAGCGGCGGTGCCCGCCCGATGATCATCAAAGGGGAATACACATGTCCATCATCACCGACGCGGCCGAGGAGGCCGTGACCATTGCCGCGCCTCAACTGGCGCTGCCGATCCGCATCTGGCACTGGATTTCAAGCCACGCCCTTCCGATCCTGCTCGCGGTGCTGGCCCTGTGGTTTGTCGGTCATATGCTGCTGTCCGAATGGCGTGCGGCCCAGATCGCTAAAGCCGAAGCGACGCTGACCGCCCAAGTTTCGAGCGCAACCAATGCCAGTGGCGCCGATGCGGTGACCACGGTCGAGCATAACATCACCAATGAGCGCAATATCACCAACGAGGTCGAACATGTTCAAGCCGCTATTAATGCTGCGCCTGATGCTGCTGGCGCTGATGCTGCTGGTCGTGCCGGGCTGTGTGGGATCAACAGTAGTTTCTGCGCCGCCTCCGGCGTGCAGTAGCCTGGTCCCCACTGATTGGGCCGATGGGGTCAAGCATGCGCCAGCGCCAGACCAATCGAGCGACCCTGTGGCGATGCTAAAGGCATGGATCGGATTTGGCGTAGCCGAGGCCGGCAATGTCGAGATTGCCAACCGGCGCACTCATGATGCCATGGGAATCGTGGCTCGTTGCGAAGCGCGCGATGCCACGGCGGTGAATAAGTCCCGCCGGAAATTTCTCGGCCTGTTCTGAATACCGCCGCCCCCGGCCCATTCGGGGGTGGCAAAGGGTGCTGCTACACCCTGAACCGCGAGGCAGATACCCCCGCACCTCCGGCTGGCGCGCCCAGCCTTTGGCTCCCCCGGCCGTGACGGCGGAGTCTTCTTAGGTGCTTAATCATGAAAGAACAAGAAGAGAACATTTGCAATCTTGCCTCCGTGGCGCCCACGCGTCCGCCGGCGCCATGGATGGGGGGCAAGCGCGCCCTGGCCGGGTGCTTGTCCGATCTGATCGCCACCATCCCGCACCAGCGCTATGTCGAGCCCTTCGTCGGCATGGGTGGGGTATTTTTCCGGCGAAAACACCGACCAAAGCTGGAAGTGATCAACGACATCAACCGCGAGGTCGTGAACCTGTTTCGCCTTCTGCAGCGCCACTATCAGCAGCTGCTTGATGTCCTGAAATGGCAAGTCTGTTCGCGCGCCGAGTTCCAGCGCCTGCTCAAGGTTGAGCCTGAAACTCTGACCGATCTCGAACGCGCCGCGCGCTTCCTCTATCTCCAGAGATCCAGCTTTGGGGGTAAGGTCGCGGGGCAGACCTTCGGCATTTCCTATGACGGCGGCGCCCGATTCAATCTGACCAAGTTGGTGCCCCTGCTCGAGGATGTGCACGAGCGGCTGGCCGGCGTGGTGATCGAATGCCTACCCTATGCCGAATGCATCCGCCGCTATGATAGCCGACCGGGCACGCTGTTTTACCTTGATCCGCCCTACTGGGGCTGCACCGATGACTACGGCCGCAATATCTTTGCTCCGGCCGACTTCGAGGTGCTGCGTGACATCCTCGCCAACCTGAATGGGCGATTCGTGCTATCGATCAACGATGTGCCGGAGATCCGCGAGATCTTTGCGGGCTTTACCTTGCACGAGGTCGGCTTGCATTATGGCATCGGCGGTGGCCAGCGCCCGGCACGCGAGCTCATCATTACCAATTAGGCCGCCGCCTCGATTCGCATCCGAAGGCCCAACGCTGGAAGCACCTTGAGCATCGTTTCCAGCGTTGGGTTTCCATCTTCGCTGAATGCCCGGTAAAGCGCCTGGCGCTTGATCCCCGTGGCGCTGGCCACATCGCTCATCCCGCGTGCACGCGCGACAATCCCGATCGCCTTCGCGACGATATGCGCATCTCCGGATGCAACAGCATCGGCCAGCAGCTCGGCTTGGTCCTCTGGCTCGGTAAGAAACTCTGCCGCGTCAAAACGACTCAGTTCGATAGTCATTTTCATTTCCCTTCACATGTGGCGGCCGACCTTATGGTATCTGTGCCGCCATCTCCTTTGCCTTGACGATATCACGATCTTGGCTTCCCTTGTCGCCGCCGATCAGCAGGATGATAAGGGTCTGGCCGCGCAGGGTATAATAGAGCCGGTAGCCCGGCCCGAAGTCGATCTTCGCTTCGGAAACGCCGTTGCCCAGACTGCGGATGTTGCCCATCAGACCGAGTTCCATGCGCGCAATCCGCCCAGCGATTTTCGACTGTGCTTTGCGGTCACGGAGGCCGTTGAACCAGTCGGAGAAGGAAGGGGTTTGCTGCGTTTCCATGCCGTCACATATAAATGACAGGTGGGGAACTGTCAATATATAAATGACAGTTTGCAGCCGTCGGTGCAGCCATTTGGAAGAACGTTTTTACAACCGTCTGTAAAAACGTTCTAGCGGCCAAATTGGCCATTTTGCAAAGTGCTGATTTTCAGGGAAAAATGGTAGCGGAGGAGGGACTCGAACCCCCGACACGCGGATTATGATTCCGCTGCTCTAACCAGCTGAGCTACTCCGCCCCATGGGCACTGCACCGGAGTAGAAGGCTAGTATTGCCCGGTGCAGGCGGCGCGCATACCCAAGGGTAGCGGGTCGGTCAACCTGCCAATTGCATGAAGCAACAAAATTTTCGTCATTCGCTGTTGATAAATGCGGATTCCGACGATCCCGCCCACCTTTTGGGGTGGTGAGCCTGATCGTTGAGCCCATTCTTTTTAGCCTTGAACAGCCTGGAGAGAATGGATGGTAACGAGGAGGGCGAAGATGCGCGCTTTGCGCGAAGTGATGCGGATGTACCGGGATGGTGAGCTTGCGGTTCGCGAGGTTGCCCGACTGACAGGTGTTGCGCGCTCGACGGCGCGGGACATGATCAGCCGGTTCGAGAAGAGCGGCCTTGCTTGGCCCATTCCGCCCGAGACGGGCGGCGATGAACTGGAACGCTGCCTTTATGGCGCTGTCGGCGTGAAGCGAGGCCATCGCAAAATGCCGGAACCCGACTGGTCGGCGGTGGCGCGGGAGATGAAGCGCAAGCGCGTGACGCTTCAGGTTCTGTGGGAAGAATACATCGCCGAGCATCCTGACGGCTATCGTTACAGCCGTTTCTGCGATCTGTTCCGGGGCTGGGAAGGATGGCTACCGCTGGTCATGCGCCAGAAATACGGCGGCGGGGAGAAGCTATTCGTCGACTACGCTGGCGACACGGTGCCGGTGGTGGTGGACCGCAAAACCGGTGAGATACGGCCAGCCCATCTGTTCGTGGCGGTCATGGGTGGCTCAAATCTGTCGTTCGCGCATGCGACCAGGCCCCTCGCAAATGGTCGACTGGATCGACAACCCTCGACTTGCTGGGCCAACTCGGCCTTGCCGGTATGGCAAAGGCCTTTGCCGATCTTGCCGTCAATGACGAAGCCGCCAGCCTCAGCCACGCTGAATGGCTGGCGTTGCTGCTCGATCACGAAGCAACCTGGCGCAATGACCACCGCATGTCATTGCGCTTGCGTCAGGCCTGATTGCGCCACCATGTCACGCCCGAGGACGTCAATTATCGCAGCCCGCGCGGTCTCGAGCGCCGGTTCTTCGAGATGCTGACCAAGGGCGACTGGATCTCGGTTCACGAAAACCTGGCAATCATTGGACCAAGCGGCATCGGCGAAAGTTGGTTGGCCTGCGCCATCGGTCACAAGGCCTGCCGCGACAATCGCTCCGTTCTCTACACAAGGCTAAAGGCAGGAAGGGGCGGGCGGCATCCGGCATAGGCCAGGGATCACCGCCCGTCAGGAGTATCCCCGCGCCGCTGTTCAAAACGCGGAGGATCAGGAAGTCGAGCGTGGCATCCGAAGGGCTGCCCAGCCGCCGCCTGCGGGGGACAAGGCGGCGGCGCGGCGGATTTGCGGGGGGTTAGGGCAACGGTCCGCCGTTACCAGCGCTATAGGCCTTGCGCGGCGCGGGGTATAAACCATCATTGGTGGTGACAGTGATCGGGAAAGCCGATGGAACTTTTCGCGCTGGTCAGATTTCGCCGCGCGCGCGCCGGATGGCGAACCAGTGTTCCACATTACGGTTATGCTCGGCCAGCGTGTCGGCAAAAGCGTGGCCGCCGGTGCCATCGGCCACCATATACAGCGCCTTGGTCTTGGCCGGGTGCAACACAGCCTCGATCGAATCGCGGCCCGGATTGGTGATCGGCCCCTTGGGCAGGCCGGTCATGGAATAGGTGTTGTAATCGTTCTTCGCCTGAATCTCGCTCTGGCGGATGCGGCGGCCCAGCGGCTTGCCCTTGGTGATCGGGTAGATGATCGTGGGATCGGCCTGCAACATGATATGCTCGCGCAGGCGGTTCGAATAGAGCCCGGCCACCATCGCGCGCTCGGACGGCTTGCCGGTTTCCTTCTCGACGATGGAGGCCAGCACCAGCGCCTCCTCGGGCGTCTTGGCAACCGTGTCCGGCCCGCGCTTGGCCCACAGGTCGGCCAGTGTCCTGGTCATGGCTGCCTGCATCCGCGCCAGCACCGCCGCGCGCGATTCGCCCGCCTTGATGTCATAGGTATCGGGCAGGATGCTGCCCTCTGTGGGCGCCTCGGCTTGCCCCGTCAGGAAGGGCTGCGCGACAAGGCGCTCCCGCACCATAATGCTGGGCAAGCCTTCGGGAATGGTCACAAAGCGGCGGATGGCTTCGTTGCCGGACAGGATCGCCACAATCTGACGCTCACTGGCGCCCTTGGGCAGCAGGAACTCGCCCGCCTTCACCGCCGCGCCGCTGCTGAGCAAGCGGGCGTGGAAGCGGAACGCGCGAGCGGAATAGATCGCGCCGGATTTTTGCAGTTTGGTCGCCACCATCGGCAGGCTGGCGCCATCGGGCACCACAAAGGCGCGATCCCCGGCCAAAGGCCCCGCGCCATACCAGCCGTGCAGGACGCTGCCCACCACCAGCACAGCGGCCAGCGGCAGGGCAAGGAGGGCGAGTCTGACCGGCTTCTTCTTCATCGCACCCGCCTATCCGCGAAGGGTTGCCAAG
>Ga0302262_10000089_pt1 | contig 37881 bp, 33 predicted proteins | sample II_Fen_E3_4_FD_194557 | JGI IMG/M metagenome (GOLD analysis project Ga0302262, IMG submission 194557) | Peat permafrost microbial communities from Stordalen Mire near Abisko, Sweden - II_Fen_E3_4 | ecosystem: Environmental > Terrestrial > Soil > Wetlands > Permafrost | place: Sweden: Abisko...
CCCCGGAAGCATCGTGCCCGCGCCGTGAATGTACTCCACGGTGCTCTTCTCGAGCGGGCTGCCTCCGACCACGGCGAGGTCGACCTTCACGGTGACCCGTCGGCCATTTTCGATCTTCACGTCACCGACGGTACACGCGAGCCATCTGTGACAGCAACGGCCGGTGCTGTGAACGGCGGCTCGTGGTGGCCCCGGTCTGCGATGAAGTTGCAACGACTTGCAGGCTGGCATGGAAGGCGCACTGGGCCAGCCCGTCACCATGGTTCGAACCGCCGTCCTCGCCCTCTGTCTTGCTGCTTCGCTCGGCGTCGCTGCCCTGGGGGCGGGCGGCTGTCACCCTGGTGGTTCTCCCGAGCTGCGCGTGCTGGGGGTCCACGAGGAGCCCCGCCACGACGTCGTGTTCGTGCAGGTCACCAACCCGGCCAGCCACCCGATGCGGCTGACCAAGCTCGAGTACACGTTCGCCGCGCAGGGCGCGACGGTCTCGACCGGTGAGCTCGCGCTCGCGCGCGACGTGCCGGCCGGCGCCGCGGTGGTTGTCGAGATTCCTCTGGATACCCCGTCGGAGATGCCGCTGACCCTGTCGGGAACGCTGACGGCCGAACTGAACCAGATTGTCGAGATTTTCTCGGTTTCGGCTGAAATCGAGCCGTCCAAGTAGTTGAAATTTCGTCCGCTGGGGCATACCTCCCCGCACACCGAATCTTGTCCCCCTACCCAGGTCCGATCCACACCTAGCGCCATGTCCAGAGCAACCTTCCCAGTCGCCATGCTCGTCGCGCTCGCGGCGCTCGGTTCGGCCGGCCCCGCGGACGCGGCGGTCAAGCAGGTTCGCTACGTCGGGATCCACCCGATCCCGGCCTCGGAGGGCGGCGGCATCTGTTACATCGAGGGCCCGCACGTCCACATCTTCGAGGCATCCGACAGGCTGCAGTATCGCGATCACCGCGGCGCGAACTACTTCGTCGGCGATCCCGTGGCCTATGGCTATGACGGCCAGCGCTACGTCTACCGCGGCCACCATCCGATCCACGTCGATGCCGTGGTCGGCGATGACGTCCCCGACGACGAGTTCTGCTACATCGATGGGCCGCACTACCATTCCTTCGCGCCCCCCGAGGGCCCGGAGTTCAAGGTCTCGGGCGACGCGTACTTCTACGTCGGCGATCCGCCGCGCGCGTACGTCGAGGCGCGGCCCCGGATGGTGCGGATCAACGCCGAGTACCAGCCGCTGGTCTACGAGCGCCCGGTCGTCACGGTCGATCCCCCGGCGGGCTGGATCGGCGCGCGCGCCGAGTTCGTCACCCCGGCCGTCGTCGTCGAGCCGCCGCGCGCCGGCGTGCGCGTCGAGGCGGTCGCTCCCGAGCCCAGCGTTCGCGCGGGCGTGGGCATCGGCATCGGCGTCGGCGTCGCCGCGGGCATCGGCATCGGCATCGGCGCGGGCACGGTCGTCCGCGAGCGCCCGGTGATCGTTCACGAGCGCCCGGTGATCGTCCACGAGCGCCCGGTGATCGTCCACGAGCGCCCGGTGATCGTCCACGAGCGCCCGGTGATCGTGCGCGAGCGTCCGGTGGTCGTGCGCGAGCGTCCGGTGGTCGTTCACGAGCGCCCGGTCGTCCGCGAGCGCGTCGAGGTGCAGCACAAGACGATGGTCGATGATCGCCCGCACGCGGCCGGCCACCACCGCTGAGCTCCGCAGTCCGTGATGCCGAGGCCCGTGATGTCAGCTGTCACACGTACATTCATGTTCATGTCCGCGCTCGCGGCTGCGGCCGCTTGCACCAAGGCCGGCGAGGGCGACAAGGCGGCCGGCGCGGCCGCCTCGCCGCGCGACGCCGTGCTCGACGCGTGGAAGGCCAACAAGCTCGCGCCGTCGGCGATGGCGCCGGCGACCGTGGCGTTCGCCAAGGACTGTCAGGCCGGCAGCGTGGCTGGCATCGACGCGATGCTGTGCAGCTTCGCGTCGGTGTCCGAGGCGAAGTCGGCCGAGGACCAGGGCCTTGCGTGGGTCGGTTCGGCGACCGGTGCCTCGCAGGCGCGCGGCCAGGTGCTGATCATGCTCGCGGATCGCAAAAAGGCCGATCCGAGCGGCCGGACGATCAACCAGCTCCTGAAGCTGGCGCCGAACGAGCCGTTTCGATAGCGTCGCCGCATGGCATCTTTCTCGTGGTCGGCGCTGGCCGACAAGGCGCTGGCCGGTGAGCTCGTGACCCGCGACGAGGCGCGCGCCGTGCTGCACGCGTCCGCCGACGACGCGCTCGCGCTGCTCGACGCGGCGTTCCGGGTCCGCCGCGCGCACTGGGGGCGGCGGGTCTCGCTCCACGTGCTCGAGAACGCCAAGCTCGGCGCGTGCCCCGAGGATTGCGGGTTCTGCTCGCAGTCGAGCAAGCACCACTCGCCCGGTGGCGAGGCGCCGATGAAGACGGTGGACGAGCTGGTCGCCGGGGCGCGCCACGCGTTCGCCGCGCGCGCCAAGCGCTACTGCATGGTGACCGCCACGCGCGGGCCATCGCAGCGCGATCTCGATACGATCTGCGCCGCCGCCACGCGCATCAAGGCCGAGATGGAGATCGAGCTGTGCGCCTCGCTGGGGCTGCTCACCGACGCCAAGGCGCAGCGGCTCGCGAGCGCGGGGATCGACAGGTTCAACCACAACCTCGAGACCAGCGAGCGCCACTACAGCAAGATCGTCTCGACGCACACCTGGCGCGATCGCGTGGAGACGATCGAGATCGCCAAGCGCGCGGGCATGGATACGTGCTGCGGCGGCATCATCGGCCTGGGCGAAACCGAGGACGATCTGCTCGATCTCGCGTTCGCGCTGCGCGAGCTCGACGTCGACTCGGTGCCGATCAACTTCCTGGTCGCCGATGAGGGCACGCCGCTCGCCGGCTCGCCGCTGGTCGATCCCGGGTTCGGGCTGCGCGCGCTGTGCATGTTCCGGTTCGTCCATCCGCGCACCGATCTGCGGGTCGCCGGGTTCCGCGAGGTCACGCTGCGCTCGCTGCAGGTGATGGCGCTGTATCCCGCCAATTCGATCTTCACGCAGGGCTATCTCACCCGCCCAGGCGCGACGCCCCAGCACGATCATCAGATGATCCGCGACGCCGGGTTCGAGCTCGAGCTGGCCTCGGGCGAGTCGGTGCCGGCCACTCCGGACGCGGTCGCCAGTATCCCGGTGCGCACGCTCCGGCCGTCACTGCCGATCGCGCGCAGTTGATCAGCCGCACAGTCTCGGCATTTTCACGATGGCGCTGCGCGCTGGCGTGACGGGACGGTCACGGCGCCGCGCACGATACCGCACAGGGCGACGACAACGCACCTCGTCATATCCGCGAGTCAACGAGTCGGCCGGTCGTACAGATTTCGCCATGGTTGCTGGCGATTTTTGAATGACTTACTCTCGACGTTGCCCACACGTATGCAGAACTCGCTCGATCAGCCTCGGTCCCGGAGGTCGGGCGCACCGGCCCGAGCCACCGAAACGACCAAGCGCTCGCGACTCAGATCCGCGGCGCCGGTGGCCACGGCCTCGGTTCGCGTGATCCAGCCGTTCGCCCGGTATCTCGCGCAGGTCGGGTGCGACTGCGAGGCATGGCTTGGCGCGCACGGGCTCAGCGTGGCCGCGCTCAAGGAGCGCGATCTGCGGCTGCCGCACCACCAGGTCGAGACCTTGCTGCACCAGGCCGTGGCGCTGTCCGGCGATCCGGCGATCGGGGTCCGCGCGGCGCGCTGCGACGAGCCCGGCGATTTCGATGTGATGGAGTACGCGGCCGCCAACTGCGCCTCGGTCGGTGACGCGCTGCAGCTCTCCGCCCGGTTCATCGCGCTCCTGCACGACGGCATCTCGCTCGAGCTCTCGGTGGCCCCGCCGCTGGCGGCGCTGCGCGCGCGGGCGATCGGCGACGTCGCGCGGGTCGCGGCCGGCACCGAGTTCTTGTTCGCCTCGCTGCTGACCTACGGCGCGCGCTCGGTCGGCTACGCGACCCGGCCGCTGCGCGTCGAGTTCGCGCACCCCGGGCCGGTCGAACGCGCGGTCTACGAGGAGGTGTTCCGCGAGGTCCGGTTCGACGCCGACGAAAATGTGATGTGGCTCAACGCCTCGGCGCTCGACGTGCCGCACCGCGCGCCCGATCCGTCGCTGCTGCAGATCTTGACTCACCACGCCGACGAGCTACTGCGCCAGCTGTCGCCCCGGCCGTCGGGGTTCGCCGCGCGCGCGCGGGCGGCGATCAGCGAGACCTTGCTCGCGGGCCAGTCCGGCGCCGAACAGGTGGCCCGCCGGCTCGGCGTGTCGCTGCGCACGTTCCATCGGCGGCTCGCCGAGGAGGGCACCTCGCACGGCGAGCTCGTCGACGACGTGCGCCGCAGCCAGGCGATGCTGCACCTCAGCGGCAACCAGTTCTCGATCAGCGAGATCTCGTTCCTGCTCGGGTTTGCACACCCCAATGGGTTCCACAAGGCATTCAAGCGGTGGACCAGACTCACTCCCGCGCAGTATCGCGAGGAGGCCTTGACGTCCCGTCGGTAGTCGCGTTCGTCGCTGGTCAGAAGATCTGGCCTGGCAGGCTGGGATGGAAAACTGGCGCGCTGGGATGGACCTCATTCATTGGCTCGCTTCGGTGGCCGCGATATCTAGATACGGCCAGGCGATCGATCCTTTTGCGGAGGTCCCAATGCACCAGCATGCGCGATTCGTCGTTGTCGAGGGGACGTCGCCGTCCCCGCTGGAGCGGCAAGCCGCCCCGGTCACCCCCGCCGCGCGTCGCGTCGCGCGGTTCCCCGTCCTCGCAGGGATGTGGTTCACGTGCGGCGCGGTCCTCGGCGCCGCGTCGTGTCAGTCCACGAGCGAGCCGGTGGCGTCGTCGCCAGCGACCGCGACCAAGCCCGCGGTGGGCGCCGCGGCGACGGCGCCCTCGTTCCTCGAGTTCGAGAGCGGTCACGTCCGGCCGATCGCGATGTCGCCGGACGGCACGCGGCTGTTCGCGGTCAACACACCGAACAACACACTCGATATCTTCACGATCACCACGACGGGCCTCACGCTCGCTTCGCGCGTGCCGGTCGGCCTCGAGCCGGTGGCGGTGGCGGCGCGCAGCGCGACCGAGGTGTGGGTGGTCAATCACCTGTCCGACAGCGTGAGCATCGTGACGCTGAGCGGGACGCCGCGCGTGACGCGCACGCTGCTGGTCGGCGACGAGCCGCGCGACATCGTGTTCGCTGGCACCGCCGGCGACGCGTTCATCACCACGGCGCACCGCGGCCAGCAGCGCACCGACCCGTCGATCGCCGGCGTCCCCGGCGCGGGCGACCCGCAGCTCACCACGCCCTCGGTGGCGCGCGCCGACGTGTGGGTGTTCAACCCGGCACAGCTGGGCACCACGCTCGGCGGCACGCCGGTCAAGATCATGAGCTTCTTCACCGACACGCCGCGTGCGCTGGCGGTCAGCCCCGACAAGGCCACGGTCTACGTCGCCGGCTTCCACACCGGCAACCAGACCACCACGGTGGTCGAGGCGTTGATCTGCCCGGGCTTTCAGCCCACCACGCCGTGCACCAACGACAACGGCTCGACGTCGCCCGGCGGTAACCCCGGCCCGGCGACCAACTTCGAGGGCAAGCAGGCCCCGGAGGTGTCCTTGATCGTCAAGTTCAACAACGCGACCGGCCACTGGGAGGACGAGCTCCACCGCGTGTGGGACCACGCGATCCGGTTCAAGCTGCCCGACACCGACGTGTTCTCGATCGACGCCAACGCGCTGACCCAGACCGCGGCGTTCGCGCACGTCGGCACGACCTTGTTCAACATGGTCACCAACCCGTCGACCGGCGAGCTCTACGTCTCGAACACCGAGTCGTTCAACCACGTCCGGTTCGAGGGCCCGGGCCAGTTCGGCGGCCACACGGTGCAGGGCCACCTCGCCGAGACCCACGTGACGATCATCAACGGTTCGACGGTCACGCCGCGCCACCTCAACAAGCACATCGACTACACCAAGCTCGCCGGGAGCCCCGGGTTCGACGCCACGGCGGCGGCCAAGAGCCTCGCGGTGCCGACCGACATGGTGGTCTCGGGCAACGGCGCCACGCTGTACCTGGCGGCGTTCGGCTCGAGCAAGATCGGCGTGTTCGATACCGCGCAGCTGCGCAACAACACGTTCGACCCCGCCACCGCGTCGGCGAGCTACATCCCGGTCACCGGCGGCGGTCCGAGCGGCCTGGTGCTCGACGAGGCTCGCGGCAAGCTCTACGTCATGACGCGGTTCGACAACTCGCTCAAGGTCGTCGATCTGGCGAGCCACGCGCAGACCTCCGCGGTCGCGCTGTCCAACCCCGAGCCGGCCTCGATCGTGAGCGGCCGCGCGATGCTGTACGACGCCACGCACAACTCCGGCAACGGCGAGGCGTCGTGCGCGAGCTGTCACGTGTTCGGCGACATGGACGATCTCGCCTGGGATCTCGGCAACCCCGACGACGTGGTCAAGAAGAACCCGCTGACCCTCAACCTCGGCGACCCGGTCACCGTCGGCCTCGGCAAGCTCCTGTTCGGGTTCCGCGGCAACATGAACGGCACCGGCAACGTCGATGACTTCCACCCGATGAAGGGCCCGATGACGACCCAGACGCTGCGCGGGCTCTCGACCTCGGGCGCGATGCACTGGCGCGGCGACCGCGCGAACGGCGTGTTCGGGCTCGACGCGACCGACGAGAACCTGTCGTTCGATAACTTCATCGTGGCGTTCCAGGGCCTGGTCGGCAGCGCGAACCAGCCCTCGAACGCGGCGATGCAGGCGTTCACCGACTTCCAGCTCCAGGTCCGCGAGCCGCCGAACCCGGTGCGCGCGCTCGACAACTCGCTCACCGCCGCCCAGACCCGCGGCAAGAACTTCTACACCGGCAATCGCCCGGCCGACGGCGTGAACATCCCGTTCATCCCGAACATTGCGTTCTCGTGCAACGGCTGCCACGTGCTCGACCCGTCGCAGGGCGCGTTCGGCACCGGCAAGCGCGGCTCGTTCGAGGGCATCGTCGCCCAGATGTTCAAGATCCCGCACCTGCGCAACATGTACGCGAAGGTCGGCATGTTCGGGTTCCCGGCGAACAAGGGGTTCGACGCCGCCGACACCGGCGACACCGGCAACCAGATCCGCGGCTTCGGGTTCACCAACGACGGCGCGATCGACACGATGTTCCGGTTCTTCAATACCATCGTGTTCCACCCGCAGCTCAACGCCGGCTTCCCGCTGATCAACCCCGACGCGACGCGGCGCGATGTCGAGCAGTACGTGCTCGCGTTCGACAGCGACCTGGCGCCGATCGTCGGCCAGCAGGTGACGCTGACCAGCACCAACGCGAGCGTCGCCGGCCCGCGCATCAGCCTCCTGGAGGCGCGCGCCGCGGCGGCGTTCACCTCGAAGGTGCTCGGCGGCACGGTCACCGAGTGCGACCTGGTCGCCCGCGTCGCCCAGGCCGGCGCGATCAAGGGCTTCGTGTGGAGCCCGTCGACCAGCACGTTCACGTCGGTCGACGGCGGCGCGGACCTCTCGGACGCGGCGCTGCGCGCGCTGGCCGCGACCGCGGGCCAGGAGGTCACGTTCACGTGCACGCCGCCCGGCTCGGGCACGCGCATCGCGTCGACGCGCTGACCCGCGCGGACCGGCGCGCGGCTGGGTGTGGTACGAACGGCCATGCGGATCGATCGGGTCTATACGCGCGGCGGCGACCAGGGCCAGACGTCGCTGATCGGCGGCGAGCGAGTGTCGAAGGCCTCGGCGCGGCTCGATGGCTACGGCACGGTCGACGAGCTCAACGCCACGCTCGGGCTGGTCGGCGAGGCGCTCGCGGCGTCGGCGGCCGGGCCGCACCTCCTGCCGATCATCCGGCGGGTCCAGAACGAGCTGTTCAACCTCGGCGCCGAGCTGGCGACCGCCGATCCGGCGACCCGAGCCAAGCTGCCGCGGATCGAGCAGCGCCACGTCGATGGCCTCGAGCGCGACATCGACGCCGTCAACGACGATCTGCCGGTGCTCAAGTCGTTCGTGCTGCCGGGCGGCGGCTGGGCCTCGTCGTACTTCCACCTGGCGCGCACGGTGTGCCGGCGCGGCGAGCGCGTCGTGGTCGGGCTGGCCGCGACCGAGGAGGTCGGCGAGCTGGCGCTCCAGTACCTGAACCGGCTGTCCGATGCGCTGTTCGTGTGGGGCCGGTGGTGCGCGTTCAAGGACGGCCAGGCCGAGCCGCTGTGGGATCCGAAGTCGACCTGACGCGCTAGGGCCGGCCGCAGTCCTGGCCGTCGACCACGCTGGTCAAGACGCCCGCGGTCGCGGTGAGATCGCGGCTGTAGCAGGCGCCGGACAGATCGGCCTCGAAGTAGTGCTGCGAGCTGGCCCGGTCGGTCGCGCCGGTGAACACGCCGGCCGCGTCGAAGTTGAGCGTGTCGCTCGGCGCCACCGCGTTCGACACCACGTGGAACGCCGCGAGCCGGCCGTCGACCCGCTCGCTGTCGGTGCGCTCGAACTTCTGGCCGATCGTCGTGGTCTGCACCTGGGTGTCGTCGGCGTTCACCGCGAACGCGAAGTCGACGTCGAGCGGCCACGTCTGCTGGCTCACCTGCTCGGTGATCCGGCCCGGCGCCGTGGTCCGGGTCCGCGCCAGCACGGTGGTGGTCTGGGCGATCTTCTGGCGATACTCCGCATCGGTGATGTGGAAGTCCTGGCGGTTGGCGAACCGGACCTCCCCGTGGATCTCGGTGGTGACCCGGCCGTGCGACGTATCGACATAGCCGATGATCCGGAACGTGCGGTTCGACGCGACGGTGACCGGCCCGGAGATCGTGCCGTCGGCTGCGGTCGTGATGCTCGGCGTGACGGTCGGGGTCGGCGCCGCGGTGAGGGTATCGACGGTGACCTGGCCGCGCACCCGGCCGGCGTGGGGATCGGTGTAGACGAGGAGCGCCGCGGTGGTGGCGAAGAAGTTGTGGGCGCCGAACACGCTGACCGCGATCTGGTGCGGCTGGCCATCGCTGAGCACGCCGGCGAACGGCGTGAGATCGACGCGGTACGGCTTGAAGTCGAGCGTCTGCACGCCGGGGATCGGCCGCCACAGGTTGGGATCGATGCCGCCGGTGTAGATCCACGGGTAGACCGGCGCGACACCCGCGGGCCGGCCGTCGACGGAGATCTGCGCCTCGCGGAAGCCGGTGCCGCCGCAGCTCTGCAGCGGCCCGGTCAGATCATCGGGCACGCACGTGTACCAGAACTCGTCCCCGGACTGGCTCTGCGCGTAGACGTCGAGCACCGCGCGCTCGATGTTGGTCGGCAGCGTGAATGTCCTCGCCAGCACGCTCGCCGTGGTCGCGAGGCCGACCGTGCCGCCGGTGGGACCGTTCGAGAGCGGCAGCACGGCATCGGCGGTGCGCGGCGCTTGCGCGTGGCGCGCCAGCGGATAGAACCGGAGCTCGGCGCTGCCGTGCTGGAAGCTGGTGAACGTGTCGTTGACCAGGTTATCGAGCTGGATCATCCCGGGCTGTGGCGCCTTGAACAGCGCGCTGTAGTCGGTGAGATCGTTCTCGATGTGCCAGGTCGGCGCGACCGTGCGCGACGGCTCCTGCGTGGTGCCGAAATAGACGTTGGTGCCGCCGACCCAGATGCTCGCCGTGCGGTCGAACTGACGGCCGGCATCGACCGAGAAGTCGGCCACGAGGACGACCTTGGCCCAGGGGCCGGCGCAGCCCGCGGGGGGCGCGTAGCTGAACAGCTTCGGCGAGAAGTCGCCGAACGAAAGGTTCGCGAACAGCGGCACCACGCACGGCGTCGTGGCGGGCACGGCGATCGGTGGATCCGCGGTGGCGGTATCCGGCGAACCGACGGTGGGAGCGGCGCTGGCACTGCTGCCGAGCACCGCGAGGACGAGGGGAACGCTGCGAGTCAGCCGTCGAGATTGCACGAGACCTCCAGTCGGAGGTGCACGGTAGTCTCGGCGCGCAGCGCGGGTCAATCGGACGCCGCGGGAGCCTAGCGATGGCGACCGCCGCCGACGTGACCGCCGACGTGGCCACCGAAGTGCGCGCCGCCGCCGACGTGGCCGCCGAACCGCGAGCCCCCGCCGTAGTAGCCGCGGCCGACGTAGCCACCATGGATCACGCCGTGGTAGCCGCCGCGGTAGATCGGGCCGCGCGCATAGTAGCCGCCGCCGCGGTGATAGAACCCGTGGCCGTACCAGCCGTAGTAGCGCGGCCCGCCGATCCCGAAGTACACGCTCGGGCCCCAGTTCCACACCCAGGGCGCCGCGAGCCACGTCCAGCCATACGCCGGCGCGTAGACGTACTCCGACGGATACACGGTGCCGGTCGTGTCCTCCGGCGTGTACACGTACTGGTCCCCGTAGGGGGCCCAGATCCAGCCGTATTGCTGGGTGTAGACCCACTGGCCGGTGCCGGGCCGCGGCGCGGGCCGCGCTTGCGGCGCGGCGGCTGGTGGCGCGGCGGCTTGCGGCGCGGCCAGCTGCGCGGGTGGCGCGGGCGGCTGGCTCTGCGGTTGCGGGGTGGCCGGCCGGGCGGGCTCCTCGGGAGTTGCGGGCGCCGCTTGATCGTCGGCGTCATCGGCGTCGTCGTCCCCGTATGGATCTTGGACCGACGAAGGCCCCTGGGGGGCGGGTTGCGCGCTCGCGCGCGTGACCCCCGCAGCGGCCAGCGCGAGGGGCACCAAGGCGGCGAACAGCATGCGGTGAGATGCGAGCTTCATCATTGGAATTCTCCGATGTGACCCGCCTGCTGCGAGCCACGTTAAATCGATATGCATTGCCGGGGCCAAGCCCGTTGGGGTTCCTAAGCGCCTGGATCGGCTTGCGTCATCGGGGTGGTAGCTGGAGGTAGGATACCCTGGAGTGACCGTCAGGATACGGTCGGACATTCCGCTGTGTCGATCAGCGCCGACGCAGCCTCAGATCGAGGCAGTCCGCCGCGCAGGTGCTGCGTGGATCACGCGCCGACCTCCCCGATCGGGGGGTGGTGCGGCATGGCGTCGTGCCGTGTCCGCGGCCGTCCGCTATTCTTCGAGCGAGCCCGTGGCGTACCGCGACCGCCTCCCGGCCTGTCCGCGCTGCGGTGTCGAGCTGGTGCGCCGCCCGCGCCGCGATGTGTGGCGTTGCCCGCGCTGCACCGGCACGCAGCTCGCCGCGGCGGAGGTCGAGCGCCGGTTCCGGCTGCTCGCTCCGGACATCTCCGACGCCGTGATCAAGGACGTGATGACGGCGCGGCGGTCGCGCGCGACCGCGATCTCGTGCCCGACGTGCAGCCGATCCATGCAGTCGGTGGTGTTCGGAGGCGTGCGCGCCGCGCGGTGCCGCGCCGACGATCAGATCTGGTTCGACGCCCGCGAGCTCGAGCGGATCGTCGCGCTCGCCGGAGCGCGCCACCTGGCGCAGCGGTCGTGGATCGCGCGGCTGCTCTCGCATCTGTTCGCGTCGTAGCGCCGGGTCGTCGAGGCATTTGTCAATGGCCGCGACGTCCGTCCCGCGGCGCGATCGGCAGGCGCGGCCCATTGCCCTCGGCCAGCACGCGTATACCATGCCGGTCGTGTCGGAGCCCGGCAAGCAGTCAGAGAGCGTCAAGCAACTCGCCGCCGCCGAGGAGCAGGCGAAGCAGCGCTACGAGCGCAATACCACCCAGCTACGCGAGGGTGCGTACCGGTTCAGCTCGCGGGCGCGCGGCCAGGCCGAGCTCATCATCGAGGAGTTGATCGATCCGGAGGGCGAGACCGTGGCGTCGATCGCCGAGGTCGAGGGCGACCAGGGCGCGGTGGCGCTGGCGCAGTCGCTCGAGCTCATCACGTTCGATACCTGGCTGTTCGGCCAGATCGGCGACAAGGATCAGCTCGATCTCAAGGCCGAGGATCACTGGGAAGTGTGGTTCTCGTTCGGCGCGTGGATCGGCGAGACGATCCGGCGGCGCCACGGCGGCCACTGGCTGATGATGGGCGACGATCCGCACACCTGGCGCGTCGGGTTCTCCAAGATCTTCCTCGAGATCGCGCCGTTCATGTTCGCCGAGACGCTGCTGATGATGGGCTCGGGCGCGACCCGCAAGATGGTCAGCGAGATCGAGCGGATCCGCCAGCTCCACGCCGAGCAAACCGAGCGCGATAACGGCCACTCGCTCGATCGCTTCCTCTCCCAGCACTACGTCCGGCTGCACACCGTGCCGCTCGGCCAGTGGATGTCGATCGACTTCGCGCACCTCGCCCGGATGTGGAACGAGGCGCCGGTCGCGACGCTCGCCGCCGATATCCGCGAGAAGGGCCCGCGGCTCGGGCCGCAGCACGGCCGCGTCGTCGAGCAGGTGCTCGAGGCGCTGGCGGGCGCCAAGCAGGACGTGCCGGTCGCGCGGCAGACCACCGACCGCGCGCTGTTCGAGGTCGTGGCGCAGATCATCGGGCTGCGCCGCGCCACCGCGCCGGTCGCGATCGATATCCTCGAGCGCGTGGTGATGCCGGCGCTCCACGTCGGGGTGCCCGCGTCGTTTCCGCCGCTCGATGACGATGACTTCGCCAACCTGCGGCGCGGCATCGAGCTGTTCGCGTTCTTCGTCGAGGTCGTGCCGCACAAGTTCCAGGCCGACGACGAGGGCTTCCTCGGCACGATCCCGCACGATCAGCTCAACACGCCGTACGCCGACCGCAGCACGCTCGAGATCGGCAAGGGCGACTGGGTCATCGTCAACCCGGCGCACTTCCTCCCGATGCTGCGCGACCTGGAGCCGCAGAAGCTGCTCGAGAAGTACGACGAGTTCGTCGTCTACCTCGCCTCGCTCGCCGATGCGCCGCGCCGCCGCGACGATGGCCGCCTGCTCGCCGAGACCGCGGTCCGCGCGCTCGCCGATCTCCAGCAGTGCGTCGCCACCGCGGCGCAGCATCATGACGCGCTGCTGTTCCGGCTGCTGCCGCCGCCGGGCTGACCTCTATCGCGGCCGGGCGACCGCCTTGGATTCATCGAGCGTGGGTCGATGCCGGAGCTCGCTCGCGACGTCGACGGCGGGCCACGCCGTCCCGGCCGGCGGGCAAGTGCCGAGCACCCCGTCGCCGCGCAGCCGTGACACCAGGCTGGTGGCGAACCCCACGCCGAAGTTCTCGCGATCCTCGACCGAGGCCGCGCTGGTGTTGACGGCGAACTGGGTGCTGGCGCGCCACATCGGCTTGCGCGACTTGGCGTCGACCAGCTTCAGGTTGAAGTTGAGCTTGCGCTCGCCGGCGCTGGCGTTGACGAACCCGGTCTCGAAGTCGATCCACAGGATCGCGGCGGGGCGGAACCGCGCCGTCGCGCTGTCGCCGTCGGAGCCGGCATCGAGGTTCTGGACTTCATTGCGAAAGATGACCGACTTGACGCCGCAGGCGTTGAGCCGGTTGGCCCAGCCGGCCTCGAAGCCCTGGCTCATCTGCTCATCGATGCCGCGGCCGAAATTCGCAAACACGACGAGCCGGTCGATCCGCGCCTTGGGCTGACCTTCGGTCTGCGAGCTGATGACGGTCGAGGATCCCGCGGCACATCCAGCGAGATCCAGCGGCGCAATCGCGACCAGGACGCTCCAGAACGACACGACATACGATTTCATGCTCGCTCCCTCCGTGCTGCCGAGCCACGCTCCCCGCGGGCCGGTGCGGATATCACAGCTTCGTCGGTTCTCGCGCGTCAGTCCAGCGCGGATTACGGTGCTGTAGATGTGGCAATCAGCGATGGGGGGGATTCACGCGGTTCGGCTGCGTCATTTGCGTCCGGTGTGTTTCGAGCGATCGGCGGCTCCGTCGACGGGGATGGAGGGGCTCACTCCCGGAGCGCCGGCGGGGCGGTCTGTACGGTCGCGCACAGCAATCGCGGCGGACGATTGCCAGGGGAGGCGCCGCGGCGGCCGGGACCCGGCGGTCACGCGGTGGCCGGCTCGGGCCCGCCCAGCGGCAGCGTGACGACGAACCGCGCGCCGCCGCTCGGGGCGCGCTCCGCGGCGAGCACGACATCGCCGCCGTGCTCGATCGCCAGCTTGCGCGCGATCGAGAGCCCCAGGCCGGTGCCGGTCGCCTTGGTCGTCACGTAGGGCTCGAAGATCGACTCGCGGCTCGCCTCGGCGACGCCCTTGCCGCGATCGTCGACGGTGATCGCGACGACGTCGCGCACCGGGTCGGCGGTCCAGCCGATCGCGACGTCGCCGGCGTTGCCGGCCTCCTGGCCGGCGTGGATCGCGTTCTCGACCAGGTTGGCGAGCACGCGCTTGAGCAGCAGCTTGTCGGCGCGCACGGTGACCGGGTCGCGCGGTGGGTCGAGGGTCAGCCGCGCCGCCATCGTCGGGTCGAGCGTCAGCTCCTCGATCACCTCGGCGAGCGCGATCGGCGCCTTCTCGACCTTGGGCAGCGCGCCGAGGGTCCGGAACGTATCGACCAGGCGGCGCAGCGCGGCGATCTCCTCCGCGACGATCTCGCCGGTATCGGCCAGGAGCTTGCGATAGCGGCCATCGTCGCCGCCGTACGACGAGACGCACTGCTGGACCGCGAGCTGGATCGGCGTGAGCGGGTTCTTGATCTCGTGGGCGAGCCGGCGGGCGACGTCCTGCCAGACGCCCATGCGCTGGAGGTACTGCAGCTGCGCGCGGGTCTGGTCGAGGTCGTCGAGCATGGTGTTGAACGCGCGGCCGAGCTCGGCGAGCTCGTCCTGGCCGCGCAGCTCGACGCGCGCCGTGAGCTGGCCGTCGGAGACCTTGCGCGCGGTCGAGACCAGCGCCGTGATCCGCCGGGTGACGAACGACGACGCCCAGTAGCCGAACCCGGCGGCGGCGAGCGCGGCGACGCCGAGCACGACGAGGAACGCGGTGCGGTAGCTATCGGCGAGCGGATCGCGGATCGTCAGGTACGCGCGGGTCGCCTTGATCGCGTCCTCCTGGCGCGCCATGTCCTCGGTCACCGGCGGGACCTGGAACGTGAGCACGAGCCGCGCGCCGGCATCGCCCAGCGGTTGCTCGTCGACCGTGTCGAGCCAGGCAGGCTCGGAGCGTGGGCGCTCGGCGGCGGCCGCGATCGTTCCGTCGGCGCGCACCAGCGCGATCGCGCGCAGGCCGGTCTCCTCGGCGAGCACCTGCGCGAGATCGGCCCTGGGATCGAGCGCGCGCAGATCCTTGCGCAGCGCGAGCCGCTGCGCGATCTCGGTGTGCAGGCGCTTGGTGACCTCGACCATGTAGTCGACCATGCGGCGATAGCCGGTCAGCGCGGTCTCCATCGAGCGCAGCCGAGACTCGGCCTCGCTCGACGCCACGTTGGCGGCCGCGCGGCCCACCTGATCGACCAGGTAGGACGACGCGGCGAGCGGCGTGATCACGATCAGTACGAGCGCCACGGTGAGCTTGAGCTGGAGCGGCAGGTGGGTTCTTCGCGTCACGGGGCGACTCGGTAGAACGGTTGGGATCGGATCCGCAGCACGCGGTCCGCCTGGGCGATCTTGGGATTGTAGAACACCGAGACGAACGAGCCGAAGAACGCGCCGCCCCGGTCGATGCCGCCGCCGTTGCCCTGGCGCAGCCAGCGCTGGACCTCGGCGCGGGTCTCCGCCGAGACCGGGTTCAGCTCGACGACCATCTTCAAGACGAACTCCTTGCCGGGCGGAAACAGCTGGGCCCGCGCGATCGCCACCCCCTGGATCGACGTCGCCCACCGCAGCGCCTCGGCGCGGTACTTGACCTGGAACTTGGCGTCCGGGATGCCCGGCTGCTCGACGCCGAGCATGTAGGTCTCGGACCACATGTTGTAGAGCACGGTGCGCTCGATCCGAGCCTCGGCGACCGGGGTGTCGGAGCTGGTCGGGGTGATCGCCAGGCGGATCAGGATCTGCGACGGCAGCCCGCTGCCGAGCGCCTCGAAGGCGGCGGCGTCGAACAGCTTGCCGAGCCCGCCGGGCGGATCGATCGTGACGGTGAGCTGGTCGCCGACCTCGGCGAACCGCATGCGCTGGATCTCGGGCTTGTCGTCGTCGTCGGCGGCCGCGGTCGTCGCGGCCGTCGCGATCGCCAGCGCGGCGAGCGTGGCGAGCTTTGCCCTCACCGCAGCCGTCCGAGCACGTTCGCGATCGTGAGCTCGAACATGCCGATGTCGGTGTCGAGCCGCACGCCGGCGTCGACGTAGATATCGATCGGCAGCGCGTCGCCGATCGCGGTGTCGCGCGCCCGGAGATCGGCGCGCTCGGCGAGCCCCCACAGGCCGCCGCCCACGAACACGTCGCCGCCGTAGATCCGCCGCTGGGGGCCGCCGCGGAACAGCTGCGCCGCGTACTCCAGGCTCGCGACCCCACCGAGGTCGCCGTAGCTCGGCTTGTCGCTGCGCGTGCCGAGCAGCGCCAGCGGCGGCGCGGTCGACAGCACGAGGCCGAGCGCGCGCGGCGTCAGCATGTGGTCGACATCGGCGATGTAGATCCGGTCGAACTGCGGCGCGTCGCCGATCACCACGCCGCCCCCGAGCTTGACCGCGATCGTCTGGCGGTCGTGGAACACCGGCCAGTAGTGCTCGTAGCTGCCGAACAGCGTCGCGAAGTCGTAGCTGCCGCCGAGCAGCGCACTGCCGAGCTCGCCCGACAGCGCGAGGTGACCGCCGGTGTGCGGCAGGATCGGATCGAGCCGGGTATCGCGGTCGATCCCGAAGCTCGCGGTGACGACGTGGCTGCGGCCGGGATCGAGGTGGAGGTCGAGCGCGACGACGCGGCCGCTGGGCAGGGTGCGGGTCGGCGCGACCGGGAGCGTGGCGTCGATCAGCTCGGCGCGGCCGCCCATCGTCAGCCGGGTCAGCGCGGTGAGGTTGTAGGTGGCCGTCGCGCGGACGCCGAGCCGGCGGTACGGAAACGCGCGCTCGGTGCCCGCGCCGGACAGCTCCGACGCCTGATACGGTTCGCTGCCGTGGACCAGCGTGGTCGCCCAGCTGGCGCCCCACGGAGAGCCGCGGACCGAGGGATCGGAGATCCGGAGCTCGGCGGCGTACTGATCGCGGCCGGCTTCGATCGCCGGGGCCTGATGGGCGTAGATGAACCCGCCGCCGACCGCGATCCCGAGGCCCAGGAGGTTGCGCTCGCCGACGTCGGCGCCGAGCCACCACGGCGAGAGCTCGGTGCTGCCGAACCACAGCCGGTTGAGCACCAGCGTGCCGCGCTCGACGACGCGGACCTCGAGGATCACCCGGCCGAGCTGGCTGCCCTTGTGGAGCGCGAGCGTGACGTTGCGGAAGAACCCGAGCGCGAGCACCTTGAACCGGGTCTCGCGCAGCCGGCGGTCGCTGGCGTGCATCACATCGCCGGCGTTGATCGGCAGCGCGCGCAGGATGATCTCGGTCTGGGTCGCCGTGTTGCCGAGGACGTCGATCCGCTCGATCTGGATCACGGGGCCGAGCTCGTGATCCTCGTGGAGCGGGGCCGAGGGCTCGGCGTCTGGGGCCGTCGCGCGGGCGGCGGCGTCGGGCGCCGGCGCGGCATCGTCCGGCGCCGTCCCGGGTTCGGGCGCGCCGTCGGGCGCCGGGGGACCGGGATCCGGCGCGGCGCCGGGGCTCGCGGCGTCGGCGGCCGGCGGAGGCGGTTGTGCCGGGGCAGGCTGCGCGGCAGCCAGGGCCCAGGGCGCGGGGCACGCGGCGGCGATGGCCGTCAGCGCGAACATCAGCCTTCCCCGCATGGGGGGCGAACGTAGCGCATCGCTCGCCGGGGGTGCTACGTTCGCGGCGTGCGCTGGGCAACGGCCGTGTTCCTGACGCTCGCCGCGTGCACCGACCTGCGCGACTTCCGCGGCGACTGGCGCGGCGCGCGCGTGGGCGAGGCGGCGGTGCTGCGCCAGGGCATGGACGGCGCCGCCACGGCCGAGCTCGCGATCGAGCAGATCGACGAGCAGCACCTGGGGGCCGAGCTCACGATCGACGGCCTCGTGCGCCCGACTTCGATCACCTCGGTGGCCGGCGCCGATGCCGACGTGCTCGCCGGCCTGACCTTCGCCGGTTCGCCGCTGCACGTCTACCTGGCGTTTGTCGACGTGCCCGATGGCAACGGCCAGGCGGTCGCGATGATCGCGCTGTACGACGACCGCCGCGTCGAGGTGCGCGTGATGCGCGGCGGCGGGGCGCCGCTCTACGGCATCTTCGCCCTGCGCGAGTCGCGCGGCTGACCGCGAGGCCCCGTTCGGTGGGAGCGCGCTTGCCGTCGCGGGCCGGTGTGATTAGATCCGTCCATGGACGCTCCAGCGCGCGCGGGAATTCGCCTCACCGAGTACGCGGCGGGGGGCGGCTGCGCGGCCAAGCTCCGGCTCGGCGCGCTGACCCACGTGCTGACCCAGCTGCCGGCGGGGACCGCCGCGAGCCGGCCCGAGATCATCGTCGATCACGAGCTGTCCGACGACGCCGCCGTGGTGAAGGGCCCGGCCGGCCGCGATCTGGTGCTCACCGCCGATATCATCGCGCCGCTGGTCGACGAGCCCGAGGCGTTCGGCGCGATCGCCGCGGCCAACGCGATGTCCGATGTCTGGGCGATGGGCGGTGAGCCGCGGTTCGCGCTCAACCTGGTGTTCTTCCCCGATGACCAGCTGCCGCTCGACGTGCTCCACGCGATCCTCGCGGGCGGCGCGCGGATGTGCGCCGAGGCTGGCGTCGCGATCGTCGGCGGCCACTCGGTCCGCGCCGAGCTCAAGTACGGCCTGTCGGTGACCGGCGACGTCGCGCCCGACGCGATGTGGTCCAATCGCACGGCGCGGGTCGGCCAGGTGCTCGTGCTGACCAAGGCGCTCGGCACTGGCGTGATCGGCCAGGCGATCAAGAAGCGCGCGGCGAGCCCGGCCGCCGCGGCCGCCGCGATCGCCTCGATGACGACGCTCAACCGCGACGCGGCGCGGATCGGCCACGCCCACGGCGTGACGTCGGCCACCGATATCACCGGGTTCGGCCTGCTCGCCCACCTGCGCAACCTCCTGCGCGGATCGTCGCTCGGCGCGCAGATCGAGCTCGACCGCTTGCCGCTGTTGCCCGACGCCGCGCTGCACCTGCGCGCCCGGCTGTGTCCGGCCGGCAGCCAGGCGAACCGCGCGTTCGTCGCCGAGCTCGTGCGGTGGGCGGACGGTACCCCGCTCGCGGTCGAGCCCGACGACAGCGAGCGCGAGCTACGGGCCTCGCTGGCGTGCGACGCGCAGACCAGCGGCGGGCTCCTGCTGTGCGTACCGGCCGCGCGCGCGGCGGCTTGCGTGGACGAGCTGCGCGGCGCGGGGCTTCCGGCCGCGGCGATCGGCGAGCTGGTCGCGCCCCCGGGGCCGGGCGGGCGGCCGATCGAGCTGCGCTATCACGCGCCCGCGCCAGCAACGCGCTGATCGTGGGTCGCTGGTTCACCGGGCGTTCGGCGTGTCCCGGTGAATGGCTGCCGACCGGCCACGTCTACCGTGCGTATGAAGCTGGCTCGCGTGCGCGTCCTACCCGAGGTAAGCAGCGTGGCAGACTGCCTCCACGTTGTGCCCGTCGGGGTCACGCACGAACGCGCCATAATAATCGGGGTGATAGTCGGCGCGGACGCCGGGTGGGCCATTGTCCGCTCCGCCGGCGCTCACCGCGGCCTCGTAAAACGCCCTCACGTCGGCGCGGCCCTGAGCGCGAAACGCCACATGCACCGGGGCGATCGGCGTGCCGACGGCGAGCGTGAAGTCGTGCTTGCCCCCGGCGCCAAACCCGGCGAATTGCTCCCCCTTCAGGAGAAGCGCATAGCCCAGCGGCGCGAGCGCTCTCGTGTAGAACGCGGTGCTGGCGTCAAGATCTGCGACGTGGATCGTGATGTGGTCGATCATGCCCGCGACGATATCGCAGCGTTTGGGTAGGATGCCGGCGTGCGCATCGCATTGGCATTCCTGGTCGTCGTATGCTGCGCGCCGCGGCTCGGCTTCGCCGGCCGCAGCTTCTACGGCTGGCTGTACGGCACCGAGGTCTTACCCGAGCGCGGCATCGAGCTGCAGACCTGGATCCTCGAGACCAACGATCGGTACGGGACGCACGCCAAGGAGTCGTCGATCTGGTGGGGCCCCTTGATCGGGGTCACAGATCAGCTGGAGCTCGCCCTGCCGATCGAGCTCGAGTGGGTGACCCAGGACAACCCCACGCGGACGCTGTTCACGTTCCGGCGGTTCGGGATCGAGGCGCGGTATCGCCTGGCGTCGGCCGATCCCGCGGACGCCTCGAGGTTCGTGCCGCTGCTCCGCGTCGCCGCCAAGCGCGACGTCTCGGTGCGCGACGACGTGCGGGTCGAGGGCGACCTGGTCACGTCCTACGAGGTCGGTCCGTTCCAGGCCCAGATCGATCTGGGCTTTGTCAGTGACATCACGCCCCACACGCATCACAGCGACGCCCGGCCCGGCGCCGGCCTCAGCCTGCGGCTCGCCGAGGGGCTTCGGTTCGGCGGCGAGGTGTACTCGGAGATCAGCTTCGAATCGCGCGCCGAGACCTGGGCGGCGGCGGGGCCGGATCTATCCTGGACGCACGGCCGGTTCTGGTTCAGCGGCGCGGTGGGGATCGGCCTCTATCACGTCAAGGTCGCGCCGCGCGCCATGTGGGGGATCGCATTTTGAAGATCGCGGTGTTCGCGGCGGCCGTGGTCGGCGTGCTGGCGGGCCCGGGGGTGGCCGAGCCGGGAGGCCGGGTCACCGGCACGGTCACGGTCACCGAGCCCGATGGCAAGACCGGCGATGCGGTCGACGTGATCGTCTACGTCGTCGGGTTCACCGAGCCGCCGACCGCCGAGGTCACGACCGTGTCGCAGAAGGGCCGCAAGTTCGTGCCCGACCTGGTGGCGATCACGGTCAACGAGCGCGTCGCGTTCCCCAACTTCGATCCGTTCCTGCACAACGTGTTCTCGCAGTCGGGCGCGCGCAAGTTCGACCTCGGCTCGTACCCGCGCGGCGAGTCCAAGGACAAGCAATTCCCCCAGGCCGGCGTGGTCGACGTGTACTGCAATATCCACCCCGAGATGGCGGCGACGATCCTCGTGCTGCCCAATCGCCGCCACGTCCGGACCGACGCCAGAGGCCACTTCGACATCCAGGGGGTGCCTCCGGGCGACTGGACGGTGTTCGCCTACGCCCGGCGCGCGACCAAGCCGACCAGCGCCAAGGTGACCGTCAAGCCCAACGCCGAGACCGTCGTCGCGCTCGAGCTCGCTCGCGGCGCCGAGGTCGTGCACCTCAACAAGTACGGCGAGAAGTATCACGAGCAGACGACCGTCTACCCGAACGGCCACTGAACCGGGGGCGGCCGCTCAGTCGTCGCTGTCGCGCAGGTAGCGCACGACGCTGGCGTCGAGCTGGCTCTGGACCAGCCGGATCACGCTGTCGATCTCCTCGAACGACAGCTTGAGGCGGGACGCGAGCCGGCCGCGCGTCGCGGTGACCAGCGAGCCTCGGGCGCGGAGCAGCCAGCGCGCGGCGGTCGCGCGATGGACGCCGAACGCGGCGCCGATCTCGTCGATCGAGAGCTGGTCGACGATCTGCTGGCGCAGCAGCGTGCGGGTCTCGGCGTCGAGCTCGGCGATCGCCTCGCGCAGCGCGACCGCGAACTCGGTGCGGTACTCGGCCTTGAGCTGCGACAGCACCGGATCGCCGGCGTCGCCGATCGCCTCGTCGAGCGGTCGCTCGCTGGGCCGCTCGCGCGCGGCCTTGCGCTGGTGGCGAATCAGCTCGCGGGTCGCGGTGATCCGCACCCAGCCGCGCAGGGGACCCTTGCCGCGGTAGCCGCCGATGCCGGGCGGCTTGTCGCCGCGCGGTACCAGCAGCTGGACCCGGATGACCTGCTTGACGTCGTCGACCAGATCGGGCGGCGAGCGGGTCGACGAGCCCGCGGCGTCGACCTCGGACAGCACGGCCTCGAACGCGGCGTGCGCGGTCGGCTCTTGCGCCATGCAAGCCGCGGCGAGCACCAGATCCGCCGCCGGGGCGCTGGCCAGCGCGGCCGCGAGCTCGGTGCCCGCGATCCGCTGGGCGATGAACTCCACGAGCTGGGGTGGATCGATCCGCAGCTCGGGCCACGCCGCGCGCGCCGCGTCGAGCAGCTCCTGCCACGCGGTCGCCGCGGCCGGGCGCGACGCGCAGGCGAGGCCGCTGGCGGCGGTCAGCTGATCGACGGGATCCATCGCGAGCCCAGCATAGCCGCCCGGCGATCGTGCGACAATGCAGCGGCTTGGACTGCCTCGATGCCAACGCGGTGCAGGACTTCATGGCCGGTGCACTCGACCCCGCCGCCCGCACCGCCGCGATCGCGCACCTCGATGGCTGTGTCGACTGCCGCGACCTGATCTCGCTGCTCGCGCGCGACGCCACGCGCGCCGCTGCCAACGATACCCTGCGCAGCGTCAGTCCTTCGGGCGTGGCCGCGCTCACGGAGTCGGCGGTCGCGACCGCGCCGAGGCACGACGCCACGATCCCGCGCGCCGAACCGGCGCCGCGATCGGTGCCGCCGGCCGCGGAGCGCTCGGGGCTGCGGCGCGCGCGGTCGAGCGCGGACGGCCGCAGCCTGGGCCGCTACACGCTCATCGATCGGCTCGGCGCGGGCGCGATGGGCGTGGTGTACCGGGCGGAGGATGGCGACCTCGGCCGCCTGGTCGCGCTCAAGCTGCTGCACCGGCCCGACGACCTGCTCACCGACCGGCTGATTCGCGAGGCGCGGGCCATGGCGCAGGTCAACCACCCCAACGTCGTCGCGGTCTACGACGTCGGCATCGCCGACGGCACGACCTACATCGCGATGGAGCTGGTCGAGGGCATGAGCCTGCGGCTGTGGCAGCAGCAGCGGCGCAGCGCCGCCGAGATCGTCGCGGCCTACATCGCGGCCGGCCGCGGGCTCGCCGCCGCGCACGCCGCCGGCATCGTGCATCGCGACTTCAAGCCCGACAACTGCCTGGTCGGCAGCGACGGACGGACCCGCGTCACCGACTTCGGGCTCGCCGCCGCGCGCGCGAGCGGCGCGCCGCCGCCGTCGCAGATCGATCTCACCTCGACGGGCTCGGTGCTCGGCACCCCGGCGTACATGGCGCCCGAGCAGTTCACCGGCGGCAACGTCGATCCGCGCACCGACCAGTTCAACTTCTGCGTCGCGCTCCACGAGGCGCTGTACGGCGCGCGGCCGTTCTCGGGCAGGAGCTTCGACGAGCTCGGCGCCCAGGTCTGCGCCGGCAAGGTCCGGCCGCCGCCGCCGGGCTCGCGGGTGTCCCGCGCGCTGCGCGCGATCGTGATGCGCGGGCTGCGGGTCCGCCCGGGCGATCGGTTCCCGACGATGGATCACCTGCTCGACCAGCTCGGCCGCGATCGCGCCCGGCCGTGGCGGTGGACCGCGATCACCGCGGCGGTGGTCGCCGTCGTGCTCGGCCTGGGGCAGATCGCCGATCTGGTGGTCCGCGACCGCGTCACCGCCGAGATCCACGAGTCGTTCACGCTGACCGGCCGGCAGACCAACCGCGCGTGGGACGGCCTCACCGCGCGGTTCGATACCAGCGCCAACCAGGTCTACTCGCTGAGCGTGATGCGCGAGGTCTCGGCCAACCGCGACCAGGCCGACTTCGGCCTCGGCGATGCCGAGACCGACCGCGAGAGCCTCGACCGCATCCACAACTCGCTCGCGTCGCAGGACTGGACGCTGGTCCAGGACTTCGCCGGCAACCAGAACCCGACGACGATCGCGGTCGCCGACTACAAGGGCCGCATGCTGTTCTCGAGCGCCGCGCCGCTCCACGGCCGCAGCGATCTGACCCAGCTGCCGTGGGTCAAGGCGGCGCTGACCCAGAAGGACCGCTCGATCACGCTGGTCCGCACCGACGAGCCGCGGCTCACGGCCAGCGGCCTGCTCGGCCCGTCGCCGCCGACCGGGCTGGGCCTCATCTACACGCGCACGCTGATGCTGGGCAACGATCAGAACAAGGAGGTCGCCAGCGCGTTCATCCAGGAGGTCGACGCGGCCAAGCTGTTCAGCGAGATCCGGCTCGACGAGCAGACCCTGCTCTCGATCGTCGCGACCGATGGCACCGCGATCGGCGACGTGCCGGCCCGCCTGATCCACACCGCCGCGGCGACCGCGCAGATCACCGAGGCCGCGGCGGACGGCGCGCTCTACCAGGTGATCGCCCAGCCGATCCGCGGGTTCGACAGCCAGGTCGTCGGCAACGTGGTGATGGCGCGCCGGCTCGACAGCGTGCTGCTGTCGCTGTTCCCCAACGCGCGCCTGGTGTTCGCGCTCACGATGCTCGCCGCGCTCGCGCTCGCGGTCGCCGCCGCGGTGCGCGCCCGCCGGATCACGCGCGCGTGACCCGGTCAGACCGGTGACTCGCGGTCCGGTGAACCAGCCGGGCTGCGAGGACCGCACAGATCGAGCTGCGGCATTCAGTATATCTTGCGGTACGGGCGGCGCCGCGTCGGCGTTCGGCCCTGGCTACCTGGAGGGAACGTGGATCCGGGAATCGTCGCTGGTATAGGTGTACTCAGCAAGGTGATCGGGCTCGGCATCAAGGGCTGGGCCGCCGCCAGCGATCACGACCTCAACAAGGAGGACCTGGAGGCGCTGCGCAGCTTGCTGGACACAGGGGCCTCCGTGCTGGCGATGCACAGCAAGCCGGCCTCGTCCTCGGGCATCCTGCAGCTCACGCTCACGGCGCACGCGTTTGGTCGCGCCGTGGCGCGCCACCAGGAGCTCCACGGCAGGCTGCCGCTGACGACCGGACTGCGCCGCTGGCTGAACCAAGCCGACAAGGATCGCGAGGCCGAGATCCATCGCCGCGTCGAGTTCGCCGCGCTGAGCGTGCGGCGGCTCGGCGGTGAGTCGCGCGGCGAGCTCGACCATCTCGGCTCGCTCATCGAGCATCCGCTCGGGACACCGTACTACCGCGCGCTGTGGCGGGCGTTCTCCGATCCAGCGTTGACGATCGAGGAGGCCGGCGAGCAGCCGCCGCTGGTCATGTCGGCCACCGCGCGGCGCGAATTCGAGCGCTACTTCCTGCTCGCCTACCTCGAGGGCCTGTCCACGCCGGGCGGCGACGGCATCGACGAGTACCTCGAGGATCTGAAGCAGTACCGGGCGGTGCTGGTGCGCGATCTGCTGCTGAATAACCTCGTCGCGTGGGGCCAGTGCCACGTGTTCGGCAACGTGCCGCGCGACGCGTGGCACGATGACGAGGTCGTTCCGTTCATGCCGCTCGACGAGATGTACGTCGAACCCACCGGGGTCGTCGATCGCGACGGTGCCGGCAAGGCGGCGGCGGGCGCGCCGCTGGTGGAGCTGATCCAGCAGCTCACCGGCGATGCCGCGAGGCCCAAGCTGGTCGTCGTGGCGGCCGATTTCGGCAGCGGCAAGTCGATGACCGGGCGCGTGCTGGCGCGGCGGTGGGCGGAGCAGTTTCTGGCCTCCACGTCGGGGACCTCGCTCGATCTCGTGTTGCCGATCCACGTCCGCTGCGCCGAGGACTTTCCGAGCGAGACCGTCGATCTCGAGCTCATGCTGCGGCGGGCGTGGAAGCGCCAGGCCAACGCGATCGGCTACTCGATCTCCGATGACGACTCCGCCTTTGCGTGGCCGAGCACCGAGCAGCGCGTGGTGTGCCTGCTCGATGGGCTCGATGAGGTCGCGCTGGGCGAGCACCACCTGAAGACGCTGCTGCAGCGGCTCGCGGCGAAGACGACCCACAAGCATCGCTTCGTGATCTTCACGCGCCCGGGCGTGCTGCCGGCGAGGACGGCGCTCGGCGACGACGTGCTCATCGCCCGGGTGCAGCGATTCGACCGCGACCAGGTGGAGCACTGGCTCGGGCACTGGAATCAGCTCCGCGCAGCCCGCCCGCCGCTCAGCTACGAGCAGCTGGATCAGCGAAACCTCTCGTCGATCGCCGAGACGCCGATCCTGCTGTTCCTGATCGCGTTCACCTGGCAGAGCCACGCGAGCAACGCCCATCGTCCGTCGCTCGCCGAGATCTACGAGGAGTTCTTCGTCCAGATCGCGACGGGCAAAGTCGAGGTCGATCGGGAGCGCCACCACCCGATCACGCGGGCGTCGGAGGAGCTGCTCGCGGCGCTCAAGGACGCGGGCATCCTGGAGGTGGACGCCGCGGAGTCCGATGCGATGCTCTGGCTCATGGGCCGCGCGGCGTGGGAGGCGCACACGCTCGAGCAGCGCCAGCCGCCGGAGCCGTTGACGCGCTGGCACATCGATAGCTTGCTGAAAGATCCGCAGGTGCCGATTCCGCCCGGCGCGGCCGATGCCATCAAGATCGGGCTGGTGCTCGCGCTGCAGGCCGATCTGCAGGGCGCCAACCACACGATCCTGTTCGGCCACCTGTCGTTCCGCGAGTTCCTCGTCGGCCGGTACTGGTCGCTCGTGTTGCGGCAGCTGGTCCACGCGCGCCGCAAGGATCACGATCGGTTGCTCGCCATGCTGCGCGGCGGTCGCCTGCTGGGTGGCGAGGGCAAGAGCTTCGAGTTCTTGATGGCCTTCATCAACACGACCCGCGGCGCGGCGCGGGCGCGGCACTCGCCGCTGTGCTGGGATGAGCGTTCGCGCGACGCGCTGGTCGGCGTGATGCAGGATGTGTTCGAGGATGAGCGGCAGACGTTCGGCGGACGCGTGCGCACCAGCAGCAACGCGGAGCCGACGATGCGCAACGATCAGCACGCCGAGCTGCGCGAGGCCGCGCTGGCGATCGGGAGCACGGCGCGCGCCAGCGTGAAGCTTCGACTCGGCGATCCACGGGCGCTGCGATCGATGCTCGCGTGGTTCTCGCTGCAATCGGTGCCTGCCCAGGTGGTCGCGCCGTCCGCCCAGCTCGGTGGCGCCGACCTCCGCAGGCTCGATCTTCGCAACGCGATGCTCGTCGGCAGCGACCTGCGCGCTGCGGATCTGTCGAGGGCCGATCTGGTGGCGGCGCGGCTGGCGGGCGCCGATCTCACCGAGGCAAACCTCAGCTTTACCGACTTGCAAGGGGCGATCATCACCACCGCCAATCTTCAGCGGGCGCACCTGATCGCAGCGAATCTGTTCAAGGCCCAGCTCAATGGCGCCAACCTCGAGGCGGCCTCGCTATGCGACGCGAGCCTCGGGCTCACCGACCTCACGCGCGCGAACCTGCGGTCGGCCGATCTCGACAACGCGACGCTGCGAGGCGCGGTGCTGTGCGAGGCCGATCTGCGCAAAGCGCGGTTATCCGGCGCCGATCTGCGCGCCACGGACCTGCGCGAGGCGGACCTGCGGGGGAGCGAGCTGCGCGAGGCGGACCTGCGCGAGGCGGACCTGCGCGGCGCGGATCTGCGCGGCGCGGACCTGCGCGAGGCGGACCTGCGCGAGGCGGACCTGCGCGGCGCGGACCTGCGCGGGGCGGATTTGCGCTGCGCTGCGCTCTCGGGACCCAACCAGCTTCAACTGGCGGTCTCCGATGATCAGACGCTGTGGCCGCAATCCTCGGTCGCCGCGCGGGGCGACCGCCCGGCGGCGCCGCACGACGCCGAATCGTCCGGGCCTCCCGTCGAGGGCACAGCTCAGGTCAGCGCGGCGATGTCGTCGGGAGAGAACCCGTAGTCGGCGAGCACCTCGCGGGTGTGCTCGCCGTGGCGCGGCGGGCGGCGCGGGGCGACCGGCGCGCCGAGCGGGGTGCGGACCTGGGAGATCGGGCCGATGCCGGGGCCGCCGTCGAGGCTGAAGAACACCTCGCGCGCCTGGTGCAGCGGATGATCGGCGAGCTCGTCGAGCTCGGTGACGAGCTCCACGCAGCAGTCGCAGGCGCCGAAGATCTGGGTCCACGCGGCCGCCGGCCGGGCGGCGAAGATCTGGGCGAGCTCGGCGCGCGTCGCGGCCTGGCCATCGGGCCCGGCGACCAGCTCGGCGGCGTCGCCGCGCCGGCCGATCGCCTGGTTGAGCGCCAGCCAGAACTTGGGCTCGAGCGCGCCGACCGCGAGGTAGCGATCGTCGGCGGTGCGGTAGATGCCGTAGCAGGCGAGGCCGCCGTTGAGCGTGGCCGTGCCGCGCGTCGCGGGGACGCCGCAGGCGAGGTTGCCGAGCTCGGCGGCGGTGAGCGCCAGCGCGCCTTCGGTCATCGAGATGTCGAGGTGGGCGCCGCGGCCGGTGCGGTGACGGCCGACGAGCGCGGCGAGGATGGCGGTCGCGCTCCACAGCGCACCGCCGGCGAGATCGGCGATCTGGACGCCGGGCATCATCGGCGCGCCGCCGGCCGGGCCGCCCATCGCGAGCACGCCGGCGAGCGCGAGGTAGCCGAGGTCGTGACCGGCGCGGTCGACATAGGGGCCGGTCTGGCCGAAGCCGCTGATCGAGCACAGCACGAGGCGCGCGTTGGCGGCCGCCAGCTGGGCGTAGCCGACGCCGAGCTTGTCGAGCACCCCCGGCCGGAAGCTCTCGACGACGACGTCGGCCTGCGCGGCCATGCGCAGCAACGCGGCGCGCCCGGCGGGTGCCTTGAGGTCGAGGACCGCCGAGCGCTTGCCGCGATTGACGGCGAGGTAGCGCCCCGACAGCTCGCCGTGGAGCGGCGGCATGGTGCGCAGATAGTCGCCGAGCGCTGGATCCTCGATCTTCACCACGTCGGCGCCGAGATCGGCGAGCACCATCGTGAGAAACGGACCCGGCAGGAGCCGCGATAGATCGAGGACACGGATCCCCTGTAGCGCGTCGGCCAGCGGGGACGGCGCCACGGCCGCGCTCACTTGGGGCGGGCGATCTCGAACAGCTGCTGGAGCTTCATCGCCAGCATCGGATCACCGGAGACCCGCAGCTTGCCCTGGAAGTACAGCTGCATGCCGGCGTTGGGATCGCTCAGCATGGTCTTGAAGTCCTCGTTCGAAACCTCGACCGTACACTGTGCCTTGCCGGCATCGCCCTTGGTGCAGGTCGGCGGGTTCGCCGTGAGATCCACGGTCCACTCGCCTCCGCCATCCCCCGTCACCTTGAAACAGTAGATGGCGTTCAGCTCGCGCGCCTTGTCCGGATACAGCTTGAGGCCTTCCGGGACGAGGTTATCGAACAGCTCCTGCGCATCCTTGGGCAACGTAGCCATGTGTGTCCTCCGACGAGCGTGTTACCGCGGGGCTCAGTTTCCGTCAACGCTGACTGCCGAAAACGCAGACGGCCTGGGGGAGCGCGAGGTCGTCTGCGAGGAAACCCAAGGCCAGGCACACCGAAACCCTCCGGCGCGCGGGCAGCGTCAGTTCCGGAGCGGCAGGTCGGCGGTGGCAAAGGCGCACGCGGCCTCGCTCCCCGAGGTCGGCGCGAACCCCGCCGAGTCGGCGTAGTACACGCGCGCGAACATCGTGTCCCAGCACTCCGACGCGGTGATCTCGACGGTGCCGAGGTCGCCTCCGGCGATCCGCGCGTCGGCGCGTCCGGCGCCGGTCGACCGCCAGCGCGACCGCAGCGTGGCGGTCTCGAGCGCCGCGCCGCCCCCCGCGTCGGCGCTGAACTCGAAGGTCATGTCACCGCTGCCGTCGGCGGCGCCGTTGTACGCGTAGCCGGCGACCACCGGCTCGCCGCGATCGCCGGTCGTCGTGATCGCCAGATCGAGGTGTCGCTGGGCGAGGTCGTAGCGCGCATCGACCGCGCCGTGGGCATCGCCGCTGTCGACCGGGTTGACGCGCCGGCTGGCGTCGAAGTCGATCACGAACTCGCCGCTCGCCGCGAGCGCGCCGGCGCGCGGATCGGCGGTGCCGTGGATCACCGGTTCGAACGCGGCGCTGGCCGTGGTCTTCGAGCGACCCGACAGCGCGTACGCGAAGGTCCCGTCGCCGACCACGTGGACGTCGAGCTTGTACTCGGCGGGCGACAGCGCGTCGCTCCACGGGCCCCAGGTCAGCGTGTCGCTGGCGACGCTGGTCACGGGGAACTTGACGATCGCGTGGAGCAGGACGAGCACCCAGATGCTGCCGCCGTTGAACGTAGAGGTGACGCCGCGGGTGGCGACGTACCAGGTCGCGAGCTCGCCGGCCGACCGCGCCGTGGTCTCGGGCAGCTTGATCGATACCTGGTCCGCGGTCGGCAGCGCGCGATCGACGTCGTCCGAAGAAACCGCAGGAGCGTCGTCCTGGACGCAGGCGGCGAGCCCGAGGCTCAGGGCACAGAGGCCGGCAGCAAAGCGATTCAACATCATCGTCTCCTTGGGGCGATCGTTACAGCAGGCGCCGTACCAACCGCGCGCCACGCGATCCCGGCCGCTTACGGTGTGGAGTTCTGCGACGCCAAGTCTGGAGCGCCGGGGGCCGTGGCAGGCGACGACAGCTCGGGGAGCACCGTGAAGGTATCGCCGTCGTGAAACACCAGGACGCCACCGGGGGCGATCGCGAGGCCGACCGGCTCGGACCGCGGCACCTCGGGGAGCCGGTAGACGTACATCAGCTGGGCGGTCGCGGCGAAGCCGGCGATGAAGTCGCGACGCAGCGAGCTATCGAGCCGGACCGCGAGCGCGGTGTTGCCGACGCCGTCGATCGCATCGCCGATCGTGCCGACCGCCGGCACCGGGAACGAGGCCTGGCCGTGCAGCGAGCCGGTGGCGTCGATGTCGAGCAGGTTGAGCTCGGGGAGCCCGGCGTAGGCACCGATCCGCAGCACGCGGATCATCGGCGCGAGATCCGCGAGGTACACCGCGCCGAGCAGGCGGTCGTAGGCGTGATCGGTCTGCCACGCGAGCTTGCCGCGCTGGCGCGCGACGATGCGCTGCGGGGTCCTGGCGATGTCCCACGCGCGGCTTCCGTCGACGATGTGGAGCTGCGGGGGCGCGGCGCTCGCCGTGCGCGCGGCGCCGGTGATGAGATCGATCGCGACCGCCTGGTCGCCGCGGCGCCAGCGAACTTCGCGATCGCCTGAGGGCCAGACGTCCTGCGCGCCGTGCGCGGCGGCGAACGCCTCGAGGTGGCTGCCATGGATCGAGGCGTAGCTCTCGTCGGCGCCGGACGCCGCGACGACGCGCAGGCAGCCGAGCAGGGTGTCGGCCAGCGCCGGCGGGTCGATGCAGTCGCCGATCAGGATCGCGGTGCCGCCGCGCGCGACCGCTGGCGCGACGTGGAGCCCGGCCGGCTTGGTCCACGCGATCTGGCCGCGCCGCCAGTCGACCGCGACGAACCCGAGCTGCGACGAGCTGACCACGGCGACATCGCCGGCGACCACCGGTCCGCCGACGTCGAACCGCGGCATGTCGGAGCGCGCGGCCAGGGTGACGACGCGCACCGGGGTCGCGACCGGCAACCCCGCGAGCCGGGCCCACGGGCTGGCCGGCGCCACCGCGGCGTCCGGCGACGGCGCGCGGGCGTCGTTGGGACCACCGGCGTCGCGCGGCGCGGCGGACCCCGGTGCAGGCGGGGCAGCCGCCGGCTCCGATCGGCACGCGCCGGCGACCAGCGCGGCGACCAGCCCGCCGATCGCCGCAGGCTCAGTGCTCCTCACCCGGCTTCTTGCGCTTGGCATTGGCTTCGCGGAACCGGTCGGCCCAGCCCTCGACGTTGACCTGCTTGACGCGGGTCAGCGCGAGCGCGCCGCGCGGAACATCCCTGGTGACCGTCGTGCCCGAGCCGACGTAGGCGTCGCGGCCCACCGTCACCGGCGCGACCAGCTGCGAGTCGGAGCCGATGAACGCGCCGGCCTCGATCGTGGTCTGGTACTTGTTCACGCCGTCGTAATTGCACGTGATCGTGCCGGCGCCGATGTTGGCCTTGGCGCCGACCGACGCGTCGCCGAGGTAGGCGAGGTGGTTGGCCTTGGCGCCCGCCATGAGGTGCGTCTGCTTGGTCTCGACGAAGTTGCCCAGGCGCGCGTCCTCGTCGATCCGGCTGCCCGGCCGGCAGTGCGTGAACGGCCCGATCTGGACGCGCGCGCCGAGCTGGGTCTCCGACAGGACCGAGTACGGCTTGATCAGCACGTGGTCGGCGACCTGCACGTCGCTGAGCACCGAGCCGACCTCGATCTGCGCGCCGTCGCCGATCGTGGTCTTGCCGCGCAGCGAGACGCCGGGCCCGAGCCACACGTCCTTGCCGAGCGGGCCGACGTCGGCATCGATGTAGGTGCTCGCCGGATCGACCATCGTGACGCCGGCCCGCATCCAGCTCTCGTTGATCCGCTGGCGCGCCGCGGTCTCGACCGCGGCCAGGTCGACGCGGTCGTTGATCCCGGCGACCTCGGTGAACGGCGCGTCGATCGCCGTGGCCCCGCCGCGGGTCGCGGCGCGCGCGACGAGGTCGGTCAGGTAGAGCTCGCCCTTGGCGTTGTCGGCGCGCAGCGTCGCGAGATCCTTGCGCAGGTCGCCGAGCCGGATCGCGTAGAACCCGGCGTTGGTGTCCTGGATCTTGCGCTGGTCCAAGGTGGCGTCGGCGTGCTCGACGATCCTCGCGAGCGTGCCGGCGGCGTCGCGGACGAGCCGGCCGTAGGGCATCGGCCGGGGCGGCACGGTCGACAGGAGCGCCATGCCGCCGGGCGAGGCCTCGCACGCAAGGACCAGCTCGGCGATCCGCTCGCTGGCGAGCAGCGGCGCATCGCCGGTGAGGATCACGACGATGCGATCATCGTCTTCCTGGGCCACGGCGGGCAGCGCGCACTGCACGGCGTGACCGGTGCCGCGCTGCTCGGTCTGCAGCGCGACCTCGACCGCGCCGGCGCCAAAGCTCGCGTCGAGCGCGGCCTTCACGGTGTCGGCCTTGTGGCCGAGGATCGCGATCACGCGGCCAGCGCCGGCGGCTCGGGCGGCGGTGACGACCCAGTGGAGCATCGGCCGGCCCGCGATGCGGTGCAGGACCTTCGGCAGGTCACTTTTCATCCGCGTTCCCAACCCCGCGGCCATGATGAACACGAGAGGTGCTCTGCGACTCATGTGGTCAACACACGGTAGCATTCCCGGCGCGGAATTCGGCTCGCCGGGAACGAGCGAAATCACCGCGCGTTCGCGCGCGGTCGTGTATCGTCCGACATCACGGGACGAACCGCCAGCGCGATCGTGATCGCGAGGCAACGCAGCGGGCGCACCGTATGTTACACCCGGGCCGTACGTACCTCTGGGGGAGGCGTGTGGCTGCACAAATGCGTAGAGCCGTGCGCCATGCGCATGCGCTGGCCCATGCGCCAAGATGCGGCGGACGCGGCGATGGGCGGCCCGTGACCCGAATTTCATGCGGCAGTTTGTGGAGAATGACCTCGTTCCGGCGCCAACCGACCGTTTGGGATCCCTCATGAAAGTGATCGACACCTGGCAGACCGAACAGCAGGACGACTCCGCGGCCGGCTTCGCCGAGCTGGACCACGAGGTCGCGCATGTGCGCGTGCTTACCGGGCGGTCGCCGCAGGCCGTGCACGTGTTTCCGTCGCGCGGGATGAGCATCGGGCGGCTGGGCGGCGACTGCGACATCACGATCGACGATGGCCGGATGTCGCGCCGGCACGCGCGGATCGAGCGGAGCGCGGCGGGCTGGCAGCTGCAAGATCTGGGGGCGCGCAACCGCGGCTACGTGGATGGCCGCGGCTATGGCGCGGGAGCGCGCGTCGCGCTCGTCGATGGCGCGGTGCTGCGGCTCGGCGATACGCTGCTGGTGTTTCGCCACGCGGTGCCGAGCAACGACGGCCGGGCGCAATCGCCGGTGTTCCCGGGAGTGTCGCCGGTGGCGGTGGCGGTGCGCCGGCGGATCGACGCGCTCGCGTCGGGCACGGGGCACGTGCTCATCGTCGGCGAGACCGGCGCTGGCAAGGAGCGCATCGCGCACGCGATCGGCGAGGCGCGCGCGCCGCAGCCGTTCGTCACGCTCAACAGCGCCGAGCTGAGCCGTGACCTCGCGCGCTCGGAGCTGTTCGGCCACGTCCGCGGCGCGTTCACCAACGCGACCGCCAACAAGCCGGGCCTGGTCGACGTCGCCGGCGACGGCGTGCTGTTCCTCGACGAGATCGGCGAGCTGTCGCTCGACGTCCAGGCCGAGCTGCTGCGGTTTCTCGAGGACGGCTCGTACCGGCCGCTCGGCGCCACCGAGCTGCGCCACAGCGACGCGCGCGTCGTCGCCGCAACCCACGTCGACCTGGAAGAAGCCGCGCTGAACGGCAAGTTCCGCCGCGACCTGCTGGCGCGGCTACGGGCGAGCAACGCGCCGTTGATGCTGCCGCCGGTGCGCGAGCGCCGTGAGGACATCCTCGGGTGGACCGAGCTGTTCTTGCGCGAGCGCGAGCGCCCGCCGATCGCGGCGCCGTGGACGGTGGGGGCGCTCGAGTGCCTGCTGCTCTACCCGTGGAGGGACAACCTGCGCGAGCTGCGCAGCGCGGTCGGTGAGGCCGCGCTGCAGGCGCCGGCGTTTCCGTTCGGCACCGAGCACCTGCGGGCGGCGCTGCGCAGCCACCGTGGCGCGCTGCGGGCCGCGTCGGTCGGCGCCGTCGAGGAGCCGACCCCCTCGCCGCCGCCCGAGCCGACCCAGCCGGAGATCGAGGACGCGCTGCGCGCGACGCACGGCAACGTCCGGATGGCGGCGCAACAGCTCGGGGTCGATCGCCGCAAGCTGTACCGGCTGTGCGAGCGCTTCGGCATCGTCGTGGAAGACTATCGCGCGGACACCCTGCGGGAGGACGAGTGATGAGCTAGAGCGCGCGGCCCTGACCACCGTCGACCGGCAGGCACGCGCCGGTGATCCATCCGGCGCGCGGTGAGGCGACGAACGCGACCACGTCGGCGACCTCCTCGGGGGTCCCGAACCGGCCGAACGGCAGCTCGCGCTCGACGAACCCGGCGATGGCCGCGGGGTCGGCGATCCGGCGGCGATCCCAGCCCCCGCCGGGGAACAGGATCGATCCGGGCGCGATCGAGTTGACGCGGATCGCGTGCTTGGCGTGATCGCGGGCGAGCGCCTTGGCGAGCGCGATCACCGCGGCCTTGGCGGTGTTGTAGCCCGGTGCGCCGCCGGCCTCGCGGCCCCAGATCGAGGCGATCATCGTGATCGATCCGCCGCCGCGCGCGATCAGGTGCGGCACGGCGCGCTGTGCGACGCGCGCCGCGCTCCACAGGTTCATGTCGAGCGAGCTGGCGAGATCGGCGTCGTCCATCGCCGCCGCGTCGCGGGCGAACGACTTGCCGACGTTGGTGACCACGACGTCGAGCCCGCCGAGGCCGGCGGCCGCGCCCTCGACCGCGGCGGTCGCGCCGTCGGCCGTGGCGACGTCCGCGGCGACGGCCGCGTGTCCGCTGCCGGGCAGCTCGGCGATCGCCGCCTCGAGCGCCGCGCGGCCGCGGGCGACCCCGGCGACCCGCGCACCCTCGCGGGCGAGCGCGTGGGCGATGGCGCGGCCGATGCCGCGGCTGGATCCGGACACGAGGCAGAGCTTTCCGGCGAGCTGGAGATCCATGGCCGCGCCAGTATTCCCCACGCCGTTCGCCAGGGCTGCGCCCGGGCGGTGGATTCGGCGGTCGATCGGCCTACGCCGTCCACGGGTTGCCGAGCGCCTGGCCGCCATCGAGCCGCAGCGTGGCGCCGGTGATGAACTGGGCGGCCGGCGAGGCGAGGAACACGATCGCGGCGGCGACCTCCTCGCAGGTCCCGGCGCGCCCGATCGGGGTCTCGCGGATGCCGCGCTCGAGCAGCTGCGGCGGATACTGCCGCGTCCCCGAGGACAGGATCAGGCCCGGCGCGACCGCGTTGACCAGGATGCCGAACTGCGCCCACTCCACCGCGAGCGACATCGTCATGTTCTCGACCCCGGCGCGCGCGGCGCCGGTGTGCATCATGCCGGGAAAGCCGCGGTAGATGTTCGCGATCACGTTGATGATCCGGCCGCGCTTGGCCGGGATCATGACCTGGTTGGCGACCTCGCGGCAGACGTGAAACGTGCCGACCAGGTTGTTCTTCACGACCGCGAGGAACCCGTTGGGCGAGATATGCTGTGCCGGCGACGGGAACTGGCCACCGGCGTTGTTGACCACGATGTCGAGGCCGCCGAGCTCGCCGGCCACGGCGGCGACGAACGCCTCGACCTCGGCCGGCTCGCGGATATCGCACGGCCTGGCGAGCACCTGGCCGCCGGCGGCGCGGAGCGCGGCCGCCGCAGCCTCGAGCTTTCCGGGAGCGCGGCCGCAGATCGCGACGCGGGCGCCGAGCCGGACCATCTCGTGCGCGGTGGCGAGGCCGATCCCGCTGCCGCCGCCGGTGATGAGGGCGACCTGGTCGCGCAGGATGCCAGGGGCGAAGATGCGCTGCGTCTCGGCGGCAGGAGACTCCATCGCCGCGGCGTAACATGGCCGCGCGCGCCGCGGCGATAAATCCGCCGAGGCCGCTACATGCGCGCGGCGGCCACCACGAAGTCGATCAGCGCACGGACCTTGGCCGGCGGCTGGTGGCGCGACGGATAATAGACGTAGAGCGGAAACGTCTGATCCGGCCAGCTGGTCAGTAGCTGCACGAGGCCGTGATTCTCGATCGACCGCAGCGCGACGTCGATCGTCTGGGCGATCCCGTGCCCGGCGATGCACGAGGCGATCAGCGCCGAGCCGTCATTGACGAACAGCCGCCCGGTGGTCTTGATCGTCACGCGCTTGGCGCCGCGAATGAACCGCCAGCGATAGGGCCGGCCGGTGACCGGATTGCGGAACATGATGCACTCGTGGTTCACGAGATCGCGCGGCTCCTTCGGCGTGCCGTGGGCCTCGAGGTACGAGCGCGACGCGCAGGTGACGACCCGCGAATCGAGCAGCTTGCGCGCCACCACGGCGGACGCACCGGGCTCGCCGAACCGGATCGCGGCGTCGAACCCCTCGGCGATCATGTCGCCGAGCTCGTCGCGCGCGACCATGTCGAGCGAGACCTCGGGGTAGGCCTGGAGAAAATCCTTGGCGCGCGGTCCCATGAGGAGCCGCGAGACCTGCGGGTCCATGCCGACGCGCAGCCGGCCCTTGGGGGTGGCCGCGGTATCGGACGCCTCGCCGGCGGCATCCTCGATGCGGGTGAGCAGCGGGCTGACTTTTTCGTAGAACACGCGGCCCTCGGCCGTGAGCGTGACCGCGCGCGGCGTGCGCTGCAGCAACCGGACGTTGACGCGCTCCTCGAGTCGCGCGATCGATCGGCTGACGCCGGACTGGGTCATCCCCAGGGTCGCGGCGGCGCGCACGAACGAACCAGCTTCGACGACCGCGATCAGGACCCCGATTCCATTCAGAAGTCGTGCGTTGAACGCCATGCGGATCGGCGTCGAGCGTGCCAAAGCGCCTTCGGGTCCGCCAGGGCTACCAACGCCCCGCGATCGGCTAGTTGCCGTCGACCCAGCCGAAGGCCACGATCGCGGCGGCGGCGAACCCGGCCGTGTCGTCGGCGGGGCGGGCGTCGAGGTGGTTCACCTGGGTCGACGTATCGACCCAGCCGAACGCGGTGTGGGCGGTCGCCGCGACCGACGGCGCCCCAGCGGCCCGATCGGTCGGGTCACCGAGGTCGATCCAGCCAAACGCCAGGTTCGCTGCCTCGGCGAACGCCGGATCGTCGGTGGCGAGCACGAGCGTGCTCGGCGGCGCGGGGGCCGGGGCCCGCCGGTCCGACTGGTTCGGGCTCTCCGCGCTGGCCTTGACGCCGGCGGTCGCGCGCGCGTCGCGGTCGGTGACGACCTGCGACTCGGAGGCGGGTCCCCCGGCGGGGGCGGCCGCTGCGCGCGCGCAGAACGCGGCGAGGCCGGCGAGGGCGAGCGCCAGCGACGCCATGAGAGGAGAGACCGAAACGCCGTGCGAGGACTTCATGGGATTCTCGATTTCCGTGAACGTGCGCCGGGCGCTGTCATCCAGGCGATGAAGCGGCGGTTCATGTCCGCCCGCACAACATGGGTCGGCCCAAGCTCTGTGTCGACCGCGCGGACGTCCTTGTTACGATGACGTTTCGTCATCGCGGTGGTGAACGCTAATCGT
>Ga0302262_10000090_pt1 | contig 37795 bp, 39 predicted proteins | sample II_Fen_E3_4_FD_194557 | JGI IMG/M metagenome (GOLD analysis project Ga0302262, IMG submission 194557) | Peat permafrost microbial communities from Stordalen Mire near Abisko, Sweden - II_Fen_E3_4 | ecosystem: Environmental > Terrestrial > Soil > Wetlands > Permafrost | place: Sweden: Abisko...
GTCCGCACCTTCTACACTTCCGGCCTGCTCTATATCGGGGGGGGAATTCCAAGTAGATACGGCAATAGCACACGAGTCTATTTCGTATGCTATATACCTCTCTACGGATATGCCGGCGCGATCGAGCGCTACTCTCCCGCAACTGATACCGTCACAGATAGATACTACCCTCATCTGTTATACACGATGCCGTGGTTAGGATGCAGTACCATTACGATACTGTCATTCCCCGTCATAACGGGCTCGTTGTCTGAACTACACGAGCTGCATGTGCTTGCTAACGCGAGCGCCAATGCGATATAAATTAATGTTTTCATATATGTATGAATGAATGGTTTATTTTGCAAATATAGAAATTAAGATTGATATATCCTAATCTTTTTTGTAATATTTTGATATATATCCGTCTCCTTTTAGAGGTAACCCCTTAGCCCACAGCGGACTAATAGACATATAATAATTCATAATGCCGAGCGTTTCTTCTGCTTTTTCGTCTTCTACCTCTACGACGATCTCGTCGTGTATGTGCATTAGTATATCGAGATTCCGCATGCGAAACATCACATCGCATAGACAATCTCTCGCAATTGCCTGTGTGATGTTCTCTGTTAAGAGTCCGCCGTAAGCCTGCATCTTTACCCAAATGCGCTTCACCTGGTCTACACCCCAGTAGCATATTGTATTGCGCCCTTCTATTGTAGCCCCATAGTACGCAAGACGACGGCTGGACGGAAGTTCTATGAACAGATATCCACGATCGTAGCTGAATTTTAGTGTGCAGTACGATTTACGAACTACGCACGACGTTCTGTTCTCTATCGCGTATCGAGCTGCATTCTCTACGTCACGCCACAATTTTACTATGTGTGGGTTAGCCGATCGCCATCCGCTTACTATCGCAGGAAGTTCCTCTTCGGTAAGTCCTTCACGAAGTGCGCCCATTTTAATTAGAGCCCCCGACGCGCCTTGATAACCTAAAGCGAGTGCGGCCACCTTGCCTTTTGCGCGAAGGTCGCTCCCCTTAGTAACCATGTCCAGGGGCACGTGGAACATGTTAGACGCCGTCGCCTCATATATCTTTCCGTGTGTGCGGAATACATCCAGTACCCATTCTTCGCCCGCGATCCAGGCTACGACTCTAGCCTCGATGGCGGAGAAGTCAGACACGCAAAGAGTCTTCCCCGGAGCGGCCACGAACGCGGTACGTACTAGCCTGCTTATAAGGTCTGTCACGTCGTCGTATAACAACTCTGCGAGCCCTTTCACAACCGCCTGCTTGGCCGTAGCCAAATCGCCGTGTATAGTCTTTTTAAGATTCTGTATCTGAATACCTCTACCGGAGAATCGACCGGTGCGGTTAGCACCGTAGAACTGTAGCAGATCTCTTACGCGTCCGTCTTTACACTTGTAAGCTAACATAGTGCCGTACTTGCTCGCCGAAGTCTTGTTGCCCGCTCCGCGCAATTTAAGCACGTCTATTACGTTCGTTGGCAGCGTGTCGGCCTCTATAGCCTCAGCGAGATATTCTTTACCCATCGAGGATACTTCTTCGCCTATTTCATTCTGCACCCATTTTTTCAGTTGCGCTACGCTGTTCGGGTTATCTACGCCGGTGATCTCTACCATCTTTTCACGAATCTCTCCGACGACTTTGTTGTTAATTTTTATCGCCTTTTCGATAAATTCTACATCGATGGCTATACCGGCGTTTCCGATTTTTTGGTCTTGCTGCCAGTACGCGACTTCCTGCTGCGGAAGGCGCGGAAATTTGCAAATGTACTTGTGTACGTCACGCTCGGTATCTACATCCTGCCCGCAGTACTCCCCAAACACCGCCCACTTTTCGGGGTCATCCTCGGGTGTGTTAACCTCTCTGAACCCGTTCTTCTTTGTAGGTCTGCACGGTTTGCAGAAGAAAATAATAAGTGCTTTACCTCGCGCGTCTTTCTTCTGCACAAGGTTAAGCACTTTCCCGAGTTTGTCTAGCCCTAGCGGAAGACCTAGATAAGCAGCAGCTATCATAGTGCACGTCCATTGCGCCGTGTCGAGTTCTATACCGTAGTAGGTACTTATACAGGTTATCTCGAAATTAGCGTTGTGGGCTAGCTTCTCAACGCCGGGGTCGGTTAATCCTTTCCACACATCCGCGGGCAGACTTTCTCCGGGGAAGCAGTCGCCGTGCATGTCTAGCACGTGCACGGGCTCGTTGTCCCAGGCATACGCAAAGAGAATAATTCTAAAGCTGTCGTCTTCGGCGTAGCGATGCGCACCCACGTCTCCTACGTCAACTTTAGAATATGTCTCTATATCGATGTGTAACCGTCTCATACGAATACCTCGATTATATTCGTCTCTGACACGGACACAATTTTCCAGTCTGAGACCGTACCTTTCATCAACATCTCCGCTTTGCTGTACGCGTGACTTACGTCGTCGGCATCGATAAGCATAAACATAGCTGTAGTCTTAATCTTCCCCGAGTCGGTCATTGTCAGCATAGCAATCTTTACCCTATAGTAGAATGCGCCGTTACCGGAGATATGAACCTCGGCGTAGTTCGCTTTGCGTATGTTCTTTATCTCGTAGTCGCCGCTTATGTATGGCAACATCTGATCAGTTATCTTCGCCTCTGCTTCGGTAAAGCTTTGGGCGTCTAATACGTACAGCTCAGATACTTTTTTATCTCTGCCGTCTTTGTCTACTTTCTCGTAGCGCAATTTAATCTCGTAAGGTGTCATATAGCGTATAACTTAAACAGGGTTCTGAGTAATCTATGTATATCTCGCCTGCGGTCTTCCACCCTTTGGGGGTGTCGACCCGAATTCGGGCGGTGTCCGCACCTATTTCGTAGGTGCATTTAGTGTTTCCGCTGTTGGCGGGTCTTTTGCACATTTCGGTGAGTTCTTTTTTAAGCTCCTTTTCGTAGCTCGACCTGAACTCGGGGTACAATTCTTTTAGTAAGTCCATAGTGACATAAAAAAACATACTGCACATATCACTACCGCTACCGCTACTGCGTACTCGCATCCTTTTAGAGAGTCTTGCTCTTTTTCTTTCATAGTCTTTTTATATTAAAAAGGCGAACGATATCGCCCGCCCTTTGGTTTTTAAGTTAAATCGTCTTCGTCGTAATCTTCGGCGTCGACTGTGAAGCCGCCTAGACGGTCTCCATCGTCGATCTTCATCAGACTGTTGATATAGAATCCGAAGCCTTTCGACTTGTTGTTAAACGGATATCCTACGATTATGCCGCGGCAGTAACAACCTGAATATACCTCGTCTAAGTCGAATATTTCCTGCTTGTCGACGTCGAACACAACCGGCTGTCGCTTAGATGAGGCTTTAATGAAGAACATGTCCTCATACTCTATCGCTTCGGGGTGTTCTTCGAGCCACTCGTTACCATCGCGTAGCGGATTCCACATCTTCGGCGAAGTCAAGGGCAGTCCTTTGAACATACTCTCTTTGTTCGCATTATAGAGGTGTTTAACTACAGCTTTGATCTTCGCCACGTCGGGGTGATCCTTCGGTATTAAGAACGTGCAATCATACTTCTTGTCTTCGCCATCTTCGAAAGAGGTAGGCTCTTTGATGTGCGCATAGGTAATGCGGTGTTTGCTCAATACAACTTTGAGCGGGTCATTTTTCTTTTCCATAATTTGGGGTTTTTGGATTAAACTTTCTTTTTGTTTCTCGCCTGGATAAGTTGCCCTACCCATATCCCGAGATTGATAACATCTTCGCGTGTTGGTAGCGCCATGTCAAGTATGTAGGTAAAGTCTGTGCCCGTGCAATCGCTTTGCGCGTATGCTTTCCCGCCGTCGGGTTGGTCAGGTTGCAAATCCACTACACCTATAAAGTACTTTACGCCTTCTCCTTCCAAAGCCTTTGCGGCCTTGTCCATTATTTTTTTAATTCTGTCCGGCTTTTCCATAATTTTTTTAAGTTAAGTCCTCGTCTTCTTCGTACTCGTCTGCTGCGCTAGCGCCTACTGAGGGGCGCGGGTCGCTCGCTTCTGCTAGCTGCGCTTTACCCTCGATACTGAGTACTTCGTCGGCGAATAGGATTTTAAATTTCTTAGCGCCTAACTTTTTCTCAAAGTCGGTAAGAGATTTTAGAGAAGAATTAAATATCTCCTCACTGTCTAAACCTTCCCCGATCAGGATATCGACTACATCGTCCTCGTTTCGGAAGGAACGTCGCCCGCGCCCCGCTACTAATTTAAAGCCGGGTATTTTCTTTCCCTTCGCCAAGTCCTGTACCGCTTCCTCTCCCACCTTCTTAGCCCACGAAGCAATCATGGGGCCGTACGTTAGCACTGCGGCCGTTTCTTCTGCCTTCATGACCCTTTTGTCGTGAATCTTTTTAAGCTCCGCAAATCGATCATAATAGGCCTTGCACATCGTGCGCGCTTTGCAAAATTGACAGTGCGAACCTGAGACAAAGTCTCCTACTCCGGCGATGGCCTTTAGGGCTTGCGGCTTTACCTCATCCTCTGCCCATTTTAGTAGGTCTTTTGCGGATATCTTCCATGAGCTACCACCGCCTGCGCGGGGTTGGAATATACCTAGCATGATATCGCGAATAGAATGCCCTTCCTTCTTCTCTTCTAAGCACGCCCCTAACGCGTAAAGCATTAGCTGCTTGTTAGCAGTGGGGGAGACGCGTACCCCGGCGCCGTACTTGTAATCGGACACGAACAAAGTATCTTCTATTATTGCCGTAGCGTCGGCTGTGCCGAATCCGAGAGGGACATACGCGCTAAGATCGTATTCTTTCTCTATACCTATGTAGGTAAAGTCGCCATCCCCTAGTACGAAGCGGGCCCACTCTTCCGCATGTTCATGCATTTCTGAGAAGCACAGATCTAGCTTTTTAGCCTCATCTTCCGATCTTTTAAGCAGGGCTAAGTACTGTGCATTGTTGCCCTTAAATGAGCCTGAACGGGTAGACAGTACTAGCGCCGCAATGTCGTGTGCTAGCGTGCCTTCGCGTGCATAGGGACTCTCCTCTTCGAGAAGTTGTTCTTCGAAGCGCGCTGACGGCGTGCAGGCTAACCACCTGCTCGCCGAAGACGGTCCTAATATGGCATGCTTCGTAGGCATTATCCGAGCGATTCGATGATATCGTCGGCGCTTTCACCTGCTCCGTAGCGGGTAATCATGTCGAAGAAGTCTTGGTACTGCTCTTCTGTTAATTCAGAGGCGCGGCCTGCATCGAAAAACGCGAGAAGCGTCTTAACATCTGCGCTCTTTCCCTTCTTCGTGTTCTGTGTTACCTTCGCCTTGATAGCCTCTAGTTGCGCGTCGGCATCCAACTCTCCGAAGTCAGGGGCTTTTGCTGTCTTAGTCTTTGTCGTCGTTTCAGCTACTTTTACTTTCGTAGTAGTTACTACGTTCTCCGCCGGCGCATCCGTCGTGGCGACTGCGCTTGATTTTAGCGAAGGCGCAAAGCCTAGACTTGATAATAACGCAATTGTTTTAGAGCCGAGCTCTACGGTTACTTGAATTTCCATAATTTTGGGTTTTAAAAAATTAATATGAACAGATTATTCCGTTTTATCTTTGTCGCGCGTGATAGTTACCACGTCGCGCTCGACATCTATTTTACTGTACAACACTTTTTTTGAGGCTAGGCACAAGCGCGATCGGCAGCTAACTACATAATCGTATCGCCCTAGCGGAAAGTCTACCGACGAGCCCACCTCTAGGCCGTTGATCTGTGAGCGAACGCTCTTCGTTTTTGTTTCCATAATTGAATGATTGAATGATTGAATGGTGCAAAGGTACAAAAAAATTTAGCACCGCAATGAAACGGTGCTAAAAATTAACCTCTTTTAAATATTAAGGCTTAACGCCTATCGCGATCCAATCGAAGCCTTCTGCCATACTGTCGCCTGAGCCGCTCTTCTTGCGCACCGTAAAGTTGCCAACTGACTTAGTCACAGTGTTAAATCCGAGCAGCGCATTAGTGACCGTAAAGGGCGTCAATGAAGTAGTGTACGTCGTGCTTGCAAAGGCTACAGGCAACGTCACTGTGTCAGTCGCGACGCCGTTCCCCGGCTTTGATCCCCACTGTATGCGGACACTTCCGATATCGATGTAACCTGACGCCGAGTTGTCCGAAAAACTCGCCTGCGGATTAAGCAGTCTAAAGTTCGTGCCGTCGTATTGCAATTTTGCCGGAATCCCAAGAAGAATGTCCCCTGCGAGTAAAGCAGTGCCCAGTCCACAACTGTTGCCGCGGAGTATAGTCTTAGCGCCTAACGCGTTAACATTCACAGTTGCGGCCGCGCCGGTGTTTGTAACAGAAGGAATGTAGCTAATCTCCATGCCCGCAACGTAACCATATGCGACCATGGGCACTGTAGCGGTTTGCGCTTGCGCCGTTCCGCCACCTACGCCAAACGCGCATACCGGCGATTTAATAGGTATTATCTTTGATCCGGTAAGGACGGGCGCGATGTTGTCATCCCCGACTATTACGTATGCAGTCCCGGCGGCGATGCCGTTACCACAGATACAGCCTGATAGCAGACTAGGCGTTGTGGTACTCGCCCCGGATAGATTAATATTTACGCGCGTTCCGCCGTTCGCGTAAGCTTTGTTATAAAGTAGTGCGCCTTTGCATATCAGCGTCCCACCTAGCGCCATATCTATATTATAATCGTCTACATTAATGCGGTCGAAGCTGCAATCATTGATAGTTATTGCGCTCGTAGCCGCCCCGCTTATTAACTTGCTTCCAAATGTGCAGTGCGAAAACAACGGGTTCGAACCGGCCTGTACTGTGATCGTGTGCGCGGAGAAGTTTACGCTCTCGTAGTCTTCGAAGCCTGAAACGGACACGTCACCCACGATAGACCCACCGATCCGCATAGATCGCGTTGCGCCTGTGTATGCATAAATGACATTTCCAGTCGTATTAAGGTCAAAGATGGCGTAGGGCGCGTTAATGGTAGCACTCGTACATATTAGTATAGCCTTGTTTCCGTAGATCGTAATAGGACACGCGGGGAAGCTTATATCTTCTTCGGCGTAGTTTCCTGGCGCCACGTGTACAACATAGGACTGCCCGACCACCATAGCCGAAGCGGCCTCGTGGAAGGATTTAAACGGATATGTTGCAGAGCCGTTAGCCGTGTATGTATCCGTCCTGTTAGAATCAATGTGTAGTGTTCTCGTTATCTGTGTGGCCCCCTCATTAAGGGGCTCAACAAAAAAATCACCTACCGTTGCATCTAAGTCGCCGATATCCGTATAAGCTACGCCACTTTTTCTAGTAAGATTGGTAACAAGGCCGGCATACAGAAGTATATATCCGCAAATTAGGTATATATGTACTTCATCTCCGTAGATTTCTCTTAGGCAAGAACCGCGTCGCAAGTCACGGTTTCCCAAGGTGTAAAAATCCCTTTCGGTACTTTTAAAAAAGGCTGTTTTACTCATAATATTGTTTTTAATCTAGAAATATAATTCGGGCGTGTCTATCCGAAGACGGTTAAACATCGCCTGATCGCCTAACGCGTTAGGGTGTAGTCCGCCATCTTCATATAAAGAAGGATTGTATCTTATGTCCGACCCATCTACAGCAGTAGAGGTGTCACCGGGGTTATTATTTACGGCAGTGGCCTTATCAAACCGAGCGCCGTTTACCCCTACAGCAGCGATCATAACATTTCCGGAAATATGCGCATTACTCGCCTGTTGGCAAGTCCGATAATTAAGAACAAGCGTTGTCCCGATTGCATCGCAGCTAGCTTTTAAAGCCTGTAAATTGGGCAACGTATTCCCCCCATTAGCCCCTATCAGCACGCATAAGTACTTAGGCTTGTATATATTGTACTCCGAAGCGAATTTGGCCGCGATTCCGTGTATGTCATCACCGCCTCTCGCCGATATCATTACTTTTTTTGTAGGATTTTCGGACCTAAATAATTCAGCGTATCTTTTGCTTCTATCATACACATACACACCTTCTGTTATGCTATCCCCCGCGAACACGGCGTCGGGGTTATTCAAAGCGTACACTTCGAATTTTAAAAATACAGGGGGCGTTCCTACCTCTGTGTAGAACGCGTAATTTTGATTTTGTCTGCCTGCGCCCCATCCCGTATGAGACACGCTTAAATGCCCTCCCGTAAGTGTGTCTAGTAGAGATATAGTACTCGTGGTACCTTTCTTATATATCTCTACGATATACTCTCGATCGCCGACCATTTCAGTAGGTATATCTACCGATTCTAAATATGTCGAATTATAGCCCGTAGATGTGTATTGCGTATCTAAGCCGTTTCCAACGCTGTGTATTGCTAACTCTTTAGCCACAAAGTCTATCGCAAAACAACTGGCGCCCTCTCCGGAATTAATTCCGCCGAAAGAGATAGGAATTTTTAAATGCGAATTGCTGTGCATTATTATTTTAGTGCGCATAAATCTATTATCCGCATGGTATACTCTCTTACACTGCATGTATGTGGCGCTGCCAATTCCGGATGTTGTAACGCCGCCATTCCCGGGCGACCACGTTCCCGCGTAAGTCCATTTGTCCGAATCTAGGGCTGTAAAGGTATCCGAGATTAATTGTACATATTCTTTTTCGAGCACTACGCTCTCTATTAAGTCTACTTTGTCTTCTAGCTCAGATACTTTAGTTACAAGACCTTTCGTTGTTGTTGTAACAACATTTCCCTGTCCAGTCAACTGGTACGCTACCGCATAATTGCCTGTATCAGACCCGCCCGTTTGTCTCATAACATCACCTGTAGATGGTCCGTAGTAAAAATCTACAGCTAACGCAATAACTTGGTCTGACGTCAAAGATATAGGCTCGGCTATGGCTATCGTTTTCATTGTACCACTCTCTCCGGCCGTATTAGTTATCGTATATAATAAATTATCTACGGTTTTTGTAGATACATTTATTATAGCTACTCTTACAAAGCCCGTGGCAGATTTAAACTTAATCTCTTTTATAGCGGACACTCCTTCGAAGCTTTGATTCCAGTAGTATGCCTCTATATGCGCCGCAGTAGACCCGAAAACATTAGGCGACACGACTACATCTTCGGTTGTTGTCTTAGTCGTGTCATTTAGCTGCTCTTGTATTTCTGCTATGTCCGATTCTATGTCCGCCACATTCGCAGACCCGCCAGCGGCCGCCCAATTAGAAACCGTTGCCCATCCGGCCACGTCGTCGGCTTTAAATTGCCATTCTTCCACTACACCCGCCGACGGAGAGAAGCGTATCGTTTTCCTTATGCCCCTGTAGTCCGTATGTACAGCGGCCGTCGCAGTTGCTAACGTGTACCGCCCCGTGGTAAGCGGAAACAATTCATCTACATTCACCACGGGCGTGCTAACGTCGTTATTATATATAACGTCTGCGGCCTGCTGTCCGGTCATTCCTTCTGTTATCTTATTCATATTATGTATTATATAGATTCCCAAATTCCATTCGCATACCAGTACCCGCCCATATCCCACACGCCGCTCGCCAGTATCCACGAATCGCCGCCAATAGGGCAGGAATCCACATCAACCGTAGAGGTAGGTTCCCCGGCTACATTCACAGTAAAGTACATCTCTACGACGTACATAGCAGAGTTCGGGTTCACGAATCCTACGCGTAGCGCGATAGCTTGTTTTAGACCCGTCTCGGCGCACAGAGAGCCGTTTATATCTAACGCTCTTCCCGCCGTGTCACGTTTATACACGACCGTAGCTAACTTATATCCGGTGTTACTCATTCTCGCAATATGTGTTATTTTCAAAATCGACATCCCACAACACCGGTACTTGCATACCTTCCGTCATCGCCGACTCTTCTATTTCGAAGACAGGGTAAATTGATGTAGTGGATACGCTTAATACACTGCCTATAGCGTCTGCTGTTTGATTAGTATATGTTACCACAGCCCCGGCTTCATACCCGAAGGTGAACCACCGGCCCGCGTTGGTCTTAAAAAAAGGCACCTGGCGCCGTTTAGAGGCGAGGTGTAGCGAAGCTATAGTCTCGCTCGATATCTCATCTATGAAGCTCTCTAGAGAGTGCGTGTATATGCCGCTCGCTAGCGTTTCTGTGTACTTCGCGATTAAGTCCGGGGCAGCCACTTTCACGAACGCGCCTGTGCGGATTATGTGTGATACAAGACAGTCGGCGTATTGGCCCTCCCCGGCAAATTTAAATCCCGCGAAGTCGTCATAATCTAGCAAAAGGATATCCGAGATTCCTTCCGCAGAATATCTGCACGCAGGGACTATATTTTGTATTCTACAATTCATGGATTAAGGATAAAAAAAAGCGGTATCGTCAAATACCGCTTCTCACTTCTAAATACGCTTTATGGCGTCACCACTTCTGTGTATATAGGCGTTATAACGCTCTCGGCTGTGAGGTGAGGCGCAATCTCTGTAGAGGGCCCTTGTAAGATAAGAGTCCATCCGTTCGAATCCGCTTCCGCAGAGCCTGAGGCGTAGTCAAGTCCACCCGCCGGCGCTATTAGACCCGCTGTTCTCCCTAGCAGTGTTGCTTTTCCGGCATTATCGACTACGATAGCCACGAATCGGCCGAGTGCTAGCGCATCGCCTTCGTTGAGCACGTCTGCGTCCTCTGCATTAAGTTGCGCGTTAACAGTGTGTTGTCTGTACTTCCCGCCATTTCCACCGAGCAGCAACGCGTCCGTGAAAGATATCGTGTTGTTACGACCGTCGATTCTAAAAAAAGTCTCTCCGGTAGGCAGCTTAATAGCGCTCACGGCTTTGTCCGCGTCCGTGGTATATGCGATCTTATCCTCTACGGCTGCGGCTCCTACTACGGGGTTGTAGAAATTCGCAAGGTATAATGCCTTAGCTCCGGCCACTGAGTAGTCGCAAGCTTTCCCATCTATGCTTTTAGTTAATTTGCATCCCATTTTGATTATTTTTAAATAATTAAGTAAAGTCGGCGCCGAGGCTAACCGACCATACTACCCCAAATTACGCGATAACGGCAGGCACGTCCTCGGTGCGCTGATTAAGAGTCACAGTGAGTTGTCTATCTGCATCAGGGAGAGAAACAACTACTTGACCCGTGCGAGCGTTGATATTACCGCCGGCTGCGGTGGCTACTACGCTGACGGTAGTCACTCCGTTTGTAGTCGTTCCTTTCGTTGCGGTAAATCCTACAGCACTTGCGGCGTTGATATCGGGTGTGACACCTGCTGCGGTGTAAATCTTAAACGTCTTAGTTTCTCCTGCTGCGGTGAATACTAAAGAGTTAGGAACTACGACTAAGCCGTCGCCTTCTACGTGTCCGCCACTGGCTACTGTGATGGACGGATCAATTATCACTATCTCATCTTCGAACGGAATCACAAAGCCAAGACGCAAGCGCCCTTTTATGAAGATTTTATCCTCGTTTGGTTTTGGAAAGCTTCCGAGTTCGATCTGCTCTAAATCGGACAATATATCGGTTAAGAAGATGGCGTTCGTGCTATCATAGAAAATGAGCGTGTTCTTGCCGATGCCCTTAACAGGCACTAACTCTACACCTAAGTAGTAGAGTTTAGGATTTTTCTTGTCGGCGTCGTCGACTGTCCAGGAAGCCGCAATAACGGTATTGCTCTTTTCTGCCAAAGCGGCGCGAACGAGACGACGAGCAGCATAACTACACAATACATATAATGTACCTGCATCCTCTGCCTGTAAAACATCCTCAGGAATAGCGTTATATCCGTCCTCGATTAAGCCGAGAATATTAGCCTTCGTCAAAGTAGCGCCTACCATCTTAATAGACTCAGTGCTGCTAAGTAGAAGCTTCTGCATGCCGTCGAATTGGTTAGGATCAACCGCGCTATCTCCGCCGATTATCATTTCTTCGATCTCGTTTGAGAGGCCGATCGCGATCATCAGCAAGGTAGCCGATTCCAACTCGGCCGGAAGAGCTTCGTTAGCTGCTCCGGGGCTCAGTGAGTACACGGTGCGCTTCTGCTCGAGCTCGTCGATGCACTGCTCCATGTTTATTTTGTACGTAGAAACTTTCGCCTTCTTTTCCGAAAGTTTCATGATTTGGTTCGGCGTCCATGCGCAATCCAAACCGTCCGCCTGCAAAATTTTATTTGCAAGATCAATCTGAGATAGCAGCTCTTCGCCTTTTATGCCTGTCAATACGCGAATATATCCGCCCTGAATCAGTCTGCCGCCAAATACCGCGCGAGTAAACCACTCCGGATTTTCTCTAGCTGTATAGGATAGCGAGTTAATGTCATAGATATTTGCCATTTTATCAATTTGTTTTTAATGGTTACTTACTCTTTTTCGCTTCCATTCGGTCGCGGCGGCTCTTAATTACAGCGGCCATCTTCTCTGTATAGGTCATGTCCTTAGGGTCTTTCGTAGCCTCTACCGTAGTTTTAGCCTTTTCGGCACTAGGCTCTAATTTCAGTGCGGCTAGCTCTTTCTCTAGTTTCGCGATTTTTGCGGCCTTGGGGTCACCCTGTTTAGCCAAGAACGCTTTTGCGCGGGCCTTAGCTGCGTCTACTTTCTTCTGCATTGCCACGGGGTCGTTGGGAGCTGCTGCGGTGTCTCCGCTAGTCTCAGGCTGCGTTACTACCATCATGCCGGTATCGTCTATGACGATGAAATTACCGTCCGCTAAAGCGTGCTCACCTGCGGGGGCTTGCGCGCCATCCAGGGTAGCGAAGCCGTCACTGTCGACTTGAATTTCCCCGCCGTCGGCCAATTCAAAGATAAGGAAGGGACTTCCTGCATCTACCTTATCTTCGGCGGCGACTGTCGCGAGGTCGTCAGCTGCTGCTGCGGTCTCTCCTTCTAGTAAGGCCGTTACCGCCTTAAAAAAAGTCACTAGGCCGTTAGGCTTTTTGGCCTCGGCTTTTGGTTTTTCTACTTGTTTTGCCATTGTTATACTATTAAAATTAAAAAGTCCTTCTAAACTAAAGCCTTTCACGTTCCCGCTTTGCACTTCATCGCGCCAATACGTCGGGTCGGTTATCTTATAAGATGCAAGAAGAGTCCCCGCAGGGAGCTCACCTAGCCCTAAGGCTACTGCTTTATCGCGCTGTGGGTCTGTTACCGTCCACAACTCCGTTAAATAATTGCCCTTTAGTTGCGCATCATGCTGGTGTGTCGTGTTATTTAAGGCGAGGCCTGTGCGCATCATTTTATTTGCGATCTTCTCGATATCGCTTGCCGTGAACTTCAAATAATACTCGCCCATTTCTTCGTCATTCCTGTATATTAGCTGATCAGGTATCAGGACGACACCGGTAAGTATCTGCTTCTTTGCATTCAGCTGCAATTTAACGGTGCGAGCTCGCGCCAAGGCAACAAAATTACTCTCGTTCGCGGGGTAGTCTACGAAAGATATAGCATATATCCCTGTGTCATCTACCCCGCCTATTTTTGCTTCGAATATAGGTATTTTCTTTTTCATGTAATAAAGATAAAAAAAATAGTTGGCATCTAGAATCCTGCTAAGTCGCGAACCGAAGTAAGTCTATCCGTTGCGTCGATTATGTCCGTAACGGCTACCACCGGCGCGATATTTACTTTGCTCATTGCATCGGCTAATTCCGCATAATCGATCGAAGTAGTTACACTCGTTACACTCGGTATTTCCCCGCCTTCCGCTAGATAGGATTTCACCTTCTCTGACGTAGCGTTCGCAGGCTTGCTAAAGAACGAGGCTATTTCCGCATGTGTTATCTCTTTGCGCTGACTATTTATGTACTTTATCAGCTTTTTATTCTTCTGCGTAGTATCTTTGTTAACTACGTACTCGCCGCCTTCTACTTCGATGTTAGTACCAGTGATTCTAGCCCCGCCGTTCGCGTGACTAGCCCCTTTTATCTCGCCGCCATCCGCTAGCTTCGCGAGCTGCTTAGTTATTATGCCTACCTGCACTGCGCCCGCTGCACCTACTATACCGGCAACAACTAAATTTAAAGGAAAGGTAAGCTTAAGCGCGCCGGTAATAGCCTCGGCGGTATTGGCAATACCTTGCGCAATTTGACTTATTAAGTCCATCCGCTTTTGTTGCTTCTCCTTCTTCGCGATCTCGGCCTCTCTCTTCTCTTTCTCTTTCGCGAGCCGCTTCTCTTCTCTCTCTGCTTCTTGTCGTGCGTGCATCGAGTCAGCCAGTTGACTTTTTAACGCGTCGGCCGTTCCACCTGTAGCCGCTTGCAATTGCTCTTCGATCGACTCAGTGTTCGTTACCGCATCTTCTCTCTGTGTCTTAGCCTCTTCGTACTTGTCGTTTATTACGTCTAGCTCGTCGTTAAGATCGTCGATTTCCGCCTGTAGCCCCTTTGTGATCGTGTCTGTTACCGCTGTTACCGCAGTAGCCCCCGCAGCAGCAAAGCCGCTTATCTTATCGAAAAGGTCGCGGTAATATTCCATTGTGGTAGCCTTCGACGCTTTCGTATTCTCTACCTGTTCTTTCTGCGCGCCCTTAATTTTAGAAGTCACGTCTGTATTTGCGGCCGCATATTTTTGCATTTCAGCCTCGTACTCTGTAGTGCCTTTTTTAAGCGTGTCTAGCGTAGCTTGGTGAGTCAAGGATAGTTGGCCTTGATATTCAGTAAGTCCGCTAATATACTCGCCCAGTGCCGAGTTTATTGTAGATAGGCTAGCCTTCGTTGCCTCTACATCGATAAGGTGTAGCCCTGTTTTACTGCGCTTCGTGTACTCGCCTACTTTGACTTCCACTTGATCGAGCATCTGCTGCACACTCGTGAGCTGCTGATCGCTTTGCGTCTGCATCTGCGAAGCGGATAATGCTAGTAACTCATTTGCCTGCGCGTCCTGCATATACACTATCGTGTCATTCAGCTTTTGCTTTTCTGAAATAGTCAGGTCTTTTTCGTCTCTCAGGCGCTTCTTTATGTCAGCTATCTGACGATCGTACTTTATATTAATCTCCGTCCTTGCGCGATCATTTTGCCCGGCGATGGCAGACACGAGCGCATCGTCGAAAGTATTCTGTATATCAAGCTCTTTTTGCGCTTGTTCCTTCGCCAAAGCTACCAAGTCTTTAGTCTGCTGCTTCTGCAAAAGAAGTATCTTAGCATTTATCTGCCTACGTGCGCGAAGCGTTATCGTACTGTCTTGCAACGAATTTTGCTCTTCTAGATTCCTTTTTAAGTCTTGTATCTGTCTCGAGTAGCTGACCTTAATAGTCTCCCTCTGTTGCTCGTAGCTGTCCTGTATTAGCGCGATTCTAGCGTCCTCTGTAGCGCGCGTCGCGTCTATCTCGTTGCTCTTCCTCTCTTTTGCAAGGTCTTTATCCGCTTTCAGTCGAGCCGCTCTTTCTATTGCTATATCGTCTTGTATTTGCGTCTGATCGACGTTGAGGTTAGTAGCTATACTTACTTTTCTACCGAAATTATCGATTGCGCCTTGCACGCTGTTTATTGCGTCTTCTATCTTTACTTTCTCTACTTTGCCGTTTAAGTCGATATCTAGCGTAAGTTTGTCTTTACCTTTCGCTTGCGCGGCTCTCAACTTATTGAGGACCACGGTAAGAAGTTCTACCTTCTTTTTATTCGAGTCAAGACTCGCTAATTCCTTCGCGTAGAATCCGCGCTGCTGCGCGTTGTTCTTCACTCGCTCCGCCGCTAGTGCGTCTTCTGCGGCGCGTATGTCCTTCGTTTTTGCACCTTGCGCGGTTAGTATGCTTACCTGCGTCTCGGCAGATTTAACACGCGCGTCTCCGGCTTCTTTCAATAGGGTAACTTCGTGCTCTAAATAGTCGAGGTGGATAGCCTCTAATTCGTTCGCCTTTTTTTGCGACTCGGCCGCCTTGTTTGTGTTAATCATAAACGCGGCTATAGCGCCTACCACCGTGATGAGCGCGAGCGCGAGCAGAACATAAGGATTTGCGGCAGCTACTATGTTAAACAACTTTTGTGCTATAGTAGCCGCGAGAGTTCCTTTAGTCCCGAGAGCCTCGGCGGCCGTCTTGGCTCTCAACTGCACAGTGCGTACACCATCTACTACCGCCGCCGTCTTTTCCTGTATCCAACCTTCTTTCACCACTGCGTTGTAAGCCTCACTCGCAGTACTGGCCAAGGCAAGTATGCCCGCCATGCCTTCTGTAGAGCGCGCTACTACGTTGGTCGTACTTCCTAGCGTCTCAAGAGCCGCATTAGAGCCGAGTACTTCCGTAGCCATGCCCACACTTCCGCGGGTGGCTAGCTCGAATTTATCCGTCAAGTCCTGTAGGCCCTTATATCCTTTTTCATAATTTCCTACGCTGTCTCTAAAGTTACCTGTGCTCTCGCGCAGTGCTTTATATTCCGCATCTAACGATTGTATCTGCGTTATCATTTTACCGCCTACCTCGATATCAGCTCGCTGTGTAGCGCTTAGCGCTTCGTACGCCACACGCAAGTCAGTAAGCTGCATACCCATCTGAGCGATAGAGCCCTCTGCTAGCTTATTAATGCTAATAGAGCGCGTTACCTCTCTCGTTTTTTCCTGTAGCGCCTTGGTGGCGGATATCTGCGCCTTATTAGCCTCAGAATCTGCGGAAGCTAGCTTCTTCTGCGTGTCGCTTAGCCGCTTAGCCGCTTTCTCTTCTTCGGTAAGCGCAGAACTCTTAGTCTTGCTAGCAGCAGCGCTCTTCGCCTCTGTGCTGTTAGTCTTTGCGATCGCGCTATCCAACGCCTTAATGGCGCTCTCCAGGGAAGTTACATCTTTGACGTTCTGCGTTACCCCGTTTATTTGCAGAGTATATTCTTTTTTGCCGGCCATTATATTCTACGTATTAGTTTTAATTTAGTCTTGTTTTTTTGCGACGGATCGTAACCGCTTATCTCCGCAATATAATACAGATCGCCGTTGAATCGTATATACACTGAGCCGTCTAGCTTCGTATAATCTTCCGCGGTTATGTAACATTCTACCTCAGTGTAGTGCGAAGAGGCGTCGACCAATATAGAGAAGTACTTACCTAGTATAGTATCGTTCTTATCTTCGTAGCTTAGCTCCATTAATCCATTAAGCGAATTACTTACCTTTGCTAATTTCAAAGCCGCGCCGTTGAAATCGAACTGCCCGCCTATGTCGTTCAGTAGTCCGTCAAAGTAAAAGAATCTGTACGCCTGCGATGTATAGCGATTCTCCATCGCAGTAGGGTAACTCTCCGTCAATAACCATGCATCATTTTTAGATATTATAGGGAGAGGCAATACAACGCTATCCTGTGTTATATCTTTGTACCAATTATACGAAAAGCTACTAGTCTGTTCTGTCACGCTCTCTTCCGTTGCGCCTGTGTAAAAGTGTCCGCCGCCATTTACCCCGGTGCGAACGTAGCCTTCCTCTTCGGTGTCCACCGTAAAGCCTATCTTATACTCAGATGGTAGTCCTAGAGAGGTATTCACGCGGTCACGTAGAGACGCCTTCTCCTCGATGTTTAAGTACTTGCTGCTAGTTCCCTTCTTAGTCTGTTTAACGTCTAAACTAAATGCCCTAGAATCCGTCTGCGTAAGCTTTAGATTAAACGCCTTTACGAAGTTATCTAGAAAGTCGTCTACTTTAGTATCCGCAGACAGGAAGCCCGCTAGATTTATACTGTTCACGTCGAAGTTCACGGCGTCGTTCCAATTCATCGCTGCGGTGCCCCTACCTGCGAGGTCTACTTTCAACCAGTCTTCGTCGACGCGGAAGGGCGTTATACCTAGATCAAATTTCAACTCGTGGTTAACGAGACCGTAGGTAGAGTGCATACCGTCTTTCCTGTAGCGCCCCTCAGAGGACACAGAGGCAACGGTAAGTAATTCCCCAGCTTTTAACCACACTACGGTACTTACTGCGCCTTGTCCTGTGTAGTTCGCGTCTGCGACCGCATCGTCGTACATGCCTCGTCTAGCATACACGCTCGGCGCGTTAAGCAGCGACATGTGTAGCTTGCGCGTGCTCTCCCACCCGATCGCGTCCTCGCTACTTTCGACGATAGTTCGATTTATGGTTAACGTGCTGCTTACGTCGAAATAGTTATTGGCAAGCCACATAGTTATGCGGGGCTGAAAGCCGGGGACGTCGGCGAGCGTGGTGTCTATATGAGCCGTCCCGTTCACGAATTGCGTGCTAGAATATGAATATTCAGCATCGCCGTTAAAAAGAAATATTAGACCAGTATAGTTAGCGTCTACCGGAATGCTGAATACGTATGTATAATTGCTCTCTAGAGGGAATCTGTTTAGTATCACGTTATTTGCGGCTAACCCCGTGGCCAATATTTGCACAGAACCAAGGGCGCCACACACTAAGACCATTTTTGAGCCATTGGTGGATATCGGTATAGTCTGCTCGATGTAAGTCACCGTGGGGCTGCCCGCGACGGGCGCTTTTATGTCTACATAGTCTAAACTTGGCCATCCGAAGCCCATACCATTAGGAGAGTAGTAGGCTAATACTGCGACGGCGTTGTTAGCTTCTACCGTAGCCGAGAATTTAACATTAGCATACAGCGACAAATCTATAAAATCTGTTGTCTCCCACCCGGCCAAAGACGTAATGAGTCCATCTGCGTTGGACAATGCCCAATTTTCCGACCTACCCGTTATATTAGATGGGGTAGGGTCCACGGGGTTGCCGTGACTATCTAGTACCTTGTTGTGTACCCAAGTCGCAGCTGTGTAGTCTATGTTTATGTTAGGGTTGTCACCTTCACTGTCGAACGAGCCCAAGCGGCCATACTTCATATACCCCGGAGAATTTACGACTAGCCGCACGGGCGTGTCACCGTTCGCGGTTACGTCGTAGCTATTGGCCGGTTTAGAAATAAGCACTTGCGCATATCTGTTTTCAGTATCGAGCGGATTATAATATTTCTGCGCGTTAGTGCCGCGATCTGAGTTATAACCGAACTCAAAGCCCGCTAATATGTTCGAACTCTGCGCGGCATCCACCATATTTATTTGGCCATCGGCCGTAACAGGCGGGAAATATTTCGGTATGTTATACTCGTCGTAGATATCATTCTGCGGTTGGTTATCATAGAAAAAAGACCCGTCGAGCTTTGCCCCGGATAGTCCAAAATCCGCATTGCCGTTGTCGCGCAAAAGCTTTACCTCATATACATTTTCGAACATGCGGTTGTTCGCATTCTCAGAGAGTCCGCTTATATGCTGTATGCCTGTATTCGAGTCGGTAACTCGCCAATTCGAATTACCGAACACATTCAAACTGGCTTTAAAAGTGAGCTTGTAAAAGCCCTCTGTAGGTATGCGTATCTGTCCGCGTGTCCAGGGGAAACCGTCGGCGTCGTTAACCGTCTTTAGTAGAACATTCCCGCCGGTGTCTTCGCGCACTTCTATCTTAGAATTAGTAGCGTCTAATACGTCGCAACTGTATATCGTGCCTGTGTCATCTGACGATTGATTTATGCCGCGCTCTAATCGAGCCGTGTTTGTAATCCGCTCGTATGTTGAGGCCCACGCGCCCGATACGCGGATAGTGGCGTGATGGCCGTAGTTCCAAGGCTGCGTGTAGTCTGCCTCATTGCGATAGCTCATATACAGTTGTTTCAACTTTTCGTCAGAGAAGGCCGTACCCGATATCACGTACCCTTTCGAGTTAAATATGTGCTGTATGATTATAAGAGGGTTCACGGCGGGCGGAAGATCACTCATACCTATATATACGCTGTCGTCCCACACTGTACGACCTGAGTAGGTATTCGCATCTTTATTAAGCGGGGCTTTAGGAAGAAGTCCGTAAAGCACGAACGGAAATATAGCCGCCTGCGGTTCAGTCCTAGCCGCTTCGTTGTACAGGTTAATATATTCCGCGAAATCTACGAATGGTATTCTGTATTCCGCGATAGCATTTAGCGCTATATCGCCGAAAATGTCCTTAACGGACTTCGCCGTCGGCACGTACAAATTCCCTTTGTATGCATCACTCACTTCCGTAAGTCGAAACCTACCCGTGAAGACGCGAGAACCTGCCACGATGCACTCAGCATTATATTCCGTTACGAACTTATTGCGCGTCTCTTCTACGTTCGCGTGCCCGAAAACTATGTCGTTAGTTTCCGTAAGAGGCAGCGATATAGAGTAGCTATACTGCGCGTCCTTGGTACTCAACTCAGCAGGGTTAATCAGCTGCCTGTTTAGACGCAAGCTAAAGTCGGAAGATAAATCTACCAACGTGCCGTTAATATATAGTTCTGTATTATTCATTTGTGTAAGTAGCGCTTAAATGGTACTTCAAAGTAGGCACTTGCATGTTAAATGCAGAGGACGTCTTTTTTAGTTGAAAATCGTCGCGTACTAGATAGTTTCCGTCCTTATCTAGCAGTACTCGTGCGGTGGCCAACTCTTTAAGCCAGTCCGCTACTTCGTCTGTACATGGCGAGCCCTCTATCGTTATCGTGTCTTCTAACGATACAGAGTGCATAAGCTCGTCGCCTGCTTCCTGCACATTTACAGGCGTGACCGTTCTATTGTACGTGTCCGTTGTGGGTTTAATCTCGTCTTGCAAAGTAGCGTCAAAATTGTACGTATCCCATCCGCCTAACTTATTAAGAAAGGTAATCGGGTTTAGGACGTGCAGGCAGTCGGGCAGTACTCTGTATTCTAGCGAATTAGACACGGCCGCGCTGCCTCTAGCTAGATTTACTTTTATCTCGCCGGCGCCCGGATATGCATCCAGTAGCGCATCTATATTCAACGCGCACGTATTTACGATATTAAGCGCTGCTCGTTCGATCGGGTCTGAATCCATGCTTCCTAGATAGTCTCCGCCCGTGGCGTACGCTCTATACAACACGCGCAACGCGTAGTCAATGGGTTCAGCGACGCCCCTTTGCGGGTCTTCGGCTATAAAATTAAGATATTCCCTCTGCCCGCGCATGTACGTAGTGCGCGGCTTATTAGTAAGAAGCTGTATAGTAGAATCTAAATACACACGACCCGCTAACGGGTCTATATCTAGCAAAGACCCGTAACCGTTCACTATGCACAGCGCCTTTGAATAGTAAAAATTGCTAGCCTCAACACTAGCTATTAGTCTGTACATACCACAAGTCCCTGCATTGAACCACCCGAATCCGCGTATAGGTAGATTGTATGGCCGGTAGTTCGCAAAGACGGAGCTTATGTCGAACCACATAGGCGCACCGGCGTACGTCTTCTGCATCGTAAGTATCAGGTCGCCTAACTTCTCTCTCGTCGTAGGCGCATCGTTCTCCCCTAAAAAAAGACTGTTCACGGAATAGACCTCTACTTCTATCTCCGCGGTGCTGCTCTCGCCGCTTATGCTGTCGCCTAACGCGCTAACGGGAACTACCTGCGTAATAAGATAAGCCGTCCCGCCTGTATCCGCAGGCTTGGTAATCGTTATATTATAATCCGTACCCGCGCCTTTGCTTTTTATACGAATATGCGCACCGTTAGTAGTTACCCCACTAACCACGCTCGGCAAAATGAATATATCAAAATTAGAGGATATCCAAGTATTTAGTAACATGGCCTTACGTATGTTACCAGCCGTTACCGAAGCATCAGCACCAAGTAAAAACACGCTTCCTGTTACTTTGTCCGCATCTGAGGTAGCCGTAAAATTGTATATCGCGCCATCGGGCGTGGTTAGCCTTATCGTCGCGGTGTTAACCGTTGGCGACAACACTTGTATGTCTATCTCTAGATAAACGGGCGTACTAGGCTTGCTCTCAATGCGCAAAAAGTTAGGAAGGCCCGAGAGGGAAACTCTCGTAGGACCCGTTATAACTGCTATATCTCTACTAATATACCCCATAGTCTAATTGTTAAAAAATAAATCTAAATTATCGAAAATCGACGCCATTAATTTATCTGACCAATCGTCTTCGAAGAGCCCGTCTAGCTCTCTATCGATAGTTGCAAAGATGGGTCTACCTTTGTGCCCATCGCGCCATATTGCCGTCGATATCTTATACAGTGTCTCCGCGTCCGTCGGTATGCCGTTGGATGCCGCCCAGTCTTTTAGCGCGTCTATAGGCGGCGGCTTCTTGTATCTCTTAGGCCTGTCCCATTCTAAGTACACTATATAATTATTAAACAAAGCCGTTATCACAGGATCGCCGCCGTTAAAAGTAGTTACTGTGCCTTCTAAGTCGCCGTGCAGTGCGCTGTCGCGCAGCGTGTTTCGTCCTATCTTCACGTTCGTACCCACGCTGTCATCTTCCAGCACAAGCGCCGATAAGGATAGCAAGTCGTCGGCTATCTTATTAATCGCGAGTCTAACTCCTTCCGCGCTCATATTAATCTAGCTTAAAAGTCGGTAGCGCGCTACTATCGGTAAATACCGCGCATCCGTCAGGGTTGTCTACACTGAAATCAGGCAGAGAAGCAAGTGAAGGAAACACCTTAGTCGCGTCGTAGTCGTCTAGGCATTTATCTGTAGGGTTCGCTTGTAAGAGCGTCAGAGTAAACCTGTACCCTGCGGCCCCGTCGTCGTAATATTCGCGAAGAGAGACAAAGCTAAAGCCCTCTACGCTTACGCCCGTGGTAGCGCGAGTACTGCGTATTCTATATATAACGGATAGGCCTACGTCGAATGCAGAAGATTGCACGGCCTGCTCGCTCTCTGTCTCCGAAGGTAGCCCTAATATATCGACGTTAACCGTGTAACGCATAACACTCTCAGACATGCTCTGCCCCATTATAGGGTCATCGAGCCACATAAGCGGATACATAGAATTGCCCGCACCTTGCTGATACGATTTGTTGTAAGTAAATCCGCGCAGGCGCTTGTTCTGACGCGCAATCTCGTAGAATAGGTTAACTATTTGCATATCCTTATTTTTTTTGTAGTTGCTTGTCTAATCTATGTTGTGCCGCTTCGGCGTTGCTCTTGTCGTAGAGATATTGCAGAAACGTGAATACTTCTGTAGCCGGGCGCGAAGTAACCTTATCAAAATCAAGTATCTTATCACCTGCCAAATCCGATATAACTTTATACCACCCCCACGCACGCGTAAATCTTTTATACTCCGCGGCAAGTGGCCTACCAGTTCGCACGCATTCGAGTATGCTTCTGTGTGCTGATCGCACGCCGTCTTGCACTGCAAAAAAAAAGCGAGCACGCCAAGTAACTTGCTCATCGGGGCGGCCGCAAATATGGCCGCACGCGCTTCGTTTTTCTCGCCGTTGTAATCTTCGCCCGAGGGTCTGCATACTATAGCTAACGTATTAGATAGTACCGCCTTCCCGCTCTTCTGTACTTCGTCCGTATCTACCCACATGCCGAGCGTTATCCTTCCTTCTACAGGAACGGTATAGTTAACTCCGCCGATCTTCACATTAGCGCAGGGCTCGTGCTCGTTATCTGCAAATAGGAACTCTACCAAGTTCAGTATGCTGTTAAATACTTCCGTGGGCCAATCGAGCAATACGGACATATCTATGCTGCATATTGTAGCTACATACTCTACCCTCCCTCTATTAGTCGAGGTATCGATCGCATATGCTCTCTCATACGCATCTAGCGTGATATCGTCCCACGACGTGGGCACGGCTATCTCTGTATCTTTATATTCTATCTGTACCATAATACAAAGATAAATAGCTCTGTTTTTATCTTTTTAAAAAAAGTAAGATGGAAAAAGAAATATCCGTATTAAAAATGTCCGTAGCCGACGCCGTTCCCGCGTTCCCGCGTATAGCACTAAACCGAGGAATGGGCGTCGTTAATTTCGGCGTAAGGAACGACTTCCCTACAGAGGTAGTGCGTATCAATTCCAAGAGCGCGATTAACAGTGCGATTATAAAGAGCACGGTCAATTACGTATTAGGCAAGGGCGTACGAGACACCCCCGAGAACGCCGATTTATTTGTAGGTGTGCCGAACTCGGGCGAATCGTGGGACGACTTCCTAGAGCCCGTCGTGCTAGATTATAAGACGTTCGGCGGGTTCTACTTTCAGGTGATCGTAAACAAAGGAAGCACCACCGTATCGCTATTCCATCAGGACTACACCACTGTGCGAATAGGTAGGATAAGCCCTACAGGGGACGCCCTGTCTTTTAAGATCGCGGCCGACTGGAAAAAAGCCGCAGGTAAGTACAAAGCCATTGAGCTAGACTCATGGCCAGGCATGAAGGACGCGGAAAAAGGAAAGGCATACATGTTCCACCATTGGGACTACACGCCCGGCTTGGCGCACTATTCCGTGCCTGAGTACTTTCCTGCAATCGAGTACGTGAAGGCCGACGGCGCCCTTGGCGAGTTCTACAATAACTCTATCGATAACGGCTTCACCGCCTCTGTCGTGATCAAAATGCCCTCAAATCCGAGCGAGGAAAAGAAGGCGGCGTTTCAAGCGCAGATGGAAAACGCCTTTAGCGGCGCCAAAGGGGCCTCATCTATCGTGATATTGTGGGGTGAGAACACAGAAGTAAAGCCTGACATCGTGCCCTTCCAAGCCGCGGCCAACGCGGACATATATAACGACGTAGAAGGCATCGTCTTTCAGAAGATCGTAAGCGCGCACCGACTCAGCAGCCCCACATTGGCGGGCGTCTCCGGCTCGGGCAACCTATCAGGTAACGCCTCTGAGATAATCGACGCATACATCCTATACAACTACACCGTGATCGAGAAAATGCGCAGAAAGGTCTTGGACAAAGTAAACCTATTTACAAAAATAAATGGTACTTGCGAGCTGCGCATAGCCGACTTGGACGTGCTTGCGAAGATTCAAGAATCGAACGGAGACGCGGCTACGGCGCCTGCTACCGATAGCGCTACAGCAGTGCCGGCTACGCTTACAAAGAAGCCATACATATTTAAATTAATCGAAAACTTAACACGCGCCCTGAATGGAAATCGCACTAATAAACGAAGAGCTATTTAAAGAGAATAGCCCTATCAAGGAAGATACGATCGTATCTAAGTTCGTGCCTTATATAATCTTAGTACAGAAGATGTACATAGAGAAAATACTTGGCGACCCGCTAACGGAAGAACTGAAAGCACAGATCAAAGAGGCTAGCGCGACACCCGTGCCGGTCATCAATCCGATCAGTCCTGCGAACCAAGCGCTTATACTAAAGCTAGCCCCGGCGTTGTCGTTCTATGCCGTGTACCAGGGCATCCCGTTTCACTGGGCTAGTATCGTAAACAAAGGCATCACAGTGCGCAATAGCGAAAACAGCAGTGCGGTGACTGTGTCTGATATCGCACAGCTGCGGCGTTGGCTAAGGGACGACGCAGAAGAGCTAGCGCGCGATCTGCGCGACTATCTAACTGAGTGCGCGGATAACTATCCGCTGTGGAATCCGCCCACCATGCACGGCGCTGATCAGTCCGTACCTTTCGACTTCGGAATCTACATACCTAAACGACATCACTAAACTAATAAATATGGAGAAAATTATCGTATCGCTGTGGCTACTTTTCGGTATCTACATGCTTGTATTATTAGCCATTGCGGCTGACTTGTGGAGCGGCGTACGCAAAGCAAAGCAGAATGGCATCGCCCGATCGAGTTATGGATTTAAACGCACTATCGATAAGATAGCGAAGTACTACAATGTGCTGCTCGCGCTGTCAGTAGTAGACGCTATGCAGATGGCGTCCGTGTGGTATCTAGAAGTATATTACTCGTACCACATAATCATGTTCCCGTTCATAACGTTTCTCGGCGCGGTTGGTATATGCCTCATCGAGATTAAAAGTATCTACGAAAAGGCGGAAGACAAAGTGCGCATAGAGAACGTCAGCGTACTTGCGGGCAAACTAATAACAAGCAAGGCCGATATTAGCGACATAGTCAAAGCAGTGCTCGAATACCTGAATGCTCCCGACGCGGAGAAAGAAGATTTAAAGTAAGTTAAAAAATCGTGCTATTGTATTGTAGTACGATTTTTTTATGTAGTTTTGCAGAGTGGTTCATTCATTCATTCACTTAACAACAAAAAAACTATGGCTACAATTGACAAAATCAGAGCTGCGATACTAGAGGCTAGCGCCGAGATATCAAAAGGCACATCGAAGACAACTCTTTCTACCTAAAGAATATCCTGATTGCGCAGGGTTATAAATACACGAGCGGGAACGACGCGCCGCGCGGTGGGCAGGAAGGTGACTTCTTGAAAATAAGCAGAACAGCATTTAACTTTTTAACAAGCTTACTATAATGGTACTACGATTTAACGATGGTGGCAAAGCCGCAGCCGGCATGGACGGCATTAAGAACGATTGCGCAATACGCGCGGTCGCTATCGCCTCAGGGCGCGACTACTTATCTGTGTTCAGAGACCTAGCGCAGATATTCCCGGCTAACATACACGAGGGTGTAGAGGTCACTTCCGCAAAATTCATGTCGTACATGCGCGACATGGGCTTCGTGTTCATACCCTCGATCGACCCCGGAGAGCGTTTAACTCAGTTCCCCGACGTAGGCCGCTTCGTCGTACTGGTGAAAGGTCATGCGACCGCAATCGTAAACGGCTTAATAGAGGATGTGGTAAACGCACAAGGCGAGCCACTGATAGGCTACTATACCTATAATCCGAAGGGTCTGCATTACGTGTATTACGTAGACCCTAACTCGCAAATCGACGAATATATGCCAACTCAGCGCGTCACTGTAGGCCTACTCTCCACTACGGCCGCCCTCGAGGTACGTCGACTCCACCTTATCAACTATCGGCGCAAAGTGTACGTCGTATGATCACCGGTACGTATCACTACAGCCTGCTCGTAGGCTATTGGCCAAACAAGGTCTACGAGCCGCATGCCGCCGAGGTGGAGATACTCGGCGAAAGTCCTAAAAGCTACCTCGTTCGCTTCCTGAAAAGGCACCCCGACGACACGACTACTATGTCGACTCGATGGGTTCGCAAGCGCAAGGTAGAGTTACACGGCAATTCTGATACGCCGGAAAAAGAAGATATCAGACTACCATATAAAGATTAAAAAATGGACGTATTAATCGTGGCCCCGCAAGGGGCAGGTAAAAGCACTACGGTGCGAGACATCATCGAAGCGAGAGGCCGCAGAATCAATACCGTATGCGTGTTAAACATGCACCGGTACATGTGCACTAACAATCATGCTATAATCGCGTCTTGCGACGAAAGTACACCGGATGTAGTTGTGTTCGATAACGGTTGCATTTGCGATGCATTCGAACTTAAAAGAATTACAGAGGCTATGCAAGCATACCGTGCATACTATAATCGCGAAGTTACGGCTATATATTGCGTACAGGGTCTAATGCGCGAAGTTATTAACGAACCAATCGAGGACTAATATGGATATACTTTTAATCGCCCCTAAAGATGAGGCCCGCAACACGGCCGTGTCGAAGCTCATCGCAGTGTATAAGAAGCAGAGCGGAAAGAAGAACATCCGTATAGCGCAGCTTAGCGATATCGTAGTTAGCAGCATATCAATCAACGAAGTGCTCGATTGGGCTACGGAAGGAAAGCCGGACGTGGTCGTGTTCGATGGCGGAATAGTAGGAGCAGACGATCTGTCAGTAGCCACTGCCGCGATGAAGCAGTACCGAGAGAGCGAAGGACGCGACGTACTAGCTATATACGCAGCTACTGTAGAGGATATAACCGAAGACCCCGAAGTGAGTCGCAAGAAGTTACGGCGATGAAGACCAAAAGGCCCTACACAATAGTGCGTACGAAGAGCGGCGCTACGGGTAAAGTGTACCACGACGAAGTGCTGCCTAACGGAAAAACGCCTGTCTACTTAGACGATGGCCGCAAAATACAGAGCGACCCAAAAGACCTTAAACTAGTCGGCTACGCTGATTAAAACAAAGCCCTCTATACCGATTAAAGTATAGAGGGCTTCTCTTATTTAGACCAAAGTACGTATCCTACTGTCGCGCCTATGTACGGACGTACTCGCGACCCGTCATACCCGACACCGGGCCCTATTGTAACTGCCCATCGCGGCGACTTCATTTTATTTACAGTCTCGTGAATTGTAGTCGTCTTGGTATATAGCTCCATCGACACGAGATCAGTACGGTAACCGTCCACCGTCGCCTTATATTCCTTCGTTAGGTATATCTTACGCTCTATCGGTATAAGTATATTGCCCGTAGAGTCCATTTGCAAGCCGTGTGTTAGCTTAACACTACTGTCCTTATACTTATACACTCTTACCGTGTCTATTCGTCCAGTATCGCGAACAATGGGCTTAGGGACTTCGGCGCGTATCGTGTCATGAATGGCGGTCGTATCGCGAACGACCGCGCCATCCACCTTTACAGGTACTATCTTATCGTGAGTGATTGATAATCCGATCGCCAAGCCGCCTACGAATGTCGTAAGCGCTATAAAGAATATCCATGCGGCTTTCATAAGGGTAAGTATTTAGCTTTTCCGCCCGCCTTAATTGCGCGCAATACCTGCATACGATTGCCGCCAAGTCGTTTGATCGACACGTGTATCCATCCTGGCTGCGCCGTGCTTCCAAATTCCCAAATGAGCTGGTCGAAAGTGGCATGGGCGCGCAACCACGCAAAGAGTTTAGCCATGTCTGCGGTAGTGATATCCGCCGCTTGGCCCGTTACATGCTGAGAGTTAGACACGCCGCCGATAGCAGCGTTAACGGCCGCACTGCGGTACCCGCTAGTCACCTCGATAGGTACGCCGGTAGCCTCTCTAGCAGGGTCGAGAACCTTCTCAACGAGGTACTCTAGATTCTCGATTGCGAGTTGTCCGGGGGTGTTCGGGAGCCCGGAGCCGGTAACGGTCATTTCCGCCATAGTAAAATGTTTCATAATGCTGTTATTGATTCTTCCTAGCTGCACGGCCTACCGTTATATCGAAGCCGGAAGAAATGTTAGATAATCTGTTTAAAAATACGTAACGCTCTGCGTCCTTAGCATGCCCGTCCTTGTCGACCGGAATGTCTCCGTACGTCCCATCGGGGAGCAATGGATAATGGTACAGACGATTCTCTCGTATAGTGTCCACGCTACTTTTAGTGTAGTGCTTCTTGTATCGATTCATCACGCGTATGCCAAGCCGTATATCTTTGTTCTCGGTGCGGATGGCCCGCACTCCGGCATTTTGTAGCTCGCGTATTGACTTAGGCTCTGCACCATCGCAAATGACCTCTAGGTCGTTGTATTCAGACTCGAGTATGCAAGACGCAAGCTCGGTATTATCCTTACCGCGTGCATACAATAACTGATCTAGCCACACTTCGCCGTGTGCCAACACTACTAGAGATATCGCGCTCGGGTTAGTCCAACCGAAATCGACGCCTAGGTATGCGGCTTTCCACTCTTCGCGCGGCGGTAGACTGTCGACAATGTCCCAGTTCTTGACCACGATGCCCTCTGTACTACCTGTCAATCCGAGGCCGTACACCTTCCACCAGTCGGGGTCAATCTCTCGGTTACTCTCTATCTCGGCTATCTGCGCAGGGCTGAGCATGTCGTTATCAAGATAGGTAGAGTGTATCAGCGCCACGTCGTCTCGGTGCGCTAGTTTCGTATCTACCCAAAACTCAAACGCCGGGTTATAATCGAGTATGACTTTCTCAGTCGTACGCACAGACAACTGCCGATACACATCGAACGACAAGTTAATGCACTCGTTTATGAAAAGCACGTCGCGTGCAGGGCCTAGCACCTTACTCGCTTGATCCGCGCTAAAGAACTCGATCTTACCCTTCTTGTACGAGTACATCTTATTTGTATCGTGCCACGCAGCGATGTTGTATGCATCTTCCGCTTCTAGCATGCCTTGAAAATCGCGTATCGCGCCTCTCTTCAAATGCGGCATAGTCTCAGACACGATAGAGATAAGACGCGGCTTCTTAGAACGGGCGGCTATCGTGTTAAGTAACTGCAATACCGCCCACGTCTTGCCCGAGCGCGTACCGCCTTTCAGGGCGATTATACGGACTTTCGGGTTAACGTAGGCGGCTAGCAGCTCGCTAAATACTCTAGTTGTCTCCATTATAGCAGGTCTTCTAACGCGTCGAGATCGTCGGCAGTCTTCTGATCGCGAACGGTAACGCGCAATACGGCTTCGCTGTTACCCGTCTGATTCACATTGTCGGCTATGCCGTTGATCCTTGCTACTAGATTGGTGTTAAACACGCCCACCGCGGCCCCTTCGACCTGCTGCGCACGCACTACGCCCTCTATCCACTGTACTGCATCGAGCACATCCTCATCTTCCGCCGTACCTCTACCGCGCTCTCTCTTATCTATGATGTTGCTCTTTGCTGCACGGAAGTACCCGCCTGATACGCCAAGGTACACGGTAAGCCCGTCCATAGTGTAAGGGCGACCGAGCGGCAAATCGGCCTCGCTGTAGTCGCCCTTGTATTTTACCAACTCGGCGCGTATCCACGGGTGACGATCGCACCAGTCGAAGTATTTACTGGCTTCTTCGCGCAGAAGCGCGCCCGAGGCAAATAGCTTGTCTCGGCCGTGCTTCGTGCGAAGCTTCCACAATTGTACGCCGCATAGTCTATCCATTATGTCAAGTCTTCTTCTTTGTAGGTTGCCTTTCCGCCTGGCTGCACTGCAATAGTTCCGCCCACAGCGGTAACGTAAGTGCCTGCCTTAACCTTGCTTCCGTCAGCGCGGAGCACTGTACCCTTGTACGCATCTTCTTCGCCTCGTGTGAAGTCGATCGGCATCGCTCCGTCGGCCATGGGGTGGCGAACTACGCCGATTGCCGGTGCTACGAAATTAGGCGCTCCGGGGGCGGTGTACTGCGGGGCTATATCCTCTGCAATAGTAGCCGTGCCGTCGCCCTCTACTGCGATAGTGAGACCCTCTGTTGTGGTGTATAGTCCGAGGGGGACGGTGAGGCCATTCGCATACAAGGCCGTGCCTTCTACTAGCGTGCCTTCATTCGGCGTGAAGTCGATAGGCACAGAATCCTGCATCGGATACCGCACGGTTCCGTCGACTTGACTTATGTAGCCTTCTTTTGAAGCGTCGTCGTACTGCCATCCGATAGTAGCCGCTCCGCCTTCTACTACCTCGATCACCATCTCGCCTAACACCGTGATGTATTTCCCTGGAGACACGGCGTTACCGTCTGCGAATGCCACCTTTCCTTCGTATAAATCGCACTCCTCTGTGCCCTTAAGCGTAAAAGCAATATCGGAAAATCCGTCCTTAACAGGATAGATAACGACCTGCGGGGAAACATCTGTACACGCACTCTTAGGTTCAGCACCTTGCGACTTTTCGTAAGCATCGTACCACTTGATCAGATCGCGTACGCGATTGCGCAAGCATGAGCTGCATGTCTGCGGCTTATCGTTTTTCTGCATCGCGAGGTTATACGCCTCAAACACCCTCGACACACTGTATACATGCGCATACGAGTTTTCAATGACTCCGCATACTTTATTGATAACGTCTGCGGTTACGTGAGCATACTGCTCTTTTACTTCTTTATTCATAGATTTTAAATTTAAATTTGATGTACATATAATTGATAACACCCATCAGCGTGGCCACGGCGGATATGCCGAAGAACAGGATGTAATCGCCTGCGTTGCCTAAATCGGGTGCTATGTACTTCGTGAGTAGTACGGCCCATCCGAGGCCCATAAGCATGGTAAACCAAAAGGAAGTACATCCCCTACAATTGAAGGGTTTTCGGTTTAGCGGCAACGGAATCAGTTCCGTAAATACCCACGCTAACACCAACGCAATCAGTGCGTTAGCTAGCATAACTAAAGCCGTAACGGCTAAAAAAATGAATGTCTGCATAACTTGAATAATTAGGGGTTAAAATATAAAGATAAAAAATCACAAGAGTGATAGTAATATATTGTGTTTCTCCGCGAATCGGGCGGCCACGTCCTTGCGTATTAGGCCGATCACCGGCCATATCTTTGTGGCCGGAATGCCTAACATCGCCGACAACTTATTGTAGCTCATATCAGGCTGCAATGCGACGTATATTTCAAAAAGCGATACGCTAATCGGGTCATACGCGCCGCGCACATACTCGAGTATTTCATTTTGCAGCTGATCGGAAGCGCGCTCATACTCTGAGTAATCGCAGTTCGACGATGCTACGGTGTCGTAAGCGCTGTCTTCTATATGCAGCACCTCGTCTTTTCGTCTTACCTTCGACGCGAGTAGCGCCGTATGATATGCGCGCAGATAATACCACTTGTAATTTTCTACGACCAAACCTTTTAGCAGGATACAGTCGTAGAGATGCAGCGCAGTGTCTGTCGCGACTTGGTCGTCGTAGTATTCTTTGTATAACAACTTCGTCCGAAGCGCATTAAAATTATCGCCAAACCATTTCATAAACTCGATCGCGCGCCCTTCGCTTTCGGGCGTCGCCATTTCATCGCCACGCAATTTTGCATATTTCTTGCCCGCATTGCGCCCGCCGCTATTTCCGTACTTTGCCGCCATACCTTTGTTTTAATTCGTTTAACTGCTTGAATAAAAATGTTTGATCACTATCTTTGCTTTCAAGTCGCGCGCATACTTTCGCGTCGCGCGTCCCTACCGCTACTAGTCTGTGCACATATATGTCTTTTATCGCGCCCCTTCGCAATAACCGCGCAATGGTCTGCTGATAATGCTCTAAATTCCATGTAATCGAAAACCAAATCATTCTGCGCCCGCCGAACTGTAAATTTAGCCCGTGCCCGGCTCCCGCAGGATGTATAATAAGAAGCCGTATCTTACCCGCATTCCAGTTTGTGAAATCTTCCTTCAATCCTGCGCCTTTGCGCAACTCGCGCGCATAAGGAAAGGCCGCCTTGATACGATCTATCTCGTGCCTGAACTGATATACTACTATGAAGTTTTCTTCCTTGTACGTGTCTAGCAGGACACGCAGCGCATCTATTTTAGCTGTGTTTACCTCGTGCCATACCGTTGCCCGCTTATCACCTACCCTGTCTTCATATATCGCGCCGCTTGATATCTGCAATAACTTCATAGTCAAATCGGAAGCCGTCCCCACAGTTACCTCTCCGCCGTTTAAAAAATCAAGCGCGTATTCTTCCTCGAGCGAATTATACACTTCTTTATCAAAGCTGCTTAACTCTATGTGTTCATCTACGGTATGCAGCTCGGGTAGCTTTAAATAATCTCGCGTCTGCATACTCAGCGCTATGTCTTGTATCTTCTTTGCTATTATATTCTTCGCGCCCAAATTAGGTATGTATTCGTAGACTATCATACCGTTGCCGCGTGTCTTAAAATACTTATCTATGAACTTCCCGAATGTTTCGCCGAGCCTTACCCCGTCGTCTATTAAATACATCTGCGCCCATAAGTCCACGTAACCATTAGGCGATGGCGTTCCGGTCAATCCGTGCCGGTATTCTACCCCGCTTTTATTTAACGCCCTGCTAAGACATTTAAATCTTCCGCTATCCCGGCTTTTAAATAAACTCAGCTCGTCGAGTACTACACAGTCGAAAGGAAGTTTCCCTAAGTAAGGGCCGTACGGCTCTCCAGATATATGACTAACCGTTTGTTTCACGTATTTCTGTACAAGCCACGTAAGATTATTAATGCCTATTATGTAAATCTCCGCGTCTACATTCATTGCCGCCTCTCGTTTCTTCGCGTCTCCGGCGATGAGGCTATATCGCATACCGCTTAGGTGATCCCACTTTTCCACCTCGTCGGGCCATGTAATGCGCGCGACCTTGTCAGGCGCTACTACTAACGTCTTCGTGATTGCCGCCTCTCTATAATGCATTTCATAGAGATATGTTAGCACGATCACGGTTTTGCTTAAACTCATCCCTAGAAAAAGTGTTGAGCGCGGGTTGGCCATTAAATGCTCGTAGGCTTCGACTTGGTGCGGGTCAGGATTATATTTCATAACGTGAGTATAAAACAATCTACCGCTTCGCGAGTATCTAACACCTCTACTCTAAAACCTAGGGCGCGCAGTTTAGCATGCGTCTTGTTTTGCAATAAGCTCGGGCGCTTTCCGCGCGCTTTCGTTTCTACAAAAATAATAAGCGCGGGGTACGCTAAACATATACGATCGGGGAAGCCCGCGTAAAACAAGGGCGGGAACTTAATACACACCCCACGGGTCACTTTTCCCCACTCTGCTATGAGATAATTCTCTACTCGCTTTTCGTTGTTCATAATTCGCTTGGTAACATTGGTAACATTTTAAAAATGTAAACTGCTAATTTTCAGGCATTTACATTTTCGTAAATTTGTAAAGTATTTTCTTGGTAACACTTGGTAACATTTTTTGAAGTTGTAACGTATTGACTACTAATCATTTAAATGGCTAGGTGTTACCAAGAAAGTGTTACCAAGGTTTTAAAACTTCTTACGCGGGTATATATAGGCGAAATTGATTATAATCTATTTTATTACTATAAATCCATTTTACCTTTTTTATTGGTAACTTGGTAACATTTGCTATTTAAATAGTTGAGGCTCAACACTTTGCGGTGTTACCAAAGCCCTTTTCTTGGTAACGCTTTGTTTTGACTTAACTCTCTGTACATCAACACGTTAAGGTGTTACCAAAGCTATTTTCTTGGTAACAATTTGCGAATATACATCTTTTGCAGGCCATAAAACTTGACGCGCATAGGGGGCGCGGGCGTCCAATCGCGCAATGTTTTCATCACTCGCCCTATGTCCATGCTGTCGCGCCGCGTGATATCTTCGGGCGATTTACCTAGACATTCTGTCCATATCTCGAGTATGCACACATATTTCCGCTCTTCCGCGCCGTCGTTTTCTTCCTCTCTTATCCAATTTCGGCGGGAATACGGCTCCATCGCCCCCCAATTATTCGGCAGTTTTCGCTTTAGATACTCGAGTATTAGCCCGCTTCGCTCGTCTTTCTCCATGTGTTTATCCTGAATCGCGCGCGCTTCGCACTCTAATTCTTCTTCTAAATACAACCTCTCCCCGTCGATGTATCGGCTTTTCGCTTCCGCCCACAGCTGCGCCACGATCGATGGTGACATGTATTCATAGAACGGCTCCGCGCCTTTCTTATTTTTACAGTTCAGCACCCAAAATCGGCGGTTGCCCGTCACGTCTCGCAGGAAGTCTTCCTCATTAGTCGTGCCAAAGAACACACACCTGCGAGGGAAGTACTCTATACGACGGCCATACGCTACTCTGTAGCGATCTTCCGTCTTACTGACGAAGTGTTTCACTGCCTCTACTTCCGCTCGCCTTAAACCGGCCAATTCGCCAAGTTCTATCAACCACGCGCCCTGTATGCTTTCTATTGCTGCATTGCCTGTCAACTGTGTAACGCTATCGCTGAACCAATCCCCGCCCATCGCTTTTAATGTGCTAGACTTGCCGACACCTTGGTCGCCAATGATAACGAGAATATAATCGAACTTCGTCCCCGGCTTGTAAATACGGGCCACGGCCGCAGTAAACGCCTTGCGCGTTATCGCGCGTGTATAAGATGTGTCTTCTGCTCCGAAAATGCGTATGAATAGATCATCTAACCTTTCTTCGTTATCCCATTCGAGCGAGTCGAGGTAATTTTTAATAGGGTGATAACTGTTGCCACGAAGCGCTACTGTGAGCCCGTCTGCTATATTTTCTTTGCCGGCGATATCATAGCAGCGTTCGAAGTATAGCCTCAACTCTGCGTCGTCGCTGTCCCTAAGCGGGCGCGGGTACTTTAATCCGACCTTGTCCCATGGAAGCACCTTGATAGCCGTCTCTCTTTGTTCGAATTCGTTGTACCCAAAGCGGCCTTGCAAATTAGCGTCGTTATTCAAAATCGTAACTATGTTGCTGATCGTTGACTTAATCTTTCCGGATTTCCCTTCTGTCTCTAGATCGCCTACCCACTCATCCTTCGTGGCCGCCTTGACCGCTTTCTCTTCCGCCACGTCGTAGTCGCTAGCTGACGACTCTCGACGCTCTCTGACTATCTCTTTCTTTACGAGTTTCAGCTCTGCGGCAAAAGCGGACATAGCTTTGAAACTCGGTGTCTTCGTAATATCCGCGCCTTCTTTCACGTGTTCGTCTAAGTCTGCGAACTTGTGCAAGCGAACTAAGTCGAACGCGTTGCACAGCTTTCCGCCTGCGGGGTCTGTGTTGTGATGACTGTACGCGAGCTTGTGGTCGTACACGATGAGGCCGCCGCTCGTGCTACCTGGCAGATAGCTGTAGCGGTCTTCTCCTAACTCCTCACAGGGTGCGTACACCTCAGGAAGGAACTCGGCGATAGCTTCGTCCAGGGAATAAGCCCGGCAGAACGCACCAATTATACCTACCTTCACTTCGGGGTCTTCTACCTTATCTGAGGTAGCCGAGCGCCGCACTTCCTTCTCTCGCGATGAGGCCGGCCATGACGTTACATCTGTCCAGTCCTCGAGTTCCGCGAGTACCTTGTCTGCACACATGATAGGGCCGTCACTCACATGAGAGATAAACTCCCCATCTTTCGGCGATGAGGGGTAATACATAAGCCTCGTCGCCTGGTACGTGGTGTCGTCGAACACCTCAATATCAAGCCACGAGGCTACTACGTGTGCGATGCACTCGTACTCGTCCGGGGTCACCGGCCTGTCTAACGGAAATACAATACGGAATCTCGGAGACTCGGGCCTATGCTTGTGCGTGGTATATAGCAGTCCTGCGTACTCGAGCAGACCGAAGTCGATCCACACATCAAGATTGCCGAAGTCCACATCTAGTGCGACTAACTGCCTACTTTCTACAAAGCCTCTGCGGCGCCACCCATACGGCGGTTTAAACGTTACATCTACGCCTTTTATCTTATTCGTGCCGCCGAGCAGCTTACCACCTACGAAGCCGCCGACGTCTTTAATCTCGTCTTGCCGGTCTTTCGTGTAAGAGAAGTACTGCTTCACGGTCTCCTTCGTGCGCTCCGTGCTCGTGAGCTGCGCTACTACCTCACTCCACAAAATGCGCTTGTTCTTCCACTTTGCCGCGCGAGCGCTCGACGCTGTTGCTATGTCTAGACTTATGTCGTACTTCATAATATCTCGTTTAAAATCATTTGTGTAAATATGTGTGCTATCACGTCTACCGTCCACCCGTTACCGAGCTGCCGGTATCGCTGCGTGTCACTTACCATTTCGGTATATCCGTCCGGAAGCGTCTGCAAACGTTCGCACTCTACTGGCGTGAACTTCCTAATAAGGGGCGGGACTCTCCTTCTATCGATTAAGACGTTGTGAGGAACACCCTTGTACATGTTCTTTATTAAACAGGCGCTTTTACTTTTTCTCGTATCAGAGTGATATCCGTATTTCCATTTTACGCGACCATTCTTGCTACTACTATACATATAATCTACACCCTTTCTACTGTGCGCGTATTTATACACTTGCGTAAGCGGCTCTAGTATATCTGTTAACCGAATATCTTTCTTCTCGATACTAGCTGATAAATGTATGTTAGTCCAATAGAGCCTCTTACGACTTTGCGCGGACACGAGCCGAGAATCTATGCAGATAGCCGGAACGCTTAACATGGCATTTATCCTATCTACGTGTATCTTCTTCATAGGTGTGTTTTCTAATAGAAAGTATTTAGGCTTTATAATTTTTACGGCTCTTTCAAATTCGAATATAAGCCGACTTTCGGGGTCTTCAAAATTTAATCCCTTTCCGGCGATTGAAAAGCCTTTGCAAGGCGTCCCACCTATTACAAGATCAAATCCGATGTACTTAGTAAAGTCCGCACCTTCTACACTTCCGGCCTGCTCTATGTCGGGGGGGGAATTCCAAGTAGATACGGCAATAGCACACGAGTCTATTTCGTATGCTATATACCTCTCTACGGATATGCCGGCGCGATCGAGCGCTACTCTCCCGCAACTGATACCGTCACAGATA
>Ga0302262_10000092_pt1 | contig 37258 bp, 27 predicted proteins | sample II_Fen_E3_4_FD_194557 | JGI IMG/M metagenome (GOLD analysis project Ga0302262, IMG submission 194557) | Peat permafrost microbial communities from Stordalen Mire near Abisko, Sweden - II_Fen_E3_4 | ecosystem: Environmental > Terrestrial > Soil > Wetlands > Permafrost | place: Sweden: Abisko...
TCGCAGGCGGCGGGCCAGCACAAGAAGCAGCCGCTGGTCGAGGGCGCGCCCGGCCATGGCTGCGGGCACAACCTGCTCGGCACCGCCAGCGTCGCCGCGGCGATCGCGGCCAACCGCGAGCGGATCGCCCGGAAGCTGCCCGGCACGATCCAGCTGTTCGGCACGCCCGCCGAGGAGATCCTCTTCGGCAAGACGTTCATGATTCGCGACGGCGCATTCAAGAACACCGACGTGGTGCTGTCGTGGCACCCCGACGACCAGAGCCGGGTGACCAACCGGACCCGGCTCGCGGCGACCGCGGTCGACGTCGAGTTCTTCGGCCGCGCCGCGCACGCCTCGGCGTCGCCATGGCTGGGCCGCAGCTCGCTCGACGCGCTCGTGCTGTTCGATCACGCGATCGCGCTCATGCGCGAGCACATCAAGCCGACCGCCCGGATCCACCGCGTCGTGCGCGACGGCGGCACCGCCCCCAACATCATTCCGGATCACACCAGGGGCGAGTACTGGCTGCGCGATTCGACCGGCGACAGCGTGGCCGAGATGCTCGGCCGGCTGACCAAGGCGGCCGAGGGCGCGGCGCTCGGCACCGAGACCCGGGCCAAGGTCACCGTGCTGTTCTCGGTACGCGATCCGGTCCCCAACGACGCGCTCAACGCGGTGCTGCAGCGCGAGCTCGAGCGCGTCGGGCCGCCGAAGTTCGACGACGCCGACCAGAAGTTCGCGCGCGCGATGCAGAAGGAGCTCGGCTTCGAGGAGTCGGGCCTGGCGACCGCGGCGATGCCGTTCGCCCCGCGCAACGGCGGCACGGCGTCGTCGGATATCGGCGAGGTCAGCGCGGTCGTCCCGCTGGCCGAGCTCAACGTCGCGACCCGGCCGCTCGGCACCGCCGCGCACCACTGGGCGCAGACCGCGTGCGCGGCACACCCGCTGGGCTACAAGGGCATGGCGGTCGCATCCAAGGTCCTCGCGGCCGGCACGGTCGACCTCCTGACCGATCCGGCCACCGTGAGGACCGCCCATGATGACTTCGCCGCGCAGACCAAGGGCAAGTCGTACGTCTCGCCGCTGGCGCCCGGCGCCAAGCCGGTCGCGTCTCACTGACGGCTGCCGTAATATGCGGCACCGCGCGATCGCGCGGTTCAACGCCGGCTATCCGCGCTGCGTTATTGGCTGTCATCGATTGCTTTATGCAAAGAAGACTCGCTGTTACCGACTCTCGGTCGGTGGCGCGAAAAATTCTTGGTCGGATTTCGAGCGCCGCGTCGCCTCATCCACAGGGCGTGACTGCAGAACAACGGGCGGGATCGAGCGTCTGTACGTGGTAACATGTGTGCCGTATGGAGCTGTGGGGGAGTCTTGTGGGAAGCGGGCGGGCCTGGGCGGAGGTGGGACGAGGCACACTCGGGGGGCGGGGGATGGGCGTGTAGGACAGGGGCCGCGACGCCGTTTTCGTTGACCCGGAAGCGGCGCCGCGGTCCGATGGGGCGCTCCGATCTGAAGCGGGGCGGCTGCGCGCGATGGATCGCCAGTCAGACAATCAGGTACAAGGAGGGTGGAACGTGACGCAGAACAACGCGCACAATATCACTGTATGGGAAGACGATCCGGGGAGCGGAAGCAGCGCCGATGGCGGCCTGCTGCTGCGCCGGGAGGTCCCCGATAACGAAGCTCAGCCGTTCCCGACGCAGATTCGCGCGGAGACCGCGGCGCCTGCGGCGGATAATTATCCGCCCGGCACGCCGGGCTTCCGCTACTGGGTCTGCGCCGACGCCCTGCGCCGCGCCTCGGACCTGTGGGGCGGCCTGCTCGGGTCGCAGCACAAGTGGCACCCGGCGGTCGGCGCCGTGCTTCCCGTCAAGCTCGATCAGGGCGTCGACCTCAACGCTTACTACGACCGCGCCGCGCTGAACTTCTTCCACGCCCCGATCGGGGATCGCACGGTGTACTCGGGCGAGAGCCCGGACGTGGTGTGCCACGAGTTCGGCCACGCGGTGCTCGACTCGATCCGGCCGCAGCTGTGGGACGTGGCGTCGTTCGAGCCGCCCGCGTTCCACGAGTCGTTCGGCGATATGAGCGCGATCCTCGCCGCGCTGCAGGTGCCGTCGTTCCGGGTCGCCGTGCTGCAGGAGACCAGCAACGAGCTGTATCGTTCGTCGCGGCTGTCGCGGCTCGCCGAGCAGCTCGGCTGGGCGATCCGCCAGAAGTGGCCCGATCAGGTCGAGGCCGATTGCCTGCGCAACGCGGTCAACTCGCTATTCTATCACGATCCGGATACCCTGCCGACCTCGGCGCCGGCCAAGCAGCTGTCGTCGGAGCCGCACTCGTTCTCGCGGGTGTTCACCGGCGCGTTCATGGAGACGCTGGCGCTGATGTACGCCAACTCCGGGCACACCACCGAGGACGCGCTGCAACAGGTCAGCCTCGATCTCGGCAAGATCCTGCTCGGCGCGATCGCGCACGCGCCGGTGGTTCCGGAGTACTACGCGCAGGTCGGCGCCCACATGATCTCGCTCGCGACCGCCAAGTCGGACGCCTACGGCCAGGCGGTCAAGACCGCGATGGTCAAGCACGGCATCGTGTCGGTGCCCGGGGTCGCCGCGGTGCTCGGCTCCGAGGCGAGCACCGGGTTCGAGGCGACCACGCTCGAGGTGCCGGACGCGCCCGCGCCGATGGTCGCCCAGGAGCTCGACGTCACCGGCTACGGCCTCAACGTCACGAAGATCCAGGCGGTGACCGCCGCGCAGCCCAAGCGGTTCCGGGTCGCGGGCGCCGCGCCGAGCACGGGCGACGCCGCGTCGGTCGGCGCGGGGCGGAGCGCGCTCAGCTTCTTCGAGGATCTGATCCGCCGCGGGCGGCTCGACTATGGCACCTCGGCGCATCCGCGGTTCGCGGTCGTAGGTCCCGCGGCGACCGTCAAGACCCACCGGCTTAACAATGAGAACGGGCAGGTGGTCCTCCGGCGGCTCCGGATCGATTGCGGCATGCACAAGGCTCCGGACTCGGTACCATCCAAGCCGTGAGCTTGGCCGCGCTGCTCCTCGACCTCCACGACACGCTGGTGCACGACGGCCACGTGATCGCAGGCGTGGCCGAGGGGCTCGCGGCGCTGTCGGAGCTGCACGCCTCGTCCGGTGACAAGCTGCGACTCGCGCTGGTCTCGGACGACGAGCTGCCCGCCTCGTCGGTGCTCGCGACGTATTTTCCGCCGGCGTCGCCGCCGATCACCCGGGCGAGCGAGCCCGGCCCGCACCTGCCGGACCCGGTGGTGTTTCGTGCGGCGCTGGCGCGGCTCGGGCTGCCGGCGACGCTGTCGACGGCGATGTTCGTCACCGGCGATGCCGGCCACGCGGCCGCGGGGCGCCGGCTCGGCATGATCACGTGGCAGCTCGGCGCCGACCTCGCCGACTGGTCGCATCTTCCGTTGCTGGTCGCGTGGGCGATCGGCGAGACCGACCCCGGCCGGGTGCGTGCGTCCTACGCGCTGCGCGTGCGGGCGTTGTTTCGCGAGACCCTGGTGAGCGTAGAGCGCGTCGATCGCGCCGCGCACCAGGCCTACGCGACGCTCGCGGGCGAGCCCCCCGACGCCGTGGTCCTCGAGCTCGACCCGAGCGGCGATGTCGTGGCGCTGAACCACGTGCTGCAGACCGAGCGCGACAAGCAGTTCGACGCCGCGCTCGCGGCCACCGCGCGCGTGGCGGGGCCCGGCGAGGAGCTCGCGGCCGGCCAGACCCACAAGGTCGAAGCCGGGCCGGCCGGCACGCGCCCGCGTCGCAAGCGATTCTCGATCACCTGACGGTTCCGCGGACGTGACGGCGAACATGCCAGTGCCGCCGCCGGCATGGTGGTCAACGCGAGCACTCGTGGCACGGCGAGCCGCGGCAGATCATTGCATGTCGAGCATATCCATGTTGCTCCGCGCCGGGCGCCGGCGTCGCGCCGTGCAGCAGGATTGACAAATTCGCGTATGGCGAGCCACCGCGTCCGCGTTCGCGGGCTCGACGGGCGACGTGTAGGACGCGGACGCTGTTGCGCACACGCCGGGCTTGCAAGATGTCTCAGCGAGGACGAGATTCCGGGGCGTGGCGCATGTTCTAGTGCCTGCGACCGCGGAGGCGATAGCCCGCGTGGCAGAGGAGCCATGACCGACGAGCCGATGGCAGATCTCATTGGACGTCCCCTGGGAGAGTTCATCGTTCGAGCCCAGATCGGCGAGGGCGGCTACGCCGTCGTCTATCGCTGCGAGCAGCCGCTGCTCGGGCGGGAGGCGGTCATCAAGGTGCTGCACGCGCGGCGCCGGGGCGACGACGCGGCCGGGGAGCGGTTCCTGCGCGAGGCCCGGCTCGCGTCGCGCCTCGATCATCCGTACGCGGCGCATGTCTATCAGTTCGGCGTCGAGACCGACGGGATCCTCTGGATCGCGATGGAGATGGTGCAGGGCGTCACGCTCGGCGACTGGCTCGCCATGCACGGGCCGATGCCGCTCGACCAGTTCGTTCCGTTCTTCCGGCGCGTCGCCCAGGTGGTCCGGGCGGCGCACGAGCGCGGCATCGTCCATCGCGATCTGAAGCCCTCGAACGTGATGGTGATCGAGGACGGCGGGCTGTTCCCCAAGCTGCTCGACTTCGGGATCGCGCGCGCGAGCAACGAGGTGGCGCTGCCCGACCCGATCGAGCCTGCGCCCGCGCCCGAGGGCCGCGACTACCGCTTGACCAGCAGTGGTTCGATGCTGGGGTCGGCGCCGTACATGGCGCCCGAGCAGTGGAGAAATGCGCGCGACGCCGGTCCGGCGGCCGATATCTACTCGCTCGGCGTGGTCGCCTACGAAGCGCTGACCGGGCGCCGGCCGTTCTTCGCCAAGACCGCCGATGACTACTGCCGCCAGCACCTCGAGGCCGAGGTCCCGCCGCTCGGCGGTGAGTTCTCGCCGGCGCTCTACCGGGTGCTGCAGCGCGCGCTCGCCAAGGATCCCGCCGCGCGCCAGGCCAGCGTGCTCGACCTGGCGTCCGAGCTGCGGGCGGCGCTGCGGGTGCAACCGCGCGAGCTGCTCCGGACCTCCGCGCAGCAGTGGGAGGATCGCGCGCGCCCGGTGGGCCTGCTGTGGGGACCGACCGTGCTCGCGGATCTCGAGCGCTGGAATCATCAAGCGGCGGCGACCACGCTCAGCAACCTCGAGTGCTCGTTCATCGCGGCGAGCCGGCGGCGGGCGCGTCGCGCCGTGTGGGTCCGCCGGCTGGTGGCGCTGCTCGCCGCGGCGGGCGTGGTCGGCGCGCTGCAGCTGCGCGCCGCGATGCGGACCCGGATGGCCGAGCAGATCGCGCTCGAGGCCGAGATCGAGCAGGGCCGGCAGGCGCTGCTCCACGGCGAGTCGAGCGAGGCCGTGCGCCACCTCGAGCAGGCCCACCAGCAGGGCGCGCGCGCGTTCGGCGTCGAGTTCATGCGCGACCGCGCGCTGCAGCCACAGAGGGCGGAGGTGGCGCGCTTCACCGTCGTGGGCGGCCGCATGTGGTCGGCGGTGTTCGCCCCCGATGGCGACCGCGTGCTCACGGCCGACGATCAGGGCGCGCGGATGTGGGACGCCCGGACGCGCCAGCCGCTGTTTGCGATGAGCCACGGCAACAACGTGAGCGTGTACAGCGCCGTGTTCAGCCCCGACGGCACCCGCATCCTCACCGCGGGCGGCGATGGGAGCGTGCGGATCTGGGACGCGGCGACCGGCGCGTCGATCCGCGCGCTGACCTACCGTGGCGCGGGCGCGCAGCCGTGGCGCTACGCGCAGGTCGCGGCGTCGTCGCGCGTCGTGGCGGCGATCGACGCCATCGGCTCGACGGTGCACGTCTGGGACGCGGCGACCGGCGCGGCGATCGCCGAGCTGACCAACGATGGCCGCGACGTCTCGTTGCTCGCGATCAGCCCCGATGGCAGCTGGCTCGCGACCAGCGGCGGCGAGACCGTCGGGGTGTGGAGCACGTCGAGCTGGCGACAAGCGCTCGCGATCCCGGGCCCCCGCACCCGCAGCCTCCGGTTCGATCCGAGCAGCCAGCGGCTCGCGGTCGGGACCTACGATGGCGCCGCCTCGATCTGGGAGATCCCGAGCGGTGCGCTGGTTCGCTGCTTGCGCGAAGCCGGCGACCCGGTCGATGCGCTCGCGTTCTCGCCCGACGCCACGCTCGTCGCGACCGGCAGTCGCGATGGCACGGCGCAGGTGTGGGACGCCAGATCGGGCGGCCAGCGGGCCCAGTTCAACGCGCACCACAGCAAGATCTATGCGGTGGAGTTCGCCGCGACCGGGGACCACCTGCTGTCCGCGGGCGCCGATGGCGCGGTCGTCGTAGCCAATCTTGCCACCGGCATGACCGTGGCCCGCCTCGAGGGCTCGCCGCGCGCCGTGCTGACCGCGCACTTCGATCGGGACGCGCGCCGGGTCGTCAGCGCCTCGCAGGATGGCACGGCGCGGGTGTGGAACGCCGCGTCACCGTATCTTCTCTGGCGCCTGCCGCCGATCGGACCTGCGTGTGATTCTGCCGAGAGCCTTTTGCCCGATCAGCGATTCATGGCGCTCAGCTGCCCGCGCCATGGCACGCGAGTCTGGGATGCCGCGCAAGGTGCCGTGCTCGCCGAGTTGCCAGTTGTTACCACGGTGGCGGGCCATTACGACTCCGCGCTGCCTGCGGTGGCGGCCGCCGGCGATCGAGCCGCGATCGCGCGTGGTAATACCGTCGAGATCTACGCGCTTCCCGGTGGCGACTTGCTGCGCACGGTCGCGCACGGCGCGGCGGTCAACGCGGTGGCGTTCGCTCCCGCGGGCCACGACCTGGTCACCGGTGCGGTCGACGGGTCGTTGCTGGTAACCCGTGATGATCGCGAGCCGGTCGCACTGCCGGCGTCGCGCGATGGCATCGACGCCGCGATCTTGCTCGGCGATGGCAGGGCGATCGTCGCCGACGCCGGGCGCCGCTTGCGCGTCATCGACCCCGACGGCGCGGCGGTGATGGAGGTCGCGTCGCCGTTCCGCGTGCGGCAGCTGCGGCCATCGCCGGACGGCACGCGGCTGCTCGCGATCGCGACCCGCAGCGACAACCAGGCGCCGCCGGCGTTGTGGGACCTCGATCGGCACCTCCTTGTCAGCCGGCTCGCGGGTCACGTCGGCAGGGTGTTCGCGGGGCGGTTTGCCGCCGCCGGGACCCAGGTCATCACGGCGGGCTCGGATGGCACGGTGCGGCTATGGGATGCAATCACCGGCAATCCTCGTAGGCAGTTTCAGGGCGATTCCCATTTTCTCGCAGACGCGACGCTCGATCCCACCGGCCGGTTGGTCGTCGCGGGTGGCAGCGACGGGCTGTTGCGGTTCTGGGACACGTCGAATGGGCGCCTGCTGTGGATCCTTCAAGTGCACAAATCGTATGTTATCGAGGTGCATTATGAGGGAGCTGACATTGTGACGCGGGGCTTCTCGGGGGATATCGCGCGCTGGAGGGTGCCACTCCCAGATAGCCCCGTTCGAGATTTGCCATATCCTGCTCACGGTAGGCGCTGACGGGAAATTGACCCACACGCGCACACGTCAGCTACGCTGGCGTGATGAGGAAATCAACACTGAAGCTTGTGATTCGCCGTGAAACCCTCCGCGTCCTCGCCGAGGTTCAACTGGTCCACGCGATCGGCGGCGGGACCGGCGCGCGACCGCTCGATACGGGAGACGCGCCGACGGGGTGCCAGCTCCCGATCGGGGTCGACACCGAGAGCCCGGTGACCGGGTGCCAGGTCGTCAGCGTCAAGGGCTAACTGCGATGTGCGAGTGACCTGCAGAGTGGCCCCCCCCGCCGCGGCGGGCGCCGCGATACCGACGGAAACTTCGCAGGAAAAATACCGATCTTCCCTCGGTGATCGACGCGCGGCGAGGGAGATGCGCGTGAGTCGCGCCCTGCCGCATTCTGCATGTGGTCGTCTGGACCTGCGACGACGCACCGCAGGAGGTCGCGAAGTGACCGAGAACGACCCGCTCCAGACTGCACTACTCGATTGGGAAGGCGAAGGCGGCAGCGTGGGACTACCGGTGACCGAGCGGTCATCGGCGAGCGCGGCCGCCGCGGAGCGCCCGCTGGACCCGCGCGTGCGCCGCGGTTCGCTCGGGCCGCCGCCGGCGGCCGCGCCGCTGGGCCAGACGGCGTCGGGTTCCGCGCTGCAAGCCCACCTCGTTCACTTGCTCGACGCCGGGCGCCCCGCGCCACCGCTGCCGAACCCCGCGGCCGTGATCCAGCTCAGCCGCGAGGATGTCGAGCGTCAGCCCGATGGCGTCCCGCATCTCGTGATCGGCTTGACCGCGCTGTGCTCGGTGCTGCTGGCCGCGGTGTTGATCGGCGTGTGCCTGTCCGGGCTCTCGCTCGGCCTGGTCGCGGCGGCGCTGGTGATCGTCACGTCGATCCCGATCATGGTGATGTGGCTCAACGCGAAGGCCGACCGCGAGCGCGACCGCGCGCATCCCTCGCGGTGAGCCGGCGGGCCGCGAGCTCGAACGCCTGGGTGAGGCTCGGTGCGCATGCGAGCAAGCTCGCGAATCTGATCAAGCCGTTTCCTGGGCGTTCAGCGTGGCGCTCGTGCGAAGCAGCAGCCAGCGCGGAATCAGCGGCAGGACCTGTGCCGAGAATGCATTTCGCCGGCCCGCCACCACGACCGCGCGCCCCCGCTTCATCGCGCGGTAGCCGATACGGGCGACCCGGGCCGGATCCATCACGGGGATCGTCAGCGAGCCGCGGCCGATGCGGGTGCGCGTGGCGCTGGCGCCTTCCCAGTAGCCCGTGCGGGTCGGGCCTGGACACAGGACGGTGGCCGTGACGCCGGTGCCGCGCAGCTCGTAGGCGATCGCCTCTCCGAGGCTGAGCACGTACGACTTCGAGGCGTGATAGACCGCCGCGCCGGGGCCCGGCAGGTACGCGCCGAGCGAGGCCACGAACATGATGCGCCCGCGGCCGCGCGCGATCATCGCCGGCAGGAACGCCCGGGCGAGCTCCGTCGCCGCGACCACGTTGAGCTGGAGCACGGCGTGCTGGCGCGCCTCGTCGGCTGCGGCAAACTCGACGCTGTACCCGACCCCCGCGTTGTTGATCACCACCTCGACCGCGGCGCGGGGATCGAGCTGCTTGACCAGGTCGGCGACCGCGCCGGGCCGCGCGAGGTCGCTCTCGATGATGCGCACGTGCGCATCGCTGGCCGCCAGCTCGGAGGCGAGCGCTTGCATCGGCGCGGCGTGGCGGGCGACCAGCACGAGGTCGAAGCCATCGCGCGCGAGCTCGCGGGCGATGGCGGCGCCGATTCCGCTCGAGCCGCCGGTGACGAGCGCGAGCGGTCGCTGCGCCGACGGTATGTGATCCTTCATGTGATGTACATTCACATGAACACGCGGCCTCGTCAAGCCTGAAGTGATGATTTATCACATGGCGCATCGGATCCCCCGGGCGAGCCACCGTGCGCTGGCCCGGGTCGCGGCGCCGATCGGTCGTGGCCGGTGCCGGCTCGGGTTGCAACTCCCAGCGGCCCTGGCCGCGCGCCCACGGCGCGGGCCGCCCACGAGCCTGGGCGCTCGTCCGCGATCGCACGGCGCGGCTCACCGCCCGCGCGGGACGCTGCCCACCGCCGCGCCGCGCGCCAGGGCAGGGCCTGCGATCGCCCGCGCCTGCGCCGGGCGCATGTCCCCCCATCTTGCATCGTCGCGAGCCGTGCAGGAAACGGCGAACGGGCGAATCGCGGCCCTCGATGGCGTGCGCGGTGTCTCGATCGTGCTCGTCTTGTGTGCGCACACGCTGGGAACTGGCATCCTGCCGACGGGCGCCGCGGCACATGTGCTCGCGGACCTCGGCGTGCGCTCGTTCTTCGTGGTCTCCGGCTTCCTGATCACCACGTTGCTGCTGCGCGAGCGCGGGCGCCGCGGCCAGATCTCGCTGCGCGGGTTCTACCTGCGGCGCTCGCTGCGGATCTTTCCCGCGTTCTATGCGTACCTCGGCGTGGTCGTCGCGCTGCGCGCGATCGGCTGGGTGGCCGCGAGCGATCGCGACCTCGCGTTCGCCGCCACGTACACGATGAACTTCCACGCCGAGCGCGCGTGGTCGGTAGGCCACCTGTGGTCGCTCGCGGTCGAGGAGCAATTCTATGTGCTGTGGCCGATCACGCTGGTGGTGCTGCGCACGCGCGGCGCGCTCGTCGTGGCGCTCGCGGCGATCGCGACGGCGCCGGTGGTGCGGACCGCCCTGTGGTACCACGCGCCCGCGCTACAAGCGCTGACCGACCAGGCGTTCCCTTGTGTGTTCGATACGCTCGCCACCGGGTGCGTGCTCGCGATCAGCCGCGGCTGGCTCGAGGCCTCGGCGCGCTATCGCCGCGCGCTCGCGTCGCGGTGGTTCTGGGCGATCCCCGTGGGGTGTGCGTGCGCGCTGCTGGTGACCCGGCCGTGGTTCAGCCTGGGGATCAGCATGACGCTGGCGAACGCCGGCGTCGCGTTGACGATCCACCGCTGCGTGTGGCGGCCGTCGCCGGCGGTCACCCGCGTGCTCGAGCACCCCGCGATGATCCGGGTCGGCGTGCTGAGCTATTCGCTGTACCTGTGGCAGCAGCTGTTCTTGAATCGCCACTCGACGTCGTGGATCGCGGCGTTTCCGGTAAACGCGATCTGCGTGGCGATCGTGGCGGCCGTGTCGTATCGCTGGATCGAGACCCCGTTCCTGCGGCTCTCGGCGCACCTCACCAGGCGCAAGTCCTCGCTCGAGGCGACGACCGCCACGCTGCCCGTGCTGGCGCCGCGCCGGGCGACCGCGACGATCACCGCGGCGGCCCGGGCGTAGCAGCCCGCCGAAAATGGCGACTGCCGCGAGGCGCTCGCGGCAGGCTCAACGGATCTCGAGGATGGCCTCTGCGCCGAGGCGACTACTTCAGCTGGACCTGGCGCACGCTGTTGTAGGGCAGGCCGTCACCGCGATTGCCGTCGGCGACGTACAGCATCGAGCCGTCCGGCACGACCGAGAGGCCCTCGAGGCCGTGGATCTGGGCGTTCAGCGGAGCGTCGTTGTCGACCGAGCCGCCCTGGCCATTGCCGGCGATCGTCACGACGCTGTCGCCCGAGATCCGGCGCACGACGAAGTTACCGGTATCGGTCATGTAGATATCGCCGTTGGCCGCGACCGACAGGGCCTGCGGATGGCTGAACTTCGCCGTCGCCATGGCGCCGTCGACCAGGCCGGCCTCGGTGGCGCCGGCCAAGGTCGAGGTGGTGCCGTCGAGGCTGACCAGGCGGAGCCGGTTGTTGTCGTAGTCGGTGACCAGGAGCTTGCCGTCGCTGCGCACGGCGATGTTGTACGGGGCCGAGAACCTGGCGGTCGCGCCATCGCCATCGACCATACCGCTGGTGTCCCAGGCGCCGGCGACCGGGGTGACCTGGCCGGTGGTGGGGTCGACCACCTCGATCACGTGGTGGATATAGTCAGCGACCGCGAGCCGGCCGTCCGGCAACCGCGCCATGCCCCGGGGCCGGCCGATCGCGTTGGCGAGCACGGTCGCCTTGCGGGCCTCGAGATCGACCTTCCAGATCGAGCCCGACATCGGAGTGTGGTTACCCGCCTGGTCGTTATCGGTCGAGACGAACAAGGTCCCATCGGCGGCGAACACGAGCCCGAACGGGCGGGCGAAGCCCTGCTGGGCGATGATCGTGGTCGTCTCGTGGGTCTCCACGTCGATCGCCCGCAGCTTGCCGTTATCGAAGTCGGCGACATACAGCGTGCCGTCGCGGTAGATGACGTTGGTGGGGTTGGCGAACCGCGCCACGGCGCGCGATCCATCGATGTAGCCAGCCACCGTGGTGCCGGCCAGCGTGCTCACACCCTTGGTGAACGGGACATTGCCATCCCCCCCCGGGTCGCCGCTGCCGTTGCCCGGGTCGGTGGGTCTGGCGTCGGTGGCGCAACCGGCCACGAGGCCGGCCCAGAGAAGACCTAACGTGAGTTTCGTAGTGAGCATAGCGGACCTTGGGAAGTTGCGCAGTGACTACAAAGCAAGCGGCTTGCCGACTCCAGATCGGCCCAGGTAGCGAAGAACCGCGCGTTTTACCGTGCTGGTTCGCCCACCAGGCGCGCGGCGCGCGGTGAGCGCACAGGGCGCACGTCCCGTGTCGGTCGCACGCGTCAGAACGCGAGCTGGACGAGCGCCAGCGCAGGCGGTGCGTCGGACAGGCCGGCCGCGGGCGGCCGATCAAACGTCTGCTGGTAACCGCGCACCACGATCCATCCGAGTCCGGCGGCGGCGACCGCGTAGAGCAGCCGCGCCGGCAGCTGCCGCCCACCGGTCAAGTCCCACAGGCCGAACAGCTTCACCACGTCGTTGCGAGCCGCGAAGATCACGAGGTCTTTCGAGAAATCGACCCACAGGCCGGTCGCGAACACGGTCAGCGCGAGCTCGCCGTAGCGGTTGGTCGGCCACGCCCGGGTGAACACCAGCGCGGCGAAGCCTCCCAGCAGGGCGGCGTCCGCGATCTTCGGAGCGAGGTAGAAAGCGATCTTGTCGCCGGATGTGCGCAGACCGCGAACGTAGGTCCAGCCGAACCGGAAGGCGTTCGCGCGCGGGTCGCGGCCGGGGGGGAACACGTGCAGCGCGTCGACCTCGGCGCCCACCAGCAGCGCGGCCAGCGCATGGCTCCCTTCATGGAGCGACACGCCGAGCAGGTAGGTCGGCGGCGCCATGGCGAGGCCGGTCAGCACCAGCCGCTGGTTGCTCGGCGCGGCCTGCCCGGGGGGCGCCGCGGCGAGCAGGAGCCCCGCCACCGCGACGGCGCGGATCAAACCGCGACCCAGAGCTCGTCGACGTGCTCGAACCCGAGCGAGCGCGCCAGCCGGCGCGACGCGGCGTTGCCCTCGTCGGCGCCCCACACCGGCTCGCGACCCCGGGCGCGCTCGTCGCCGATCATCGCGGCGGCGACCAGGCGCCCGAGCCCGAGCTGCCGGGCGCCGGGCAGCGTATCGACCGAGACGTCGAACCAGGCGGCGCTGCGCCACGGCGCGTAGGCAAACGCGACCGGCACGCCGTCGAGGTACGCCGTCCAGATCGTCCGGTGGGGCCGAGCGGACGCCAGCTCTTCGGCGAGCGGCGCCGGCACGTGGCCGAGCGAGGCGTCATCCGGCAGCGCCACGGCACCGTCGAACTGCGGCAGACCGGTGGGGTCGGGCAGGGTGTGCAGCAGCGCTCGCACCACCTCGCGCCCGGTCGCGCTGGCCAGGTCCGGACGCTCGATCGCGCACAGCACGGTGTAGTTCGGCAGCTCGCGCGCCAGGGTCGCCACGCCGGCGGGATCCGCATCGCCGAGCACGACGACGAGCCGCGCCGAGTCGCTGGCCACGGCCCGGCCATGGCCGAGGGTGCGCTGCCAGCTCGCCGGGTCCGCGGCGATCCCGTGGGCCTCGATCCACCGCGGCACGTCCGCGATGCCGAGAGGTAGGGTGATGGGCATCTTCATTTCTTGGGCAATCCCCGCAGATAGCCGATCGCCGCCGTGGCGTCTTCGATCAGGCAGCCATTGATCCGCTTGCCACGATACGCGCCGGACTTGCCGAGCTTGGCCTTGGCGCGCTCGAGCGCCTCGACCGCCCGCGCGTCGCCGAGCGCTCGCAGCTTCGAGACCGCCTCGCGCCGCGCCTCGCACGGCGTGTCCTGCTCGAGATCGAGGCTGTACGCCGCGAGCCAGTCGACGTGATCTCCGAGCTTGCGGCGCTCGATCACCGGCCGCACCGCCTTGCGGCGCTCGATGTCGTCGTGCACCGCGGCGAGCAGGAGCAGCTTGATCGCCTCGGGATCGGTCGTGCGGCCGACCCAGAGATCGAACGCCTGCGCGACCATCGGGTAGTCCTGCCGGCTGCCCGCCATGGTGCGCAGCGCGGCGCGCAGCTTCTCGTTGGCCTCGAGATCGGGCTGGAGCCGCAGCGCCTGGTCGTACGCCGCGAGCGCCAGGCCGCTCTCGTTCCGCGCCGCCCGGACGTGCCCGAGCACGAGCTGGGCGGTCGCGTCGGTCGCGAGCGCGGCCTTGCTGGCCTCGAGGATCTGCAGCGCGCGGGCGACGTCGCCGTGCTCGAACGCCTCGTTTGCCGCGCCGGCCGGCGACGCCGGATCGAGGGCGATCGCCTGGCCGCCGCGATGGGCGCTGGCCGTGATCACCGCGCCGGCGACCCCGGCGGCGATCGCCGTGGCGGCGATCGCGGCGTACAGCCACAACCGCCGCCGCGACCGCGGCAGCACCGAGGCCGCCCGCGGATCGGGCTCGAGCGCGCTGGCCACGCCGCTCTCCGAAGGCGTGCGGAGCGCCGCGCTCGCCCCGCCGAGGCGCTGCTCCGGGCTCATCCCGAACCGCGGCTCGCCGAGCGGACCGGTGTAGGGCAGGCCGAGGCCGACGCCGCCCTTCGGGGTAGCCTGCGCGGGCGAGCGCGGCCCGTCGATCGGCGGCGCGGCGGCGAGCGCTCGCGCAGGCGGATTGGGGGTGCTGAGCGCGTCGCTGATCGCGTCGGCGATCGCCTCGCTGCCGGTCTCGGGAGCGAACGCGGCGGCGCCGGTGATCCGGACCTCTCCGCCGGGCCCGAGCAAGGGCTCCGAGCCGGTCTCGGCGCGGCGGTCGAACACCACGTCGGTCGCGCCGCCATCGGGCGTGCGCAGCGCGTGCTCGACCTCGGCGAGAAAGTCCTCGGCGGTGGCGTAGCGGTCGCCCGGCTTCTTGGTGAGGCCGCGGGCGATCAGCCGCTCGAGCGACGCCGGCACCGGCCGCGCACCGCGCACCATGCGCTGGCGCATCGCCGGCACCGGCCGCGCGGTGTGCATCGACATCACCTCGAGCTTGTCCTCGGAGTAGAACGGCGGCTGGCCGCACAGCATCTCGTAGCCGAGCACCGCCGCGGCGTAGAGATCGGCGCGGCCATCCATCGGATTGCCCAGCGCCTGCTCGGGCGCCATGTAGATCGGCGTGCCGAATGCCATCCCCGCCTGGGTCAGCTTGACGTCGTCATTGAGGTCGGAGGCTTCCATCGGCTTGGCGATCCCGAAGTCCAAGATCTTCGCAAAATCTTCGTCCTGGCCCTGGCGGATCAGGAAGATATTCTCTGGCTTGATGTCCCGGTGGATCAACTTCGCGTGGTGGATGTGTGCAAGTCCGCGGAGGATCCCCGCCAGCACGTGGAGCGCGCGGCCCGGGGCGATCTGGCCTTCCTGTTCGAGCACATCGGCGAGCGGCCGGCCCTCCAGCAGCTCCATGGCCAGGTAGAGCGAGCCGTCCGGGAGCCGCCCGACGTCGTAGACGCTGACGCAGTTGGGGTGGTCGATCTTGCCGACCGCGAGCGCCTCGCGCTCGAACCGGTTCCGGACATCCGGCGAGGCGGCCAGCGAGGGGTGTAGGATCTTCACCGCGACCTGGCGCCGCAGCCCGACATGCGCCGCGCGGTACACCAGACCCATGCCGCCGCGTCCGAGCGTGGCGTCCAGCCGATACCGGCCATCGATGATCACGCCGAGCAGCTCGTGGCCATCGCCTTCGAGCGGAACTGGTGTGTTCACCAGCGCCGGATCGGTGCCGTCGGCTCTAGCCATTGCTGCGTCCCCATTGTGCCATCTCGCCGGAACCTCGCCCATCTCACCGTCGGGTTTCGACGGGCCTCGGGCATGGGGTGCACGTGCCTCAGATCGCACCCCCCAGGAGCTTGCGTGGCGATGGGGCTTGCACATTCCAGCGCGTGCGGTCGCGCACAACCTGCTGGCGAATCAGCCTCGGTGGCTATCGCACGGAAGATCCCACCGGCGACCAGGCGCACGGCCCGCCGGCAGGTCGTGCCGATTCACGATGCCGGGATCGAGCAGAATGGCAATGACCCGCGCTCGGCCGCCTGGGCGCGGCGGGCCGGCGGGTCACGCGCAGACCCGGCAATTATGCCGGCGCGATGGCGTGCGCGGGCCGGCGGCTGCGTACGATGGCGGCCTCGCATGCCGATCCGCCGTATCCTCGCTGTCCTCGCGCTCGCTTCGTGCGCCACCGTGCCCAGTTCGTCGCCGCGCGGCGAGCCGCCGCCCGACCTGGCCCGCTGGGTCAATCCGATGATCGGCACCAAGGGCGGCGAGACCTGGCCGGGCGCCGATCTGCCGTTCGGGATGGTCCAGTTTAGCCCCGAGCTCACCAAGGGCAACGCGGTCAAGACCGTGCGCTCGGGCGGCTACGGCTACGACGCTCCACGCGTGCGCGGCTTCGCCCTGACCCACCTGTCGGGCGCGGGCTGCGCCGGCGCCTACGGCGACGTGCCGTTCTTGCCGTACGTCGGCGAGGTCGCGTTCTCGCCGTCGGCCGACGCGACCGACGCGGTGTTCGCCAGCGACTTCGACCACGCCGACGAGCATGCCCGGGCCGGCGCGTACCAGGTCGCGCTCGCCACCGGCGTCACCGTCGAGCTGTCCGCCACCACGCACACCGGGGCGGCGCGGTTCCGGTTCCCGGCGGGCGCCCCCGCGAGCCTGCTGGTCCGCACGTCGAGCTCCGAGGTCGGCAGCGAGCGCGCGCATACCCAGATCGATCCGGCGACCCGCACGATCCGCGGCTCGGTGACCAGCGGCAACTTCTGCGGCTACCTCGACGCGGAGAGCCGGCGCAGCTACTACACGCTGTACTTCCACGCCGAGTTCGATCAGCCGTTCGTCGCGACCGGCACCTGGCACGACGGCGAGCTGTCGCCCGGCGGCACGATCGCCGACGGCGGCTCGGGCTATGGCAAAGCCGGCTGGCCGCCCACCGGCAAGGGCTCGGGCGGCTACGTCACGTTCGCCAGGACCGCCGCGCCGATCCACCTCCGCGTCGGCATCTCGTTCGTCAGCGCGGCCAACGCCAAGGCCAACCTCGACGCCGAGAACCCGGCCGGCACGACGATCGAGGCGGTGCGCGCGGCGGCGACCGAGGCGTGGAACCGCGCGCTCGGCCACATCGAGGTGACCGGCGGCAGCGACGATCAGAAGACCACGTTCTACACCGCGCTGTACCACGCGCTGCTCCACCCCAACGCGTTCAGCGACGCCAACGGCGAGTACATGGGCATGGACCAGAAGGTCCACCGGCTCACCGGGGATCAGCGCGTCCAGTACGCCAACTTTTCGGGCTGGGACGTGTACCGCGGCCAGCTCCAGCTGGTGGCGCTGATCGATCCGCGGATCGCCGGCGAGATCGCCCAGTCGCTGCTCAACCAGGCCGACCAGTACGGCGGGGTGTGGGATCGCTGGACCCACGCCCAGGGCGCGACCCACGTCATGGCCGGCGATCCGGGGCACGCGGCGATCGCCAGCATCTGGGCGTTCGGCGGCCGCAACTTCGACGCGCAGCGCGCGCTGCGCTCGATCGTCCACGCCGCGACCACGCCGAGCGCGGCCGACCTGCGCAGGCAGGGCGCCCCGGTGATGTCGGCGGGCGAGCGCCCGTCGCTCGACGTCTACCTCAAGCAGCACTACGTGCCTGCCGATGGCAACGCGTGGGGCGGCGCGGGCGAGACGCTCGAGGACGTGGCGGCCGACTTCGCGGTCGCGCAGCTCGCGGGCGAGCTCGGCGACCGCGCGTTGCACGATCAGTTCCTGGCCCGCGCCGGGTACTGGCGCAACGTGTTCAACCCGGCGGCGACCCCCGGCGGCGGCTATATCCAGGACCGCAACACCGACGGCACGTGGCGAGCCCCGTTCGACCCGGCGGGCGACGACGGCTTCGCCGAGGGCAGCAGCGCGCAGTACACCTGGATGATCCCGTTCGACGCGCGCGGCCTGTTCGACGCGATGGGCGGCGACGCGCGCGCGATCGCCCGGCTCGATGGGTTCTTCCACCTGAGCGATGGCGGCTGGGCGGTGACCAAGCACGGCGGCGCGCACGCCGAGATGGACAACGAGCCGTCGATCGGCGCCGCCTATCTCTACGGGTTTGCCGGCGCGCCGGCCAAGACCCAGGCGACGGTGCGCCACGTGATCAACCAGCTGTGGGGCAATCGGCCCGACGGCATCCCCGGTCAGGACGACCTGGGCGCGATGTCGGCGTGGCTGGTGTGGTCGGCGATGGGGCTGTATCCGAACTACCCGGGCCGCGCCGAGCTGCTGGTCACCGCGCCGGTGTTTCCGCGCACGGTGATCCGGCGCGCCAACCGGATCGCGATCGCGATCGACGCGCCCGGCGCGGCCGCGGACGCCGCCTACCTCCACGGCCTGACCATCGACGGTCAGCCCACGCCGCGCGCGTGGCTGCCCGCGGCGTTCGTGGCGACCGGCGGCACGCTCGGCTTCCGCGTCGCGGCCGAGCCCTCGGACTGGGGAGCGGCGCCGGCCGACCGGCCGCCGTCGTTCCCGCCGCCGCGCTGACCGGGAACGCGGACTCGATCCATTCAGTCGGCGAAGCGGCCCTTCACCTGGGTGAGCCCCTTGGCGACGATCTCGCGATCGTAGTAGTCCGCCGCGGCCACGCTGCTGCGGTTCGCCTTGGCGAGCTCCTGGGCGATGGTCCTGTCGAACGCCTCGAACGAGCGGTCGCGCTGGGGTCGGCCATTGATGAAGAACGCCGGCGTGCCGTGGACGCCGACCGCGGTCAGCGTCCGCTCGCCGGACTGTAGCCACTGCTTGCAGCCATCGACGTCGGTGGCGAGCCGCGCCGGGTCGAGCCCGAGCGTGGCGGCGAGCTCGTCGATCTTGCCGACCTCCTCGGGGTGCGCGGCCGGCCGGCCGTTCTCGGTCTTCCACAGCCGGCTCCACAGCGCGGTCTTCATCTCGGTGAACTTGCCCTGCTTCGCCGCGGCGCACGCGTAGGTGCCGGCCGTCGCGGCCGGCGTACCGTGGACCACGAGGTACTTCGAGACCACGCGGACATCATCGGGATACTTCGCGCGGATCTGGTCGATCACCGGATTGGCCATCACGCAGTACGGACACAAGAAGTCGTAGCCCTCGACGATCGTCACCTTGGCCGCGCGCGGCCCCTCGATCGGGTCCTGGTCGTCGAGCGGCAGCGCGTAGATCGCGGCCGGATCCGGCTCGGCCGGCCCGAGCGCCTTGTCGAGCGCGGTGGCGACCTTGTCGAGCCGGCGTTCGAGCCGGGCGATCCGGTCGTCGGGCGTGGTGGGGCGACCGGTCGCCGGCGGCGATCCGGCGGCGGCCTCGTCGAGCCGCGTTGGCTGGGGGGAGCAACCGAGGAGGAGGACCAGGACGGGATAGGCGAGCTTCATCGAGCGCAACTCCATTACTACAGGTGTAGTTACGAAACTGCAAGCCCGATCCAGTTATTCCCGGACCGGGTGAGGATCGCGAAGCTTCGCAATAGATGAAGGGCGATTTTCTCGGCCGGTGGTGACTCCCGGGGCGCGTGTGCGAACCGAACCGTGCAATCCGCGCTGCCGCTGGTTAGTACAAGACAACCCAATTTCTCGGGCACGTGGGCGAGCACGCACTCCCGTCGACATACCCTGGGGGCGCTGTCCGCTGACCTGGAGGTCAATGCATGTTCTTCCGCTTTCGCACGCTCGCCATCCCTTCGTTGCTCTTCACCGCCGCGTGTGCGGCAGGTTCGTCGCCGACCTCCGGTGACCCTGGGAGCCCGGGAGATCCGAGCACGCCCGCGGACCCTGGGAACCCGATCCCGGGGTCGGGACAGCCGACCGCGACGACGGAGCAGACCGCCACCGGCCTCGGCCTGTCGATCATGTCCTCCACCGCACAGGGCACGCCTCGGCTGATCCGCGCGATCGTCCCGCGCGCGAGCGCCACCGGCATGACGCCGGAGGCGGCGGCCCGCGATCACGTGGCGGCGCTGGCGCCGCTGTGGGTCCAGCAAGCGCGCCCGATGGCGCTGGTCGAGGACGGGACCCAGCGGCTGCGCAACGGCGCCACCGTGGTCCGGCTCGCGCAGCAGGCCTCGGGCGTGCTCGTCCACCAGGGCGAGCTCCGCGTCCTGCTCCACGCCGACGGCTCGCTCGCGGCGGTGTCCGGCACGCTGCTGCCGGCGGTGGCCCAGCCGGTGTTCGTGTCGAGTCCGCACGAGGCGCTCGGCCACGCGCTCGATCAGCAGTTCGGCGCGGCGCGGCCCCAGGCCGCGATCACCGAGACCGGCGAGCTCGCCGGCTGGCAGGGCCTCGAGGTCGCCTCGACGCCGCAGCTCCAGGTAACCGCCGCGCGCGCCCGCCGCGAGCTCGTCAAGGTCGGCGACCAGTGGCGGAGCGCGTGGAGCGTCGAGATCAGCGGGCAGACGCCGCCGGATCCGCTGAGCGAAGTGACGGCCCCGACGCTGTCGTCGCACCGCTACCTGGTCAGCGACGATGGCGGCAAGATCCTCGGCGATGACAACCTGGTCAGGAACGATGCGTTCGTGTACCGCGCCTACGCCGAGACCACCGGCAACCGCCGCCCGCTCGACGGCCCGCTCGGGGGGTTCTCGCCGCACCCGACCGGGTTGCCCGACGGTTCGGCCCCCGCGCTCGTGCCTGCGAACCTGGTCGTGATGGACGCGTTCAACGGACCGCTCGACAAGTGGCTGCCCGATAACGCGACGACGACCTCGGGCAACAACGCCGAGGTGTTCGCCGATCTCGACGCCGACACGAGGTTCTCCGCGGGCGACGTCCGCGCCGAGGTCCGCGCCGGCCGCACGCTCAACTACACCTACGATCACGCGCTCTCGCCGACCGCCAACGTCAACCAGTCCAAGGCCGCCACGGTCAACGCGTTCTTCCTCGTCAACTGGATGCACGACTGGTGGTACGACTCCGGCTTCACCGAGGCCGCGGGCAACGCCCAGCTCGACAACTACGGCCGCGGCGGCGTCGGCGGCGATCCGCTGCTGGTCACCGCGCAGGCCGGCGCCAATACCGGCCTGCGCAACAACGCCGATATGACGACCCCGGGCGACGGCGCGCGGCCTCTCATGCGCATGTTCCTGTGGACATCGGGCACGGTGACGGGCCTCACGACCCCCAGCGGCGCCGTGCGCAGCGAGAGCTTCTCCAACGGGCCCCATACCTTCGATCTGGTCGGCGAGCTCGCGATCCCGACCGACCCGACCGCGCCGACCGACGATGGCTGCGGCCCGATCACCAACAGCCTCGCGGGCAAGATCGCCCTGGTCACGTACCAGGCGCGCTGCAACTCCGCGACGATCGTCAACAACGTGAAGGCGGCCGGCGCGATCGGCGCGATCATCGTCGACGGCAGCCTGGACGACCCCCGCGGGTTCGGCGGCAGCGCCACCGCCGGCATCCCGGGCCTGGCGATCGGCATGACCGACGGTGCGGCCCTGGTCGCGCAGGTGGGGGCGGGCAGCGTGACCGTCGAGCTGCAGAGCGCGCCCTCGGGCGCGGAGCGCGACGGCGACTTCGACAACACGATCGTGGGCCACGAGTGGGGCCACTACCTGCACCAGCGGCTCGCGCATTGTGGATCGAACCAGTGCGGCGGCATGAGCGAGGGCTGGGGCGACTTCAACGCCCTGCTGCTGCTGCTCCGCGAGGGCGACAACCGCGATGGCATCTACCCGCTGGGGCTCTACGCGGAAGCCAACGGCACCCCGAACTTCGCGTACTTCGGGCTCCGCCGGTTCCCGTACAGCCTCGATCGGACCAAGAACAACCTGAGCTTCCGCCACATCGGCGACGAGAACCCGCTGCCGACCAACACGCCGGGCTCCGGCGGCAACCCCAACAGCGAGCCCCACAATACCGGCGAGGTCTGGGCGTCGATGCTGTGGGAGGTGCTCAACGTGCTCGCCGATCAGCACGGCGTCACGGTCGCGCGGCGCCGGATGTCGGACTACGTCGTGTCCGGCCTCTTGCTCACGCCGCCGGACGCGACGTTCACCGAGGCGCGCGACGCGATCCTCGCCGCCGCGAGCGCGCTCGACACCGACGACATGACCCTCATGGCCGCGGCGTTCGCCGGTCGCGGCGCGGGGTCGTGCGCGGTGTCGCCGGACGTCAACTCGCCGACCAACGCGGGGGTCATCGAGAGCGGCACGCTGGCGGGCAAGCTCGCGCTCGGCGCGCTCAGCCTGACCGACGACGGCATCTCGTGCGACCACGACGGCTACCTCGACCCCGGCGAGTCGGGCAGCCTGCGCGTCACGATCGCCAACAACGGCATCCTCGCGTCCGAGAACGTGACGCTCACCGCGACGACGACGAGCGCGGGCGTGCGGCTCGGCGCGCCGCTCAAGATCGCCGCGCTGCCGGCGTTCTCCAGCGCGCAGGTCACGCTGCCGGTGACCGTGCTGCCGACCGCGCCGCGCGGCGCCGCGATCACGATCAGCTTGCACGCCACGGGTGACGAGACCTGCGATCGCGCCGGGGTCACCTCGACGCTGACGGTGCTGACCGGGCAGGACGATACCCTCGCGGTCGCCAAGATCGACCACGCCGACACCAAGGCCTCGCCGTGGACGGCGACCGGCACGGCGACCGGCGTGTGGGGCCACACGGCCGACGTGACCAACCTGGCGTTCTTCGCCAAGGACTCCGGGTTCCCGACCGACACGCAGTTCGTCTCGCCGGCGCTGCTCGCGAGCACGACCGAGCCGTTCGTCGTGAGCTTCAAGCATGCGTTCAACCTCGAGGGCGCGCCCGGCCAGCTGTTCGACGGCGGCATGGTCGAGCTGTCGACCGACGGCGGCGCGACGTGGAGCGACGTCACGGCGTTCGGCGTCAACCCGGGGTACTCGGGGCCCCTGTTCGTCGGCTCCGACAACCCGCTCGCGGGGCGCCAGGCCTACAGCGGCGTGAGCCCGGGCTTCCCGGCGCTGCAGCCGGTGTCGCTCAACTTCGGCACCCAGTTCGCGGGGCAGTCCGTGCTCGTCCGGTTCCGGCTGGGCACCGACGCGGCCGCGGCGTTCACCGGGTGGACGATCGACGACGTCGCGGTCGCCGGCATCACCAACACGCCGTTCCCGCTGCTGGTCTCCGAGCCCTCGACCTGCACCGCGCGCAAGGCGCTGGACGACGCGCCCCGCGTGGCCGCCGTGCACGCGGCCCCGGCGACCAGCCTGGCGGCGTTCGACGCGGTCTGCGTCGCGCACGACGCGCCGTAACGTCGGCGGGTCCGGAGGCCGTCCCGGCGGCGCGACGCTCTGCGCCACGCCGGCGCTCGACGCGATCGGCGGCGCGCGTTTCTGGCCGGCCCGCTCGCGCGGTTCGAGCTCCCGCGCTACATCCTCGGATGTCGGCCGCCGCGGTCCGAGGGAGCGCATGAAGACCCGCATCACCGAGCTGTTCGGTATCCAGCACCCGATCATCCAGGGGGGCATGCACCACGTCGGTTTCGCCGAGCTGGCGGCGGCGGTCTCGAACGCGGGCGGTCTGGGCCTCCTCACCGGGCTCACCCAGCGCACCCCCGAGCTGCTCGCGCAGGAGATTCGCCGGTGCCGCGAGATGACCGACCGGCCGTTCGGCGTCAACCTGACCTTCCTGCCGGCGCTCACCCCGCCGGACTACCCAGGCTACGTGCGCGCCATCATCGAGGGTGGCGTGAAGATCGTCGAGACCGCCGGCAACAACCCGGAGAAGTGGCTGCCGGCGCTGCAGCAGGCGGGGGTCAAGGTGATCCACAAGTGCACCTCGGTCCGTCACGCGCGCAAGGCCGAGTCGATCGGCTGCGACGCCGCCAGCATCGACGGCTTCGAGTGCGGGGGCCATCCCGGTGAGGACGACGTGCCGAACTTCATCCTGCTGCCGCGCTCCGCCGACGAGCTGCACATCCCGTTCGTGGCCTCGGGCGGCATGGCCGATGGCCGCTCGCTGGTCGCGGCGCTCGCGCTCGGCGCGGAGGGCATCAACATGGGCACGCGGTTCATCGCCACCCAGGAGGCGCCGGTCCACGACAACGTCAAGCGCGCGATCGTCGCCGCGAGCGAGCTCGACACCCGCCTCGTGATGCGCCCGCTGCGCAACACCGAGCGCGTGCTGAACAACGCCGCGGTCGAGCGCCTGCTCGACAAGGAGCGCCGCCTCGGCGCCGACCTCCAGTTCGCGGACATCCTCGGCGAGGTCGGTGGCGTCTACCCGCGCATCATGCAGGACGGCGACATGGACGCAGGCGCATGGTCGTGCGGCATGGTGGCGGGCCTGATCCACGATATCCCCACGGTGAAGCAGCTGATCGATCGCATCATGGCGCAGGCCCACGCGCTGATCGCCGAGCGGCTCGCGGAGCTCCTGGGGGAGCCGCCGCGCCCCGCGGTCACGCCGGCTCGGTGACCTCGCCGGTGATTCCTGGGGGGACCGCCGCGCCCCGCGGTCACGCCGGCTCGGTGACGTCGCCGGTGATCCAGCAGCCAGCGGCGCCCTGCTGGAACGCGACGTCGATCCGGGACAGCTGGCCCATCGCGCGGCCCTGGTAGATCGAGACCCCCGCGTCGCTCGCGGTGACCAGGCCGTGCTCGACGAGCCCGAACGCGAGCGCGCTGGCGGCGATGCCGGTGGCGGCGTCCTCGGGGTATCCCGAGGCCTTGGGAAACTGCCGCGCCTCGAAGATCCGGCGTTCGAGGTCGACGGCGGCATACGGATAGAGTCCGGTCGAGCCGATGGCCTCGCACACGGCCTCCACGCGCGCGAAGTCGGGCCGCAGCGCGTGCACGGCGTCGGCCGACGCGAGGGGGACGAGCGTCTTCACGCGGCTCGTCCGTGCGTTGACGATGGGGCGCGACGCCAGGTCGCCGGGCGCGATGCCCAGCACCGCGGCGATCTCGCGGGTCTGCGCGGCGGGGTCGGGGAGCGGCGCGATCTCGCCGCTGGGTTGCGAGATGGCGATCCGCGCCTCGGGCGTGCCCCGCGGGTCGATCCGACCCGTCACCGCGCCGCTCAGCGTCGAGATCTGGACGCGATCGCGGTCGTGCGGCAGCCGCCCGAGGCGATGCAGGAGCCACAGGGCGCCGACCGTCGCGTGGCCGCACATCTCCATCTCGTGCCTGGGCACGAAGAACCGCAGGACGGCGTCCACGCCCGAACCAGCGGGCGGCTGGCACACGAAGCCGCACTCGTGGCCGGCGTGCCGCGCGATCTGCTGCATCTCGGCGGAGGACAGCGGATCTGCGTCGAGCGTGATCGTCGCAGGATTGCCGCCGCGCCCGTTCACGGTGAAGACGTTCACGACCCTCGTGTGCGGCGTGGCCATGCCACGTTGGTAGATCGCGGCGGCAGATTGTTCAAGCCGTCGCGTCGGGGCGGGACGCCGCCGGCGCGGCTCGCGGCGGCCTCGGGCGTTACCCGTGCTGCGTTCGCCGCGCCGGCCGGGGCTGCTCGAAGGCGGCCACCCGGCGCCAGTACTGCCACATCACCCCGGCCAGCGCGAAGCTGGAGACCGCGTCCGCCAGGTCGCGGTCCTTGCGCAGCGCCGTGATGACGGAGAACTCCGTCGCGAGATCGATCCGGTGCTCGGACACCGCGGCGATCACGCCGAACACCGCGTAGCCGACGAGCAGGATGACGGCCGAGTGCCGGAATCGCAGATCGCGGATCGACGCGACGAGGGCGGCGCCGAGGCCGAGGCCGCCCGCGGTGGTCACGAGCTGAACCAGCTCGGCGTCGATCTGGCGTAGCTGATGCAGCCCCGGTGGAAACGGTCGGTCGAGCGACCACAGGATCAGCGCGCTGAGATCCGCGGTGGCCGCCACCCAGCCCAGCGTCCATGCCACGAGCGCCGCGATCGCCCAGCGCAGCCGTACGCGCAGCACGAGGATCGACAAGCTCGCGAGCAGCGCGACGCCGATCGCCGCGATCGCGACGTAGCTCGCGGCGCGGAGCGGCATGGCCACCCCGCTCGCGGAGCTGGCCCATCGCTGCAGCAGGGCTTGCGCCACCAGCGCGATCGCCGCGGCCCGCGGGGCCGTGCCGATCGTCCGCGGCTGGGCGGTTCCCGGTGCGCGTCCGACCGCCGCCAGGCACGCGCCTCCGATCGCCACGGCCGCCGCGAGTCCGGCCGCGGCCACCGACCGCGGGGCGCTCGGTGCGATCCCGGCGACCATGGCCGCGGCGGCAACGCCGTGCCCGCCGATCAGGGCCTGGACGACGCGGCGCACGCGCCCCGCCGGGGGGACCTGCTCCGACAGCGCGGCCACGGCGACGATGGAGCAGGCGATCGCGGCGATGAGGGCCGGGTTCGGCGCCAGCGCATCGGTCCGGGCGGCGATCAGGACGAGCACGTGCCCGGCGAGCGCGGTCGCGAGCGCCAGCGGGATCGTCGGCGCCATCGGCTCGCAACCCGGCGTCCCGGCCGGCACACGTAACTCCGTCATGGAGCGCGACGGTATCAGATCTGGATCGAGTGAGGACGTGTAGAACAAAGCCTGGAAACAGAAGTTTGCCAGTCGCAGCAATACGCGGCGCGGTGAAGACAGCGTATGTGGGATCGCAATCAGGAGGAGCCGTGCGGATATATGCTCTCGTAGTTGCTACGGTGACGATCAGCTGTGCCACCAACCATCCACCGTCCCAGGGGGTGGACCAGCAGGGCCTCGCCGAGCTCCACGTCGATGCCCAGTCGCTGATCGCCGCGAGCGTCACGCGGGTCACGGTGGACGCTGCGGGCCAGACCCAGGACCTGACGTTGAATCAGGCGACCGGCACGTTCGATGGCGCCCTGTTCCTGCCCTCGGGGACGCAGAGCCTCGCCGCGAGCGCGTTCAGCGGTGACCAGCTGGTCGGGCAGAGCCAGCCGACGCCGGTGACCGTGCAAATCGGCGTGGTCACGCGCGTCGTCCTGCGGATCCTCGATCGCTCGACGGGGCCGGCCCAGCTGTTCGGCCCGATCTTGGACTCGCTGTCGTTTCCGACCACGACCGAGGTCAACCATGCGGTGACGTTCGCGATCTCCGTCGTCGCTCCCATCGGCGATCCGGTGACCTACCAGTGGACGTCCGACTGCGCGGACGCGACGTTCTCCACGGCCGACGCGGCGACCACCGAGTTCTCCGGGCCGACGTCGGGCGCGTGCACGATCACGGTGACGGCGACGTCGAACAAGGTCGCGCAAAGCCAGCGCTTCGTGATCGCCGTGTTCCCGGCCGGCGCGATGAGCGGCGCCCTGCAGGTGAGCACCACGTTCGTCACGGCGCCCTTGATCCAGATCTCGCTCCCCGAGCTGGGCTGCACCGCGGCCACGGCGAACGCCGGATCCGACGCATCGTGCCAGACGACCATCGCGTCCCCCTCCATCGCGTCCTACAACGCGTCGGTGTTGAGCTGGGGCGGCAGCGATCCGGGAACGCTCGACGTCTCTGACAACTGCGGGGGCGCCACCGGTGTGTCGTCGCGCAGCCCCAGCGATATCTCGGGTGCATGGCTCCCGCCTGCCAGCGGCGGCGCCTGCCTCGTGACCGCGCGCGCGGTCAGCGGCGATGACCTGACGGCGACGCTGTCGCTGGCCGTCCTCGTCCGGCCGGGCACGCCGGCGACCGCCCAGCCACCGTCGGTGTTCGCCGAGTTCGAGAACGGCTGTGTGTTCGGGCAGCTTCCGTTCCCGGCGGGCTGCGGCTCGTTCCCGGTCGGCGGGCTACGCACGGTGTTCGCCGAGATCTTCCTCCCGGACGGCCACCCCGGGACGATGACCCTCACCGATGACTGCGCCGGTCCGCAGGCCGTTCCACCGTTCGTGAACAACGCGTTCTTCGGGGTGTCCTACGCGGTCCCGTCACTGACCAGCAGGACCTGCACCGTGACGCTGCACGCGACCACGCTCGAAGGCAGCTTCACGGACGTCGCCGCGCAGTACCAGCTGTTCGGGCGTTGACTCCCGGCAACGGCTAGATCTCGACGACGACTTCGACGTTGGCGCTGTTGCCTTGGACATCCGACACATCGACGACCAGGCGGTGCGTTCCGGACGACAGCAGACGAGCGAACGAGTAGTGCCGCTGGTCATCTCCCCGCCCACCCAGAAACTCGCCATCCAGGAAGAAATTGGTGAGTTTGATCTGCGCGTCCGACTGGATGTCCACGGTGAACGTCACGTCGCCGCCATCCTTCGCGCTGTTCGCGGTGATCTTGATGGGAGAAGCCGGGCTCGTGGTCCCCCCGGCGATGTCAAAGCTCACGGCTCCCGCCTCGGTGGCGTTGCCAGCTGCATCGAGCGCGCGCGCGACCATGCGGTGGCTGCCGGCGCTGAGCATGGCGATCGGGAGGCTCGCCGAGAACACGCTCTCATCTTGAGAGGCCGTCACCGTCGCCTTGGTCGCGCCATCGTCGACCACGAAGTCGACTTCCGTCACCGCGATGTTGTCGCTCACCGTGGCCGACAGCACGACGGTCTCGGCGTCGACCTTCGCCGTGGCAGAGATCGTGGGAGCGATCGTGTCGGACTGAGACGTCCCGCTGCTGCGCACGCCATCGCAGCGGGCGCGCGCGGATCGACGGCGCCTGGTCGGCGATCCCCGCCGCGCGATCGCCTTGAGCGCGTAGTCCCCCCGGAACTCGCCTCGGCCTACCGCCGGCCGATCGTCAGCGGATACCCAGGATGCGCGAGTATCCGGACCCGGCGCACGACGTCCCGGTACGGTCGCTCACCGGCATCATACGCTTCGACCAGCGCTCGACCTTGGACGCGGATCCGGTCGCCGATCGCGATCACGACCTCCCAAAAACCGCTGTTGCGCGCGAGATCCGCCGGCTGACCGTGGCGCGCCACGAAGCTCTGCTCGAGGTCGAGCTTAGCGGAGCCGCCGGCGCGCACACCGTGCCGTCGACCGTGACCACCTCGCGATCGGCGATCGCCGTGGTGCATTGTGCGAGCCGCTGCGCCCGAGCCCCGGCGGGGCCTTGGCGCCGACCGCGGAGATCGACGCGTTCGCGCGCGACGCCGCGCGCTACCTGGTCACGCTCGGGCTACTGGCCGAGGTCGAGGCAGGCCCGCTGCGGATCGAGCGCGACAAGCGCGAGCGGGCGACGCGGCTGGCTCAGGATTGGGTCTGACTTGGTTCGCACTGCACCGAACTGTCCCGCGCTGACCACCGGCATGTCCCGAGACACCCGGCAATTCCCGCCTTGAATCGTTGCCAGCGTCGATCGTTCGTAACTAGAGCTATTTAGAGCCGAACGTCCACTGGGCACGACACATGCTCTAGCGCTCGGTCATGCATAATCGCATTTCGCTCAGGCATCTCATCGCAACCACCAGCCTGTTCTGCCTCGCCATCGGCGCGAATGTCGCGCCGGCCGCTGCAGCACCCCCGCCGGCGCCCACGAATGTCGCGCCGGCTGCGGCATCACCCGCGCCGGCGCCCACTTGCGTCGTGGCCAGGACCCACAGCGTGCACCTAGTCCTCAAGGAGTTGAGTCTCACCAACAACTGCAACGTCGCGGTTCGCGCAAGGGTCCTACTCCAGTTTCACGCGGACAGTTCGTGCGTCCAACTGTCGGCGCATACCTCCCGGAAGTGGATCCTCTCCCGACAAGCCCGAGTCACGGGTGTCGTGCGCTGCTGAGCGGCCTGGTGGGCGCGGCGACGACGTTCGAGAGCGGGGACCGAAGCGTCCAGTCGCACGTAAGTTCCTCGTCCGTCACCAGCGGTAGAACGCCGCCCCGCGGCGCGCCGGGCTGGACGAGGCGACCCTGCTCGGCGCGATGGAGCGGATACCGGGTTGGGACGCCGGAGGGACGCGCACAGTGCCAACCCGTGGCAACGGAGGCGCTGGTGGCACAGCCACACCCCGACTTCGGGCGCGGATTCCATCGAGGAATCTGCGTTCTCGAAAGGTCTGGTCGTGCCCAGGGACGGAGTTGAACCGCCGACACGAGGATTTTCAGTCCTCTGCTCTACCAACTGAGCTACCTGGGCGAGGGAACCGGAGACTACACAGACCCAGGCCCGCTGGCAACGGCAGTGCCGCGGATCGTTGGCGGAATGTGCCGGGGGGGGGCGAAGCGCCCTGGCGGGCGCGACGGCTGTTCAGGTGAGGCTCATGCCGCCGTCGATCGCGAGGACGTGGCCCGTCATCCAGGACGCAGCGGGGTCAGCGACGGCGACGATCCAGCGGGCGATCTCGTCGGCGCTGGCCCAGCGGCCGAGCGGGATCTGCGCGGTGAAGCTGGCTTTGACGGCCGGGACCAGCTCGGCCGGGATCGGCAGCTGGTCGATGCCCGGGGTCTCGGTCGGGCCAGGGGCGACGGCGTTGACGCGGATGCCGAGGGGGGCGAGCTCGAGCGCCCACGACTTGGTCAGCGACTCCACGGCCGCTTTGGTGGCGCCGTAGATCGAGGCGCCCGCCACCGCCTTGTGGCCCGCGGCGCTGCTGAGGTTGATGATGCTGCCCTTGCTGGCCTTGAGGGCGGGGAGGGCGGCCTGGGTGGCGAAGGTCAGGCCGAAGACGTTGATCTCGAACTGGCTGCGGAGCATCGCCTCGCTCGACTCCTCGAGCGGGCCGAACTGGTAGATCCCCGCGTTGTTGAGCAGGACGTCGAGCCGGCCGGACTCGGCGACGACGCGATCGACCGCGGCCTTGATCTGGGTCGGCTTGGCGACGTCGGCCAGGAGCCAGCGCACGCCCGGGTGGCGTGCCCTGGCGGCGTCGAGGGCGTCCTGGCGGCGCGCGAGGCCGTAGGTGGTGGCGCCCGCCGCGTGGAGTGCCGCGGCGGCGGCCTCGCCGATGCCCGAGTTCGCGCCCGTGACCAGAACGACGTTGCCTTCGAATGACTTCATGACGTGCTCCTTGTGCCGGGCAAGATGCGGCGCGCGCGGCGATCGAGGTAGAGGTCCGCGGCGCAGGGCAGCTTTGCGTTGAAGTTACGAATCGGTCAGGGTGGCGCGATGGACCTGCTGGCAAAGATGTCGACGTTCGTGCGCGTGGTCGAGGCGGGCAGCCTGTCGGCCGCGGCGAAGCAGCTGCGGATCTCGGCGGCCGCGGTGAGCCGGCAGATCGCGACGCTCGAGCGCGAGGTCGGCGCGGCGCTGCTGGTGCGCACGACGCGGCGGATGTCGGTGACCGCCGCCGGGCAGCGCTACCACGAGCGCTGCGTCCGGATCTTGCACGAGGTCGACGACGCGCAGGCGGTCGGACGCGGCGGGGTGCAGGGCGCGCTCAAGATCAGCGCGCCGGTGACGTTCGGGCTGGCGAGCGTCGTGCCGCGGGTCCGCGCGCTGACCGCCCGGCATCCCGGGCTGCGGATCGATCTGCGGCTCGAGGATCGCGTGATCGATCTGGCGCTCGAGGGGGTGGACGTCGCGATCCGCGTCGCGACGATGCCGCCGCTCTCGACCGAGCTGGTCGCGCACCGGCTGTTTGGCTGGACGCGGCTGCTGGTCGCGTCGCCGGGCTATCTCAAGCGGCGCGGCGAGCCGAGGTCACCGGCGGCGCTCGCCAAGCACGACGCGCTGTCGCACGCGGTCGACGCGGCCGGCGGGACCTGGACCCTCGTGCGCGGTGAGCGGACCGCGCGGATCCGGATGAACGTGCGGTGCTCGAGCAACGCCGGCCACGTGCTGCGCGACCTGGCGATCGACGGCAACGGGATCGCGCTGCTGCCGCCGTGGTTCGTGACCGACGAGGTCGCGGCCGGGCAGCTGCGCGCCGTGCTGCCCGGGTGGGGGTCGGAGCAGGTCGTCGTGCACGCGCTGTATCGCACCCGGCATCGCACCGAGCAGCGCGTGCGCACCGTGATCGACCACCTGCGGCAGTCGTACGCCGAGCAGGAGGCCGCGGCCGCGGTCTGATAGGCTGCGCGGGTGTCCAACGCAACCTCCGAGCTGACCTTGCGTGACCCGCAGACCCAGGCGATCGCGACGATCGATCCGGCGCGCGGCGGCATCGTGACCCGGTTCGACATCGCCGGGCGGCAGGTGCTGTTCCTCGACGAGGCGACGCTGCGCGATCCGACGACGAACGTGCGCGGCGGCGTGCCGGTGCTGTTTCCCTCACCGGGCAAGCTCGCCGGCGATGCGTGGGCGTACGGCGGGCAGCACGGCGCGATGAAGCAGCACGGGTTCGCGCGCAACCTGGCGTGGCGCGCGGCGCAGCCCGACGCCCAGACCGCGGCGCTGACGCTGACCGCGACCGCCGAGACCCGCGCGCAGTTCCCGTGGGACTTCACGGTGGAGCAGGGGGTCACGCTGCGCGGCCGGACGCTGCGGCTCGACCAGCGCGTGACCAACCACGGCGCGTCGCCGATGCCGTTCGGCTTCGGGTTCCACCCGTACTTCTTCGTCCCGCAGGCGGCCAAGGCGGCGACCACGATCGCGACGCGCGCGACCCGGGCGTTCGATAACGCGGCCAAGCAGACGATCGCGCTGCACGGCATCGACCTGACGCAGGCCGAGGTCGATCTGCACCTGATCGATCACGGCGGGACGGCGAGCGAGCTGGCGACGCCGGCCGGCGCGGTGGCCGTGCGCGGCTCCGCGGAGTACACGCACTGGGTGGTGTGGACGCTGGTGGGCCGCGACTTCGTGTGCCTGGAGCCGTGGACGTGCCCCGGCAACGCGCTCAACACCGGCGAGCGGCTGATCGTGCTCGCGCCTCGCGAGTCGCGCGCGCTGTGGATCGAGATCGCCGCGTGAGCGGCCGCGTCACGCCACGGTGTTGATCAGCGTGCCGAGCATGTCGTCCGCGGTCCGCACGGTCGCGATGTTGGCCGCGAACGCGTGCGCTGCGGTGATCTGGTCGACGCGGTCGCCGATCAGGTCATCGCCGCCGGCGCCGGGCGCGCTCGTCGGGTCGCCGGCCTGGGCGATGCGGGCCGAGGCGCGGTCGAATTTCGTGACCGCGCTGGCCATGCCGGACATCGCGCTGCTGATCGAGGAGATCATGACGGATCAATCGGCCATCGCCGCGACTTGCTGAGGCCCGATCCGCGTCGGGAAGCCTCGCAGGGCAGGCCCCTGTCAGCCGAGCTGGCGGTGCAGCCAGATCACGAGCGGCGCCGTGGCCTTGGCGTGCTTGAACATCCAATCGGCCAGGCCCGGCTCGTGGAGCAAGCCCGCAGGGATCTCCGGAAACGCGCAGGTCAGCCCCTTCATCTTCAGGAGCTCGGCGCGCGGATGGTCGGGCGGAAAGCCCTGCGGGACGCGGTGGTAGCTCTCGTAGCTGGCGACGCGGTAGCCCGCCTTGCGCAGCTTGGCGAGGAGCGGCACCAGCGCATCGCCGGGCTTGCCGGCGACGGCCTTGCGCCAGCGCGCCAGCTTGGGCGGGTCGAACTGGTAGGTGCCCACGCCGACGTATTCCTCGGCCACGCCGACGTACTCCTGCTCGTCGAGGCCGATGTGGACGTAGAGCGCGGCGGTGCCGGTGGGGCCGACGGCCTTGCCGGCGATCCGGATGAACGCGCCGATGTGGGTCTTGTAGGGCGTCTTGTCCTTGGCGAACCGGACGTCGCGGTAGATCCGCATCGCCTTGGGCTCGCCGAGCTTGAGCGGCTGGTAGATCGGCGCGAGGCGGTGCGCGAGGTCGTCGAGCAGCGCCGTCATCGGCGCCACCCACACCGCTTCGTAGCGCTGCTTGTTCGCGGCGAACCACTCCTTGGACATCTCGGCGGCGAGCTCGTGCCAGAACTGCATGGCATCGCGCGCAAACCCGGTGAACCGAGGAACGGAGGGCGTCATGCGCGATCGGACCACGCTCAGCGCTCGCGGCTCGGGTCGACCTGCTCGCACCGGGTGAACGCGACGTACTGCTCGTTGGCGTGGCCGTGGCCGATGAGGTGCTCGTTCATGCAGGCGATCGACCGCGCGAGCTCGCCGTTGTCGTGCGCTTTTGCGACGTTGGCGACGCAGGCATCGACGAACTGCGTGCGGTCGGCGTCGGTCTGGGGCAGCGTGGGGAACGCCATCTCCCAGCCCATCTGGCGCCGCGTGCAGTACTCGCGATCCGACATCTCGTGGCTGCAGCTCGCGAGGAGCGCGACGAGGACCACCGAGCGCAGCATCGGTGCCGATCTACCACGGCGGGGGCGTTCCCGCGGGCGCCGTGGCAATCGGCCGCAGGCGTTACTTGACCGGCCGCGCGGTGCCGCTGGCGATCGCCTGGCGCAGCGTGGCGAGCATCTCGCCATCGGCCCGGTGCGACGCGGCCTCCATCTTGCGGCCCTGGATCTGCATCTCGTGGCCGAGCGCGGACATCTGGGCGCCGAGCTCCTCCATTGGCTTGTGGAAGGCGCGCATCTGCTGATCGAGCGCGCGCTGCTGCTTGCGGAGCTCGCTGCGCTGGCGGTCGATCTCGGCGGCCTCGGCCGGGGTCGGCTGGCCGTGGTCGGCGCGCATGTCGAGCGCGGCCTGGCGGATCGCGATCGCGCTGCCGCGGGTGGCGAGCACGCCTTGCTGGGCGCCGAGCGCGCCTTGCTGGCGGCCGAGCTCGCCCTGCTTCTTGCCGAGCTCGCCCTGCGCGGCGCCGATCTCGCGCACCGGCCGCCAGATCGCATCGATCTGCTTGAGCACCGCCGGATCGCGGACCACGTACGCCTGGCCGCCGTCACGGAACCACAGCAGCGGCTCCTTGTCCTGACGCAGCGCGCGGGCGAGGTCGCGGTCCTGCGTGTCGGCCGCCATCATCGTGTGGCCGTCGTCCTGGAGGTAGACGTAGCGGAGCTCCGGCGGACGCGGAGCAGGGGCGGGGGCCGGAGGCGCCGCCGGGGCGGGCTGGGCGCCGGCGATCCCCGAGGCGCCGGCGATCCCGAGCGCGGTGACGAGGCCCAGCCGCGGAAGCCGCCGGCCGGCCCGCTGCATGAAACGCGTGATCATCATGCCGTGGAGACGCGCGGCGGGGACGCGCGGTTGACAGCCGGAGCCAATCACGCGATCCGCGGCTGGTGGCGCTTCGCCGTGGCGACCGGGTCCGAAAACCGCGAACCCGGGCCGCGGTTTCAGTGTCATGGTCGTGCCGTGGATGCGCTCGATCCGGCCCTCCCGATGCGCGATGCGAAGGCGTGCTACCGCGCGGTGGCCAGCCGCGACGCGCGGTTCGACGGCCGGATCTTCGTCGGCGTGACGTCGACCGGGATCTACTGCCGGCCAGTCTGTCCGGCGCGCACTCCCAGGTTCGAGAACTGCCGGTTCTTCGCGTCCGCGGCGGGCGCGCAGGAGGCCGGGTTTCGGCCGTGCTTGCGCTGCCGCCCCGAGACCGCCCCGGAGCTCGCGGCCTGGCGCGGCACGTCCAGCACGGTCAGCCGCGGCCTCGCGCTGATCGCCGACGGCGCGCTCGACGGCGAGGGCAGCGTCGACGCGCTGGCCGCGCGGCTCGGCGTCGGGGAGCGCCAGCTGCGTCGGTTGTTCGATCAGCACCTCGGCGTGTCGCCGGTCGCGGTGGCGCAGACCCGCCGCGTGCTGTTCGCCAAGCACCTGATCCACGAGACCCGGCTGCCGATGACGGAGATCGCCTGGGCCGCCGGGTTCGGCAGCGTGCGCCGGTTCAACGAGACGTTCCGGGAGCTGTTCCACCGGCCGCCGAGCGCGCTGCGCCGCAAGGCCGTGGTCGCGCTGCCCGAGGGCTCGGTCGCCGCGGCCGGGGTGACCGTGCGGTTGCGCTACCGCCCGCCGTACGACTGGCCGGCGATGCTGGCCTACCTGCGCGGCCGCGCGATCGATGGGGTCGAGCGGGTCGACGGCGCGGGCTACGTGCGCAGCGTCGCGCACGGCGGCGCGATCGGCACGGTCGAGATCGTCCACCTGGCCGCGCGCGACAGCCTCGGCGTGACGATCCGGTTTCCGTGCGTCCGCGCGCTGCCGGCGATCATCGCGCGGGTCCGCCGCGTGTTCGACCTCGGCGCCGATGTCGCGGCGATCGGCGCGCACCTCGCGCAGGATCGGCTGCTCGCGCCGCTGGTCGCCCGGCGGCCCGGGCTGCGCGTGCCCGGCGGCTGGGACGGCTTCGAGCTCGCCGTGCGCGCGGTGCTCGGCCAGCAGATCACCGTCGAGGCCGGGCGCCGGCTCGCCGGTCAGCTGGTCGCAGCGTGCGGCACGGCGGTGCCGGGTGGGCCGCAAGGCGGCATCGCGCGCGTGTTTCCGAGCGCGGCCGCGGTCGCCGCCGCCGATCTGTCGGTCCTCGGCATGCCGGGGTCGCGTCGGGCCACGCTGGTCGCCCTGGCCCAGGCCGCGCTCGCCGAGCCGCGGCTGTTCGAGCCGCTGGGGACGGTGGAGGCGACCGTGGCGCGGCTGTGCGCGATCCGCGGCGTCGGCGACTGGACGGCGCACTACATCGCGCTGCGCGCAGCGCGCGAGCCCGACGCGTTTCCGGCGAGCGACGTCGGCCTCTTGCGCGGCGCCGCCGACCGCCGCGGCGTGCGGCCGAGCCCCCGCGAGCTCGCGGCGCGCGCGGAGCGCTGGCGGCCATGGCGCGCGTACGCCGCCCAGCACCTCTGGATGGGCGATGCCGAGGCCGCGCCTGCGGTGGCGTCCCCGCGGATGCGGCGTACGGCACATGTGGCGTCCGAGCCCACAGTCGACGCGCGCATTTCGGCAGGCCAGGCCAGCTGATCTCGCGCGCCCGCAAGTGCTACCGTTGCGTCCTCGCGATCCGGTGGACGTGCCCTCTGACCACGACATCTTGCTAGCGCTCGGCGAGGAGCTTGCCGTCGGCGTCTGGGTCGCGCGCGCGCCCGACGGCGAGCTCATCTACGGCAACGCCGTGCTCGCCGAGATGCTCGGCGCCGCGCCTCCCGATCGCTGCTCGCCGGGCTGGTCCGAGCGCTACGGCCTGGCGACGCGCGAGGGCGGCCGCTACCCCGAGACCCGGCTGCCGATCGCGCGCGCGCTGCACGAGCGCCGGCCCGTGGTGATCGACGATCTCGCGATCCGCCGGCGCGACGGCACGCGGGTCGACGTGCGGGCGGTCGCGCGGCCGGTCGGCGATCCGGTCACCCACGTGGTGACCACGCTGTTCGACGTCGGGCCCGCGGTCGCGGCCGAGCGCGCGCGGGTCGATCTCGAGCAGCGGCTGCGGCGCGCCCAGCGCCTGGAATCGGTCGGCGCGCTCGCCGCCGGGATCGCGCACGACTTCAACAACCTCATGTTCGGCATCAAGCTCATCACCGCCGAGCTCGCCGCGAGCGAGCCCGATCTGAAGCGGCGCGCCGCGATGGAGCAGATCGACGAAATCACCGAGCGCTCGGCGAGCCTGACGCGGTCTCTGGTCGCGTTCACCCGGCGCGGCGAGCACCGCGCGGCGCCGATCGGCGTGAGCGACGTGGTGTCCGCCATGTCGGAGCTCCTGACCCGCACGCTGATCGACGTCGAGCTGAGCTTCGAGCTCGAGGCCACCGACCGCGGCCCCGTGGTCGTCGACCAGACCCAGCTC
>Ga0302262_10000094_pt1 | contig 36245 bp, 46 predicted proteins | sample II_Fen_E3_4_FD_194557 | JGI IMG/M metagenome (GOLD analysis project Ga0302262, IMG submission 194557) | Peat permafrost microbial communities from Stordalen Mire near Abisko, Sweden - II_Fen_E3_4 | ecosystem: Environmental > Terrestrial > Soil > Wetlands > Permafrost | place: Sweden: Abisko...
TCTGCGGCTCAACCGTACAGGCCGGCAGGTCCTCAGCGGGGCGCTCCACCGGCGGGGCTGATGTGGCGTAACGGTCGGCATCGGTACGAGCGGGCAGCACCTCGGGATTGAGCAACATACCAGTCTGCGGCGCCGGGTCGGCTATGCGGTCCAGGCCGTCGAAGCGCTGCCCCGGCTCCTGATCACCGATAGACACACCACGGCGTATTCCTGGTGCGTCCTCGGCGGGCCTGACAGCCTGCGGCTCCGCCGGCCGTACCGTACTCATGTCCGTCGCGGCGGGGAGTGTCTCTGGGTTGTGGGCGAGCGTGGTGCGCTCTACCTCTTTGAGATACTCCGCGTCGGACCAGTAGGGGTGCTCCTGTTTGAGTCGCGCCACTTCTATACTGATACCGGGTGATGGCCCGGTAGCGTCGTACGGCGAGATACGAGATGCATTTTCGGAATCCAGCACCGGCTGGGGTGTAGTGGTAGGACGTACCTCATTACCGGTGAGCGCTATCTGTTCGGAATTGAGTATCGCTGGGCGGGGCGGGACGTCCGCAGGCGAAACCTGATCCATACTCGTTGTGTCAATATTACCCATGCCAGCAGGCTGGGTATCGGGATTGAAGCGCCCAGACAAGTCCGCCGCCATCTCCGGTGTCGCTCCCGCTTGTTGCAACCTGGAGCGAACTACGGACTGAGCGCCACCCCCAGACGGGGGCATAAGGAGCGCGCCAGTCGCAGCCGAGGACACAACATCCGGCAGTGAGCCACCTTCCGCCGCAGTCTGTGCGCCCATTGTGCCGGCCATCGCTCCGGTGCGTTGGAGTGGTGTGAGGTTGGCAGCTCCGATACCGTGGAACACTTTCCCAATACCGGCCCGCTTCACGGCTTCCAGGCCGGCGCCGGTCACTGCACCCCGCACGCCATCCTTACGGAATCCTTCAAGTCCGCCCTTGACGCCAGCATACGCAGGTCCGGCCACAAACTCGGCCACACCCACTGGGGCGGCGCCGAGTCCTTCATAGATCTGTGCGGGGATACCGGACGAGCCAGCGGCATCCGCCTTTTGCTTCCAGTACTCAGCTCCCTGCTTGTACGCCTCAGCGCCCTGGCCCGCGCCAAACGCAGAGAGCACCCCACCCAGGCTTGAGTTGATGCCCTGCGCGACACGGGCCAGGGGGCCGCGCACCACATTATCTACAAGACTTGGCTTTTTGGGGAATTGCTTGGCAAGAACGGATTGCATCTCCGCCGGAGGCGTACCATCGGGGAAATCCACAAAAGTGCCGTACTCTGGGACGTCTACGCGGGGCATTAGTTAGCCACCAGCTTGCCGTTGACGTAGGTAAATCCTCCTGTTGCTTTGGCAGCTGGAGCGCCACCACCCGGACGATCACCCAGTATGGAGCGTTTGCCCTTCTCCGGTTTGATCAGCGTCTCAGTGCGGCCGGCTTTCTTGCCGTCCACGGTGCTGAGTTCCTTGACACCCTGGGCTTTAAGACTGGCTTTGAGCGTGGGTAAATCGCCGCGCCGGATGGTGGCGGACTGAGGCGCCCCGTCCGGTCCGTTCCACGCCACATCCACCATGCCGTCGCCGGTGCTGCTCGGTATCAGGCCCAACTCGCGATCAGACGGGTTGTTGGATGATACAACGCGGGTTGCAGCGACGGGCTCCCCAAACATATCCACTCTTACCTCGGAGCGCGTAGAGTTCGGGCCGTTTTTCACGAACTGCTGGAGCGGGGCGCCGACCGGTGATTGGTTGCGTGACTGCATGGCCGCCTGTTGCTCGGTCAGCAACTTGGCGGGGAGGTTCGGTATCTTGCGGGCCTTATCCCAGAATGCGTTCCACCCTTCAATAGTACGCGGCATCTCGTTGGTGGCGATAAACTGATTGAGATCCTGCTCGGCTTTGCTCTCCGCGGAGTCCTGGCCCATCTTCTGGTAATCCTTCTGTCCCGTAGCCACATCCTTAAAGGCGTTGGCCTCCTCTTTGCCGAGTCCTGCGCCAGCCCACCGGTCACCCTGCGCCGCCCGGAAGCGGTCGAGCTTGCCGAGATTGCCCGTCTGGAACTCCTGGAGTCCCTGCGCCACGTAGGGATTTCCGCCCGCTGCGGTGGTGGAGCCCTTGGTAGCACCAGGTGAGAAACCCGTGGCCGCCGGGGCGTTCTGACCAAATACCGCTTCCGCCGGATTTTTAACGATCTCGGCCACACTCTCTGCATCCCTAAAGCGCGGGTCCGTCTGGAGGTCGCGTATCTGCGCCACCGGAGCAGCGGCGCCCTGGCGTAGCAGAGTGTCCAGCTTCTCGGCCCGAAATTTTTCCAATGCCTGGCGTGTGCTGGGTGACAGATAGCCGTCCGGCTGGAACGCTTGCGCCTCTTCCGGCGTGCGGAAGCGGTTGATGCTCTGCAAAGCGTCGGAGGCGTTGGCCTCATCCCGCATGGCATTGACATTCTTAAACAGGTCCATATAATTGTTGGCGACTTTAGGAGCTTCCAGTAACCCACCAGCCGCGAGTGCCCATCCTGGCATTGCCATTTAGTACCTCCCCCGCTTCTGCGCCGCCGGTTGCTGATAGCTGATATTTGTGGTGATCGGCGCGGCGCTGGTGGGCTTACCAGAGCCGGCCATTTTATTGACGAGTCCGTACGCCGCGCCATAGGTTTCCGGATTGTTGCCAAAATTCTTGTATGTCTCTCCGAGTCCTTGGTTGCCACCTTTCTGGAAACGCTCCAGGCCATTGACGCCCTGCTGAAGGTATGACGGGTCGGTCGTGCCATACGTCTGCATGTTGCCGGCGTCTACGGTCGGGCCTTGCCCTGCGTTGGCGCCCTCAGATGGCATGGAGAATCCACTGGTAGGTTGCGCCGCGCCGCTGGCGCTACCGCCTGTATCAGCCATCGATCCGTAAAGGCTTGTGGCGGACGACCCGGACTCCCCCGCTTTGCCCGCACCTTCTGCTGCTTGGCCCCATGACATAATTAACTCCGGTACTTCATGTAGTTGAGGTAGTCTTGCATCTTGGTGCTGAACGGTTGTTGGCTGCTGTCCACCTGGAGCTCGGGGGTAGCCACGCTAGCTGGCGCCACCTCCAGCGGTTTGGTATTGGCGGAGAGCATCTTTTCTGCTCCGGGCATCATCTGGCTGCCCATCGTATCCGCCACACCAAATGGGCTGGAGTGCTCGGCGTTGATGTCACCTTTGCCCTGCGTGACGATCTGCTGGTTATTTTCGTGCGACTTGTCGATGGCGCCACCAATATTCTGGGACGCTGCCCCAACGAGCAGGGAGGCGATGGCGGTGTACGGATTGGAGTACACCAGCTTTGCAGTAGCAGCACTACCCTTGGCGTCACTGATACCGTACCCGCTTGTGCCATAGTTGTTGGCCGCCATCAGATACTCCACCCACCGGACGAGCCACTGGAGATTACGCCACCGGTGCCATTCCACAACCCAGCTTTGTAATCCGCTGGCCGCCACGACGCCTCATACTTTTGCTTGGCTGCGTCCTGCGCCGCGGCGTTGGCCCCCGCAATATCCTGCGCTTTCATCTGCATGACCGTGGCGTCGTTGGCGGCAAACCGGGGGGCGTATGTTTCGCGGGTGGTGTCGTTGGAGCGGAGGGCATTGAGGCTGGTGTAAATGCCCCGGTCGGCCATCGCCTGGTCATTGGCCTTGAGCGCGAGATCCTGCTGCCGTTGTGTGGTGGCATTCAGTCCTTCGCTCACCCGGCTGTAGTCACCATCACCGAGCCGTTCGTACGTGGGCGTCTGGTAATCCCCACCCATGGCGGAGTCTCCCCCGATTGCGGTCTGGCCAGCTTGGTATGTCTTGAGTCTATCCTCGGCACTGACCGGGGTTGACGTACTTTTACTTTCCTGTGATCCCATTCGTGGCCCCCTGTTGCGACGGGAAGTTATAAACCTTATCCTGCTTGGCGGGGCGGTGCCAGAATAGGCCCTTCATCCCCACCGCTTGTTTCCGTAGTCGTTTTACCACTTCCGCCAGCCCGACTTTACTTGCCGCTTCAGCCACATACATAACACTTCCGTGAGTTATGTCAAGCGGTTTAATGCGCTCCTGGACGCTCTCTACGTCCTCCGGCCGGACACGCCAATAGCAGGCGAAGTACTCACCAGGCTTCCACACGTAATGCCCTGTGCCGAGCGACCAGAAGATATTGTACACGACTTCCGCCTGGAGTTTTCCGTACATCTCTTCCATAAAGTCGCAGATCTCGTCGCCGAGGGCCTGTACCTCCTCCGGTGTCATGGGGGAGTCAACGCCTGAACGGCGGCGATTATCTCGTTGATGGCGCGCACCAACTCGGCTATTTGTTGGTCCAACGCCGGGTCTGTAAATTTTCCTATCTTCCGGGCGGGGGTCATCTGATCCGCATCCAGTTTGTGCCGGTAAGATCGAACTGCGCGAACTCCCCATACTGTGAAAGCACATACTCGTCGAGGCCCATCACCGTGTCGGTGCCATTCCCCACCAGGATAACCGAGTGGCCCGTCTCCCCGATGTTCTGAATGATTGGCATAACCGGCGTAGCGGAACTAGCGGGGAGTGTCACCGTAACATCCCCCGCTGTCGTGTCCACCTTGACGAGTGAGTCCGTACTGAGGATTGTATATGCCTCGTCAACGGTGGTGCGCGTGCGCGTGTCGTACGTTCCGACCGGCAGAGCTCCGGGTTTTATCGTGCCGTCCGGGTTAAGCGACACGTTCAACCGGTCGTCGAGTGACGCTTGGCTTCCGTTCGCCGGGACGAGCGCCGCGATGATCTCATTGACCACCCCCGCCAAGACGGTAAAATTGGAGTTCACCTTAACGGCATCCGCCACTTCGGTGTTATTGGTGAAGCTGTACGGGATGATCACAATTCCGATGGTCATATCTGCGCCCCCACTATACGGTATCTGGTGGTAAATCCATTGAATCCTACACGGTTGTAGCAGACAGTCTCAAAACTGATCCGGTTGCCCCGTGCGTCGTGCATGAATAGCGGGTCGTTGAAGCGGCTGCCGTTACCCCATGTCGCCGTGCCCCACTCGTCTACACCCCAGGTAAGAAGATTCTGTTTGAATGAGTTGGTAAGCATCCCGCCGTACGTCTGGTAGTCAACGTCGTAACCGTGGTAGAAGCGGTACGTCGCCTCACTGTCCAGCACTTCAAGTTCCGGGATATAGCTATTCCACTCCTTGTTGCTCGTCTCATCGTGATCGATGTAGGCGGTCTTGACACGGCTGGTAATCGCCACTCCATCGTCGGTATTGCCGCCATACGCATAGACAATCCCGTTTGTGGCGTCACCGATCAGCAGCGCCCCGCTGTCGTCCGCATCGTCACATACGGAGAAGCATGCGGCATTGAGATCATACCAGCTGGTGATGGCTCCGTTACGTCGCTCGTCCACGCAGAGGCAGCGCTTATCGGAAGTGGGGAGCTGAAACAACGCCCTCCGTTCCTTTGGGTGCGGGATGGCAAAGATGGTGGCGCGTTGTGCCGGAGTCAGCGACGAGATGAGCGGGATGTGCGTCGGCTTGACCGGCGTAATACTGTTCAAGCCAAACCCGTACATATTGTCGGATCCCATGAAAACGCCCTCACTCAGCACCGCGTCCGGGCCTACAACCCCTGCGTGAACTGAGAATGGCTCGTCGATGGAGATGTTTCCGGTTCCGCCTGGATTGGTGCCGTAGAGCGTCTGGAGAGAATTTTTCTTCATTATCACCATGCCACCCGGCAGCGGGCAGAGCGCGGTGATCTTGTCACCGTCACCGTCCCGCACCTTGTAGCTCCCAGTGTCGGTCCAGTCGGTATAATCCTCCAGATTACTGTTCTCCAAAAATCCGGTTGCTTCATCCACACACCAGAGCCGGCCCGCGTAGAGGTACAGGGCCATACACTTGGGAATTGCCGCTACATCCGTACAGGTCGTGCCATCGAATGCAAACGCTTGGTCGGTGCCATTGGTGAGAATGAGCTTGTCCTTCCAGGTGAGAGAGCGGAGTTTCTTGCCAGCGGTAAGCCCGGTCTTTACGGCAGCGGGGAAAGCAGCGAACGGTGTGGAGCCATCCCACGACTTTGCATAGAGGGCCGTCCCGTGCTGCACAACCAGGTAGCGTGTCCCATCCTCTTTGGAATAGCGGTGCGCTGATATGATGGCACCCGCGCCCAGGCTGGTGGTGTTTACTTTCGTGCGGCCGAGCCGTGTCTCTAGTAGCCCCTCCGCTGTGATGACACAGTTAAACGCTTTCTGCACCTCGTTGGCAGCGATAGCTTCGGGAAGTACCTGAAGATTCTCTCCGCCGGTAAAATCCCGATAGCGGGATTTATTCCAGATCGGTTGTCCGGGTGCGCGGCTCATTTCTCACGCACCAGGCCGCGGTTGTTGATCTGCGGAAGGGGCTTGCGGCTGTTGTCCAGTTTCTTGAGTTTCCGCAGATGCTCGGCGTCGAGTTGAATACCGGTAGGCAACCGGTCTGCGTCTACGTCGTACTCGTAGAACGCCACCAGAAGGGAACGCTCAAACAGCGGCAGGAACTCCATTGGAAATATGGTTTCCGTGGTGTCATCCGCATATCCGGCGTCCGGCATCTTGGCTACGTAGTAGAGAGTAACCGTTCCGTCGGTGGCCGGGTGGAGGGTGATAGCGGTATCGGATAGGGTGTAGCCCCACACATCACCGCCCCGCACGTCAGCTTTCAGAGCCTCGGTAGGTGTGAGTTTATCCCCGGTGGTGAAGGTGTACCGGCCATCCACATTGAGAAACGTCTCATCCCCAAAATCCGCTGGCAGGGTGATGGCCCCATTGACCAGAGTGAGGGACACCGACTTCTCCAGGAAGATCCACGCCCGCTCACTCCAGGCGTCACGCATGGCGCTATCCAGCCACCCGAGCATCTTCACCCGGAGTGTGCTGGAATTGTCCTTGATGCGGGTAAACACCCTATCGAGAACCGCCTTAGTGGTAAGCATTACAGGTGCGCCGCTTTCATGTGAGTTTTGAGATCCTGCTCACGTTTGAAGGTTTTACCGCAGCCCTCCACCGCGCAGGCGAACTCCTCCGGCTTGTCCAGCGTAGCGAGCAGAGCGGTATCGTCCACGCCCGGCAGGAATGGCTCGGATACCGTGTACTTTCTGAATGCCGAATTGATGTAGTCGGCCTGGTGCGCGGGGACCTCGAAAAAATGGCGCTCCCCGCCGTCCGGTCCCATGTCTCTCTGCATCGGCTCGCCGCACAGAGTCGAGCGGTCTTCGCTTCCCGGCGCGGGCTTATACACCCGTACTCTCGCTCTCGACGCCAGTTTGTCCATTACATTTGCCACGGTACACTCCTATTCCGGGTCAGACGACCCGCTTGGTGGTTGTGTCTCTGGCCAGCCAGCCAGAGGATTAATAGATACGTTCTATGGTTTTTCCGCTGTCATTGAGGATATACACGGTTGCGTCGGTGTATATCTCGTGTGGTTTACCGTTGAAATCGATGAACGAGACACACAAGCATGTCTCCGCGATAGCTGATATAAAATGCGTTTCTCGTACAATGCCGTCGTCGCCTTCAAATTGGAGGCCCATTTCCGATGTAATCTCAACATCGTTTATCTTCGGCATCCCCTTACTGAATATGACCGCGTAAGAAACCTCACGTGCCGAGTCGTGGAACCGCCAAGAAACTTGATCTTCTGCACCCTGCTTAATCTTGATAATCATTGTCTTTCTCCTGTCTGTCTATTTGTATGGCTGGCTGGCTAGATAACTCGTTTGGTGGTTGTAAAATAATTCTCCCCGGTCAGGGCCGCATAATCTTGAAGGAACCGCGCCATATCAGGGAGGTTATCAGTTACGCCGGCTTGCTGCATCCGTAGCCACAATATCTTGGGGACGCTGGCGAATTGAAAGCCCATGTCCAGATCATAGCCAGTATAGCGCCCAGGCGTTTCCTCCCGGAGCGCCGCCGCTGAAGCAAGGACCGGAGCGACGTTCTGCACGTACGTTCCCACCGCCCGGTCCTTAATGTAGCGGTAATCTGCCAGACGGCAGCTATGACTTACTCGCTGAGGTTGAGCCATGCTCTCATGCACCTCGCTGTATTGGTCCACTTGATACGAACGTACGCAGTAACGTCAGACCACTGAAGGGGGGAGCCATTGGTGGTAGCGCTTATGGCTGTTCCATCCTCTTTAACGCAGGTTGACCACGGGCCATTGCTGGTAGGGCCGCATTGCACGAGCGCGGTCCCGGATAGCATTGAGGGGTTTGTAGACGCTTTAGTGCTATACCCCTGGAAGGTTACTGTCTTGTGTCGGAAATCTATTGCTTTGATGGCGCTACCCACGGTGGTTGCGCTGAACGTGGTGAACGCCAATTGTTTGACGTTGGGGCCGGCCATCGCGGCGCTGACCAGGCAAAGAGTGACAAAAATTGTCAGTACAATATTACGCATCGGGTATCCTCCTCTATGGTGTGGGGCGCCGGAGCGCCCCGTTACGGTTTACAGCGTGCTCAGGTTGGTCAGACGGCCAGCACTCAACTCATTTTTGGCCTCCAGCGTGTGCTGGACGGTCATGTGGAACTTCCGATTGGAGCGTGAGCTACGGGCCAACTCCTGCACACCCACTGGAATGAGTGTGGCTTTCTTCCAGAAGGACGGGTCGAAGATAACAAACACGTCGGTCGGCATGGTGCGGTGGATCTCGGCCTTGATCGTACCCCACGATGTGACGTAAAGATCAACCTTGTCGTCCACCTGGTCCTTCTCGATGGCGCGGCGGTTGTTGCCGGTGGAGGCAAAGCCATCGAACTTATCCTTCTGGACACTGCCACAGTAGGCGGTCATGGTCTTGTTCATCCCGCCACCGCCAGCGGCGTAGATGTTCTGCATGACGCCCTTGAGCAGTTCTTTGGTCAGCTCACGAGCCGAGCCGCCAGTTACGGTGCCGTCCGCGTGCAGCGTGGCGTCTGCTGCTTTGTCCAGGTTGGTGGTGATCCAGTTGAGCATCCCTTTCATGGATGGCTCTGTACCGGCTGCGCCGGCTGCGGCGACTTCACGGAGGAATGCCCACTCGATATCACCAACCAGGGCTTTCATCTTGAGGGCTTTCTGGTAGTCGTACCCACCGGAATTGCCCACGGTGTTTACGGCGGCAGCGGAGTCGGCGATGGAGAATGACTTCTCCTGGAGCTGAACGTAATTGAACAACTTGGTGGGCTGCTCACTCGCTTCAATCGTCGGGTCCGAACCGATCAGCGCTTTGTTCTGGCCGGGGGTTTCAATGGCGTCGGTCATAAAGTCATGCTTCATGGCGGTGACATTGGTCGTGCCGATAGAGTGATAGAACGGGCTGTCGATGGGAGTGATGATGGAAATCTCGTCCTGAATGTCCTCACGGTTGCCGGTCAAGTCAAAGGTGGTCATTGTGTTAGTCGGTACTGCGCCCATAGTGGGGCCTCCTTATGTGCGAGACTCGCGCAATGCTTTGCTGTACTCGGCAAGGTCAGACGGGTTACCGCTCATGGCGGCGGTCTTGGCGGCGGCGAGTTTGTTGGCCTTGTCGTCCGTCATTACCCCGGTGCTGGTCTTGCCCTGCGGCAGCGTGGCTTTGGCTGCCTCCTTAGAGTTAATAAGATCCTGCTCTTTTTTGCCCATGTTCTGCTCGACGTAATCCTTGGCCCATAGCATCGCTGCGACGGGGCCTTGCAGCATGACCTTCTCCCGGTACTGTGCGTCGATGAGGGGCTTACTCTGGCGCTCCGCCAGAAAGAAATCCTCACCTTTCTTCCACACCTCAGCCGGGATGTTGTACTCTTTTGCTACCAGTGAAGATGCGCTGGATATCTGCTCGTTGATCGCAGCTATCTGTTGCTGGGATTGCTGGCGTTGGCCTTCCCGCTCCATGTGGCTGGCCTTGCGGGACTCGTTGGCCTTGATGGTTTCGCGGGTCTGGCGCAACTCCTCCTGAAGATCCAGCGCTTTCACAAAGTCGCCATCCAACTGCGCTTGCTCGATACTATCGAGCGTGGCCCGGATGTACTCATTGACTTTGCCAAAATCCAGATCCGGGATAAAGTCCAACGGGGCTTTCGTCTCGGTCTGTAATCTGGCGTTGATACGCGCCTCGGCCTCTGCAATCTTTTTGGAAGCGAGTTCTTCTACCCTCTCCTCCAAAGTTTTCTTCACCGGCTCGTCCGTCACCGTCGCTTCTTCGCCCTCAACCACCGCCGGTTGAGATTCAGGACTAACAGCGTCCGCGCTCTGCTCTGGTTCTGGTGTAGTCGTTGCGCCCTCAACCACCGCCGGTTGAGATTCCGGGCTATCAGCGCCCGCGTCCGTTGCTACCGTTACATCCTCATCCATCGCTAAGTCCTTTCAGGTATTATTTAATTACGTAAGTAACCGGTACTCCCGAATAAATAAGAAGGTAGTTGGTCAAATCACCGCCGACGTACATCTTGGTGTCCTGGTCCGCCTGGATTTCTATCGCCGTGGTTCCTGTTACAAACGTATGGACTTTGGATTTTGTAAGGTGGTAATTAACTGGCCTCGGGATAACCATCCCCTGCATAACCACATTTCCGTCCTTGCCCATCGTACCCTTCATCACCCCGATCCTGAGATTCGGTGTGGCTGTAATGGCCGATGACGCAATGCCGAAGGTTATGCTGGATACGTCAAATGCATCCGCCGAGCTGCACATCAGCGCCAGACACGCCACCGCCAGAATACTTCTGAGCCACCCCTTAAAAGTCCAGCGTACCTCCGGCTGGTCAACATTCATAATGCCCTCCATAATTCTTGGTATCGTAACCCGTATGATCTCTCGGGTCAGGTGTGTCTGTAACACACGTTGCGGGTCGGTTACAACACAAATATTGTCATAGTCTTTTTGCAGCTCGTCGGCCACATCCTGTAGGCGCTTCATAATGAGTTGAAAGCCTGGCGTAGCGGAGGCTTGGAGCATCTGTACTTGCTCGTTGGTCATGGTGTTCTCCGTTCGTAGACTTCTTTCGCTATCTTTTGAATCTCCTCAACCGGGAGTCCTTTCCCTGGATTGAGCGCTTCGGATAACCAGGATAATGCACGGTACGTATTGTACGTGCCGTCCGGGTTCTTGGAGGCTTCGTCCAGCGTGGCTGCGTAGCGCGGGTCTGTGCTCACGCCTGACCCCCCTCGCTCATGGCCTGCGCCGCTGGGTCCGTTCCGTCCACCACTTGACCGGTCCGGTCCGGGAGCATCATACCCCCACCATTCTGGCGCGACTCAGCCAACCGGCCCGCCGTCTCGTCCTTAACTGACGCAGTGACGGCGGTTGTTCCGGCGATAATGCCTTGCATAACCTGGTCCTTGACCGTAAGGCTGAGGGCGTCCCACGGGATAGCGAACGTGGCCTTGTGCTCCGCTGGGGGTGGCTGGGGTGGCTGGGGTGGCGTTTTGTCCAGCAAATCCTCCGGGCCGTAACCGGCCAGCACTGAGAGTTGCCGGTACGCGGCGACGGCGTCCACGGGAATCTCGTGGGACTTACCCCAGTCCACCAACTGCATGGTGCTCTGCGCTTTCTGGTAGCGGGGGGCCGAGCCGAGACCGGCGTTGATCTGGATGTTTACATCAATGTCGATAACGGATAGGTCAGGAATCTCCGTGCCGTCCATGCGCGTAGCTGTTGGCAGCGGTACGCCCGCTTTGCCGCTGGCAATGCGGAGGATCGTCTCGTCCGTCTCAAAACAGATGGTGAGTTGCGCGATGAGGTAGAGAACCTTGTACATGAACGTCTGGTTGCGGGTGACGATCTGCACGCCCAACTTCTCGTCGCTCTCCATCTTGCCCATCTGGGTGGCGCCGAGAGTTTTGTTCGTGCCGCGCGGCACAACACCCCGTGCGCCGGATTGCAGACCCGCCGGGATCAATTCGTTGATCTCCTGGTTGATCATGTCGTCAGCGCGCAAACTGTTCACCACGTCGGCGTTGGTGTCGATGCTGCCAAAGTCAGCGCCGGCCTTTCCGTACACGACCCGGCTGTTGAGGAGGTTATCGATGTTGGTGTCGCCACCTTCCTCCACCCACCACCGACCCTGTATGGCGATTTTGGCGGCGTCGGAGACGTTGTTCTTGTGGTTGACGTGTTCATCTTCCAGCGGTGATATGATCTCGGGGATGGCCCAGCCGACCTGCTCCAGCAGTTTGGGCTTGTTGTACCCCACGCTGATGGGCAGGATATTCACATTCTTTCCGGCGAACCAGACATCCTTGACCTTTTTGCAATCACCCAGCGAGTCGGTGAAGTCGCCCAACGAGAACTGGACCTCCCAGCATCCGTGCTCCTTGTAGAACATGATGTTGAGATCCACGCCGTTGTGGTCCTTCAGGTCCACGTCCTTGCCGTTATCCACCGTCTTGTCGCCGTTGAGGTAATACTGGGTGGTGCTACCGGCGGTCTTCTGGTGTTTCTTCAGCACCTCGTCGGTGGCTTTGCTCTTGTCGATGACACCAGCGGCGGCCATAGCCTTGATCTGGTCGATGGTGCGGCTCAGTTTAACCCGGACAAACTGGCCGAGCTCCACATTGAGCAGCCCTACGGTGGGGTCCCAAATAATGTCGGAGCCCGGCTCAAGCTGATCGATCCACCACGTATCGCAGGTGACGGTACTCTTGGCGCCCTTCATTTTCTGGAAATCTTCCGGCATAACCTGGCGGTACTTGTCGTAAGTGGCCTTGTCCACCGGCTGCCCCAGATGCAGGTAAGTCGTCTCAGGCTCGTCGTACGCCTCATGACGCCACCACACCATACAGGCTTCCAATCCATCTACCGCTCCGGCAAGACTGCTGGCCTGGTGCCAGGTGAAGAAAGGAAACATGCCATTTTGGCCGGAGGAACGATAGATAAAATCCTGCGTGAGCAGTTGGCCCCCCACATCTTTCGCGGGGTCGAACGCTGACTTGCTGGTAAACGCTATGGAGTCGGGGTCTTGGAACATCTCGATGGCGAGACGCTCCACGTATCTGTCAACGGCGGAGGTGCTCTTTGTGGAAGGGATAGTGGATAGACCGCGTGAGGAGCGTTCCTTCGCATCCTTGAGCTGCATGCGGTATCGGCGACGGGAGTCCGTAATGATGGTCTTTAACTTACCATCAAACCAAGCGGTGGCACCTGCAACTAACTCCTTTTGTCGTGTTAATTCCATGCCGCCCCTGTTGTGCTACGGAAAGTTTAATGCTGCGAACTCTCCGTGTAGTAGCTTTGCTGCTTTATCGTACGCTTCAGCTGCGTGTCGTATATCATTAAACGTTCCCAAAGTATACTGTTTTCCGTCCAAGGTAATCGCCGACCGCCAATGATCTTTTCTTTTTGCTCGGTACACACCCCTGTAAGGTGTAGTTGCGTTACTCTGCCGCTTTTGGTTACACCCGTTCTGGCTGGATGTTGCGACCCGTAAGTTGTGTTTGCAGTTACACAGCGAGTCCCGGTTTCTGTGGTCTACTTTTCTTTTATCTGTAACGTTCATTACTAGCCGATGTAAGAGTACCGGCCTGTATTTACCATCTATTTTTATGTCGGTGATGGCATACGTATTACCACCATTACCCACCATCGAACGCCACCTAAATCCTGCTACACGGTCGTAATCTTCTGCGTCTACCGTCGTAATCCGCCCGCATACTAACTGTATTTCTCGCATCCACCACCTCCGTAAGGTGCCCGTATGTTATTTAACGTCCAGGCGGTACGGTGCCGCTTTTCCCCTGCCGGGTAGGACGTTAATATTTTAAAATTGTGGGTGATTTTACTCCTGTTTATGAGGATGTCAAGTTATATTTTAGCGGAGAAAAACGCCTTTGAAATCCACGCCTTTGCCGGCCTTGCCGCTGGATACCTTGCGGAACAGGTGGTCTGGCTTCCAGTACGTCATTAATAGCCAGTCGAAGTGGTCTGGGCTGAATCCTAGCAGACGCCGCAGTTCCTTCTTGCCGCCGAGTTGCATCTTGCCCCCCACGATCTCCATTTTCATCGCTCCCAGCTCACGGAGCAGGCGCACCATGGGGTCGTTGGCGTCTCGTGGGTCGGCGGGCGGCTGGAGTGAGATAAGCCCCTCCTCAAATTGTGTCCGCAGTATCCACGCCACCTCGGCGCGGCGGTTGACGAAGCGCTCCGGGTCGTCCGGGGTGTTGCGTGAGTCAGCGGGGCGGGCCTTGTAGCCGGCGCGGCGTACCATATCGTAGACGCCACGCCCCAAACCGATGATGTCTATGAAGCACACACTCGCTGCGTCCTGATCCATGCCCTCCATCACCCAGTCCGCCACCTCGTCGGTCTTTTTGCTGTTGAACGTGCGCGGGGCAGGCACATTGCCCCCCTGTCTGCCGCCGGTAACGGACTTGTCACCGCCGCCGCCTACGTCCGCCGAGCTTATTATGGGGTCATTGGCGCAGTCGAAGTCCTCGCGCTCCAGAGCGGCCTGAATCCAGGGGTACGGGATGAGGCAATTTGCGTCACTGAGGGGCATGAGGCCCAGGACTCCGATGCGGTAGTCCGGGCTGTCCTTGCCGTACGCTGCCAGGTTGCGGATAGAGGCGCGGGTGACGTTGGGGGAGTCGAGCGCTGACCACTGTTTGCAGATCCACTTGTCCCGGTCCGTTGTCTGGGTGCGGATAGCGTAACCGGTTGTTTGCGTGGGGTTGAAAATAACAAACATCACGTTGAGCTTCCCCGTAAGTGTGCGCTCCAGGGGTTTAAACACCGCTTCAGCCAGACCAGTCGCCTCGTCCAAAATGACGAGAAAATTATCCTCGTGCCGCCCGGAGAATGCCTCACCCATCTGGTCCGGGCCGCCCTTAGTATTGATCGTTATGGCGGAAGTAAACCAGCGCTTACCACGCAATTCCTTGTCCGGCAGGTTGGCAAATAACGTCTCGGATTGCAGCGTGAAGTTCGCCTCCAGGTCACTCTTGCTGTCCTCGGTCATCCGTTTGGCCCAGCCGCGCACCTTCGCTAGCTCCGACCAGTACACCTCATTCAACTGCTTGCCGGTGTTGGCGGTCACGAGTACCTTGGGGTACGAGAAATTGAACATGAAGTGCCAGTTTATAAGGGCTGCTGTGGTGTCTTTACCCGTGCCCATGCCGGATTGGATACTCATGCCAACCTTGGCAGCCAACTCCTCGTCGTGTGGTAGCCCGGCCGCGGCGTCCAACTTGGCTCCGACCAGTCGGCCCCAGTCAGTAAGCACATCCTCCTGTTGATCGGACAGGCCACTCGCGTTGGCAGGCAGGCCCGTCTCGCGCCATAGCCCATCCGCGGTGATCACGCCACGATTCTGCTGTGCCTTGTAGATGTTATCGCCAAATATGGCGAGCGCCCAGGCCAACGGATCACGCTTCCACGCTCTCACGATGTCTACATGTTTTTGGGTGTAGCCCTTGCGGGCGGTATTAGGGCGGGTGGGGAGTCTGGCGCTCATCCCTGCACCTTCTTGAGGGCTCCGCGGGCTATACCTCTAGCCACAACAATCTCGGTACTATTGTCAGTTGGGTACAACTCACTAATTTCTTCCAGCGCCTCTCTATACCGGGCATTTCCAGCTTCAAGATAAACTATGTGATTGTAAGCCAATGATAATGGGCCGTTAAGCGTCTTGTTTGCGGCCTCTACCATGGCATTGTCATGGCCGTAAGTTCGGCCAGCGAGACTAGTTTTGAGTGTGGCGTTCTCGGCTTCGAGTGCAGCAACTTCGACGATAACCCACGGAGCGGCTTCAACGTCGGGCCTTATCCTTTCGCTTAAACTCACGTCTCTACCTCCTCATATAAAATTTGCGAAGATCCGAGCCGTCTCTGGCGCGGGCAAGGCTATGTATCGGTACGTGTCCCTCAACGAGGTGTGCCCCAACTCAGCGGACAGCGCCTCTATTGGCGCACCAAACACTGTAAACTGAAGGTACGCCCAGGTTTTCCGTATGGTGCGGGCTCCGAAGTTACCCTTGATGCCGGCACGGGAACACCACAGTTTCATCTTCCCATTCCAGGCGCTCATGGTGAGTGGGCCACCACTCTTGTTGCTGGGGAACAGCAATCCGTCCGTCGCCAGCGGGTACAGAACTTCCATTACTCTGGGACCGAGGGGGATGGTGCGTTTCTTCCCAGTCTTGCTTTCCCGGAGGGTGAGCGTCCCGGCCATCCAGTCTATCTGTTCCCCTCGCAGTGCCAGCAAGTCTGACGCCCTGAGGTTGGTATTCACACCCAAGACGAACAGCGCCAGGTCCTTCGGATTGGTCAGTACCGCTTTGACCCTGGCCACGTCCTCCAGGCTGCGGAGTGGTTCTATTGTTACGGTGCTTCCTTCTGCTGGATGCGGTACGGCTCTCATAATCTCCCCCTTGCGACGCCGGTATGAGTGCATAATAGCTGGCTCCGGTGGGTATGTCAAGTATTTTTTATTTATTGGTATAGCCCTTCCGCGCCTTTATGCTACGTGCGGTGGATTTGAACAGATTGATACTCAGACACCTCGTCTCAAGCCACCCCCCGGCACTCGAAACATTGGCCGCCGCCGCATGATGATCGATGCCCCGCCCTGGTCGAAACGTACTTGACATAACAACCATAATATCAAGTCATAGCATGAGTTGAGATTGTATAAGGGATGTAACTATGCGGAATTACTCGGGGGATGGTGTAACGTCGATACAATCGGGGGTGTTTGCTTCGTCACTATCCGCGACGACCTGAAAAAATATGCTCTGGTTCGAGGTGGATTGACCAGTCTGGAGCCGGTTTTTATCGTACGTAATGCCATAAACCATGGCCAAATCCTTAGGACTCGTTTTGCTGAGGTCAACGGTAAGGAGCTCTGAACTGTACCGTTTCTTGATTGCGGCCTGTATATCCGCTTCCAGGTCCTTAAAACTGGCCAGCTCGTTACGATCTCCCAGGAGCGCTTCAAACTTGTTAATACGCTCCATTACGGCCTGTTTACTGGCCCCATACTTGTCTGCTATGGCCTGATAGCTCATACGGTGGTGGTATCTATCCTTCAAACACTGGGATAGGTCCAGCTTGGCAGGTTGTCTGGTCGGTATGGTAGCAAGTCCTAAGGCCCGCGCTATGTCCTGCGGCATCTGTTCCATGTGCAAAATATAACCACATGGAGCGGGCGCTTGTCAATAAATAACTATAACCGACCGTGTATTAACAATATCAGATAGTTACGCCTATAATGGGGTAAATCAACCAGGATTTCATATACTGGGTTGTATCGGGGTATGGTGTAAAGTGGTGTAATATATAACTTAACCAGAAATTTACCCCAACACCAGACCAAGTCAAGACCTACGGGGCCACGGGGGCTACGCACCCTATAGGGCTACGGTACTACAGCCATACATACACTATACTTTCTAATATATATATAGGGTTTAAAGGGGTAGAAAGAAATAATACCTAATAAAAACAACTACTTAATCCACAAACCCCAGACTAAACGCGGCAACACTGGCAACGGAGTAACGGCGGCAAATTATATATTTACGGCGCGGCAGTCACTGTGGTAATACTAGAGCACTAAATATTACGGGAGGTAATACCATGATTTCAAGATTATTCGCATTACAGCGCGGCCTCAGACAGTACGACAGCACGTGTAAAGATACGCGGCCGGATGATCCAACACACCGACACCGCTGGACAGGCTCAGGACTCTGTACTGATTGTCACCCTAAATCACGCGGCACGTATGTCCAGGCTATGAAATCACTATGGGGAGAAATAAAGCCCCTATCTTTAGATGAGGCTCTAGCCCAGAAATTCCCGCTATTCCGGGCAACCTGCAAACACGGTCACAATTCGTGGCGGTATGTTAAAACACCCCTCATATGCTTGGATTGCGTTAAACTGGCACGACGGCGGCAGCATCCAGGGCCGCATAACAAGCATATGTCGATAGCCTTGCCGATTGACTCCAGCTTCCCACCGGGCATGACTCTGGAGATTGCCGAAGCGCTGGGATTGCCACTCGATAAATTATATTGATACCAACTAAAAAATAATACTTGACATTAGCTACACTCCCCGGTATATCTTACATAACACTATTACAACAGGAGGCTACACCATGAAAACAGCATATAAAATAGGAACTGTTTATAAGTCACGAGGCAAGTTCCCAAAAACATTTACAGTTGTTGATATCCACACCACATTAAACAATGCGAATGAAATTGTTAAAATCAGCTACGTTTCAAGCCATATTTTTGCAGGCCAGGAAATAATTGAAAAAGATGTTTGCGAAACGACTATTAGCATGGGACTAATAGCAGGTGGCAACAATGAAATCTGAATGCACTAAAAATTGTAGATTTTATTCATATATAGGGCATTCAAAATGCAAATTAATCAAATGCGTTGGTTTCAGCCCTAAATCGGTGGATGTAACTTGCCAAAGATGCGGAGAAACATACACCGTTGAACCGTACACACCGGGACAAAACTACATTTGTATTTGTGGTAACGAAGATACAATCTAGCAGCCGGTGACCCAGCAAACAAGGAGGCAAGCATATGGGGCTTTACAAATCAATATGTATTTTTGAAGGCGAGAAAGTTAAACAATTTACAGTAGCGGATACGAAAAAAGGCGCTGTAGCGTTATTAAGGCAGGCTGGTTTCAAGGTAAAAAGTACCCAAGAGGTCATAATGTAACAGACTACACAGGGCCGGGCAACCGGCCTTATAAAGGAGACAAAATGTATACAATTATCATCAAACAGAGACAGTACTCAGTATCGGCAAGGGAGCTGCGGCAATTGAGGCAGCGTGGCATTGTGTATCAATTCAGCATAGGGGGTGAGGTATGAGACAGCCGGAGGCTATAATGTGTGACTGCGGGCACATGGAATCAGAACACCCGGATTCTACCAGGGGATACGGGCAGGGCGCCAACGGAAAAACAAAATGTTACGCGTGCCTCGCTGAAGATGACAAAAAGTATATGCGGGATCATGGAAAAATTACACTGTATCTTACTTGTGAACCCGTAACCGCAAAGCGTAACGAATCCTATCAGCTCTATGTAGATAGTAAAATATCTAATTGGCCGGGCAGCTTGACAATCCCGTGCCGCGTTAGAAGAAATCGTAACGGCCATAACTGGGGTCTGACACGTTACGACGCATGGTTTAAATTTGAGGGCCGGGAATGGCACGGCGTTCTGTATGGGGATAACACACAATTGATACACTGCAAACAACTCAAGGGGGTAACACAATGAAAAAGACAATTAGCGAGTACGATTTTACGCAGGCATTTACAGACATGAACCGCTCCAATAACTTCAGCTATGAGGGGCTTAAAGCGCTGTTCAATTACTTTGAGGAGCTGGGGGAGGAGATAGAGCTTGATGTGATTGCAATCTGCTGCGAGTACACGGAATACAGCGACGCGCACGAATTCGCAGGCGCTTACAGCGATGACTACCTGGTATGGGATATCGAGCCCGAGGAAGCCGACGAGGAGGAAGGAACCGAAGCAATTGAGGGTGAAATAGATTACGAGGCGACGCTTGACAAGATCCGGGACCATACACAAGTAATTGACATCGACGGCGAGAGTTTTATTACCCAGGCATTTTAAGGGGGGCTATCATGATAATCTTCGGCTACCTATTCCTAGCCTGCATGGCTGCCCTGCTGGTATGGGGATTAAGTGTGGAGGTACGCGAGACATGGCGCGACATAAAAAAGTAGCACGGTATTGCGTGCTATCCGTCCGGGTGACGGACGAGGAGCGGGCCGCCTGTATTGAGGCGGCCGGCAAGGGAAGTGTGGATAGTTGGCTATATCACAAAATATTCGGGAGGAGTAAGGTATGAGCGACACAATAACCGGGCACCGACCACCAACACCGTGGGAAATAAAATTTGGGGAGGGCGCGACGCATCACAGGGACTTCCCACTCGCCGAATGGCAACGGGCGGACGGGTCATTTAAAAAGTGGATCAAAGCGGATGACAGATTAAGATACTACAGATAGCATACCACACGACACGGGCGGCGCCATTACGGGCCGCCTTTTTCCATCCCAAAGATATCCGCAAGCGACGAACCCCCCAGTTGACAATCCGTGTAATGCTTCACAATCTCATTGCAGGTCTGTAGGTTGCTGGCGAGATGCCCACGCTTGATGTAGAGCCGGGGCTTGCCCCCATCAATCGCGACGGGGTTATTGGTACGCCCCCCGGCAAGGCCCGGATGCACAATATATCCCAGCCCTTCCAGGAGCGCCCCCCGCTTGTTACGTGGTAGCCGCCCATCCATCCGCTTGGCCCCCAGGAGTTTATCGAGCGCCAGACTGGACACCCATCCGCCCGCAAAACCCGACAGGCCCGTCTCAATCGCCTCCATGACTTCCTGCTCCACCGATCCCAGGGACAGCCGGAGCGCTTCGGCCGTGCTGGACGTCCGGGGCGCTTCCTGGCACATACCGGCGGGGTTAAACTCTGCGGCAATGTCATACGACCGCAGGAACTCATTGACTACGGCATAGCCGTGGCCCAGACCACAGCCAGCGTATTTTCCTTCGCCTCGGAACCAGTCGTAGAGGTCGGGGAAATACATACCGCCCATGCCGTCGCGCTCCTTGTCCGCCTTGCTCTGCTGCGCGGTAAATAATATCGCATATCGGCGCGTATCCACGGTAGTCGGCACGCCGTCCTTATGATTGGTGCAAAGGATACCATTGGCACGGTTGTCACCCATAATTTGATTGACGCCCTTGCCCTCAATCTGCACGCGCTCGTTGGTTACCGTGGTCTTGAACGCCTCCAGGAAGTCGCGCCGATCCGGGACGTAGATCTCCTCAATCCCGATAAACAGCTTACCACTCACCCAGGCGTTAAACTTGAAGCCATTGCGGGCCATATCGTCTACGTTGGGGATGTGGGTGTACCTATTCCCAACCGCAGCCGTTACGGCGCGGATAATGGCGCTCTTGCCGTTACCCTCCGTTCCCTGCAATACGGGCCACCACTGGAATTTCTTACCGGGGTACTGCACGAGAGCCGCCAGATAGCTGGTCAGTATCTCCCGGTCCCGTGCGTCCGGCAGTAACTTGGTGAGTAGACCGGTGAAGGGAGTTGCGTCGCCCACCTTGCGGGGGGTGTTGACCGGCACGTAGGTATTGACCACATTCCAGCCCTCCTCCATCAGTATTCCGCCGGCCGGCGCCTCTGGCCGAAAGCAGGTAGTGTGGACTTTCGGCCAATCGTACGTCTGGGACTCGGCAAATGCCTCCCAGGCGCTCTTGGTCGTCTTGCCCGAGGCGTCGATGGCAAATTGATAGCCACCATAGACGGTGCGGAACTGATCAGGCTTGAGCAATCTCCCGTCCGGTACGAGTACGCGGTGCTGGTCCGTCACATACACACAACCCTTAAAATACTCCACCTGGAGCGTTGGGGTGAGAATCTGACTCCCTGAGCGCCACCTGTCGGCCTCCGCAGCGGGTGGGGGTGGCTCAGGTATGGCTGGTTTAGGAGCGTTAGAGTAAACTTGCTGGCAGAGTGACACGGCGTGGAGCACGGTATTACGTCTATAGTCTGGGCGGTACTCCCATTTATCACGCACCGCGAGGCCCGACATACCGAACAAACGCTCCATGCGCTCACAATCCTTGCCCGTCCAAAATGCGAGGTGCTGCATCAATGCTGCGTCCTGCTCATTGTGGTTGTCGAACCCGCCCTCCCACAACTCTTGTACGGTCATTCGCCCGCCAAACGCAGACGCCGCGCTCGGCTTGGATGCCAAAATTTTAGCCACGAGATCAAGATCGTCAGCAGGTCCGGACCATTCCGGCACGGGCCCGTCCGTCCATTCAGTATCCTCAGCAACCACCACAGATTTTGACCATCCAGGGATAGCAAGCAGGGGTGCGAGATCTTTTGTAACAGACGGATCACCAGTGGCGTGTTTTCCGGTGAGCGCGACAAAGCGTTTCTTCGTGTAGAGCTCCAGGTGCTGCAACTCATTGCGAGTCCCGTGCACCAGCGGAGGTGTGGAGCCGATAATATGTAGTCCCGTTCCGCTGTGACTCACTTCCACAAAGCATCCGGCAAATTGAGCACAGAGGTCCGTTGCTTGCTGCGACCAGCCATCCGGCCCGTAGGCAGAGTCTATGTCCAAAAAGAAGAATGGGTCCTCCTCGGTAAATACGAATCCAACTCCATGGCCGACGCCGAGCGAAAACAGCGCACCCGCATCCGCAGCGGTCATCCGCACGGACGGGTCGCTATGCCCAGCAGCTTTACCAGATACGGGGTCAATCGGCATCTTGTCGGTCTTGCCGGGGCGAGTTTTGGACGGTACGGCAATCCAGAGAACGAATTGCGGGTGCTGGGCCAGTGCTGCGGGTATCCAGCCCGTCACAGCCCACCCCCGATAAGCGACACGGCGGCGCGTGCCCGCAAGTCAGCGCACGCCCCCACCGCTATCGGCTCACCAGCCACCAGCCCCTCGGCCACAATAGGCAGCACGCCACGCTCCACCGCAGCAGCCAGCACCTCCACGCGGAGCAGCTCGATAAACAAAAAATAAAAAGATACCAGCCCATTGCTGACACCCGCCTCCCGCGCCACGTCCTCACGCTTGAGAGTCCGGTATCCGGTGCGCTCAGCCACTCGCACCGCCGCGTCGAGGATCTGGTTGTATCTGTCGTCTGGTTTGAGTCTCATAATGGTATATCCTCCACGCAGGTTACGAAGGCCGCAACTCCGCCCTTGCTCCTGACTAAATTTAAAAATACCAACTGTGCCCGCCCGCGCTTGTCACCCGGTGTGAGATGCCATCCCGGAGCCTTCACCTCCAGAGCCCAAAACCTGCCATCCGGTCCGATTCCTATCAGGTCGGCGGACTTGCATACGGCGTTGGCCTGCTTCGAGTCGTTGCCGAGACCATACCGGACTGGCCTGCCCGTGTCGTCTGGTAGCACGCCACTATTGTTGCGCCACAGGAGGATGCCGCGCCTGGCGCACTCCAGCCGTACCTCCGCTTGCACCGCTGCCTCACTCACCCCGCACCTCCCGGCTGATACGGAGGATAGCGGCTTTGCGCCGGCGTATGCAGTCCGCTAGCTGCGTGGTGATCTGGTACAATTTCTTGAGGCAGGTGTACTCTCCGGGTGTTAATACATCATACATGCGCTACCTCCAGTCGGGGTGTAATGTTTACTTACAGTATCTTTGGCACCTTTGCTACAGTTGCAACCTCGGTGTGCTGTTTGTACGTTTGACGGCTCGTGAGCCCCACCCGCTACAATCGGTATGATGTGGTCGATAGTCGGGTACAGTGGGTGGAGTCTATGAACAAAAGGAAGTACCCCCGTACCACAGAGTTGGCAGGTGTAGTTATCTCGCTCAAATATTTGTTGTTTATTAACGGAGGCCTTGAACGCCCCGCGTCTACGAGCCCGGTAATCCGCCGCCCAATTCTGCACCGACTCTTTATTTTTCGCGTAGTATTCTGCGCTGTAGTCTCGTGCGTGGGCGTTAAATTTTTCCCGGTGTTTATTTCTGTATTTTCTGCGGCTATCCGCGTACCGCTCGGGATGTAGCAACTGGAGCGCTTTGTCTCGTTGCGTTGCCTCCGCTCGATGCTCCTTGTTATACTCCAGTATTTTATCTTTGTTATCAATTCTGTATTGTTTTTTGTACGCAGCCATCTTCTCTCTATTGGCGGCCCGGTACGCTTTATCTTTATCCCGGTGGGTTTGGCATTGTGTGAGCCCCGCTACAGCTTCATTACCACACTGACGACATTTCATCGTACCCCCCTTGATATGTCAGAATTTATACGCGCGGCCAGATCCTCAGCGTCTACCCGGCCAAGCGCTTGCGCGGAGAGAACGTCAACTCCAAATGTAAAGTAAAATCTTCGGTGCCCTTCCGGGTCCAGGCGGTTCTTTGCTCTCTGGTGCCCACCCCATAAGGCGATAGCGTCTCGCAGCACACTTTGCGCCCGTTGCTTATCGCCGTGTTTATTTGCAATTCCCTTAGCCACAACGTAGGGGTGCCCCATGTTCTGCATTGCGTGGAACACCTCCTCCGGGGTTCTATCGACTTTGGCTACCTCCCCGCGCATAGCAGCAAGTGTGGCCTCGTCCAGCTCGTACAGATCACCATCAACAAAAGAGGGGGACGTGCGGGCTTTTGGGACCGGAATCCAACCGCAAAAGGGACATGAAGGAAGCACAGCCTCATAGGGTGACATACAAACCGGGTTAAGGCACACGCGGAGGGGGATCGCCCCTGATTTTGTAGAAGATTTTTTGTCTCTGCGGTCTAGTGAGTACTCTCGCGGGCTATCTGGTAGCCCATGCCGCAGGGTATTGCCACAATGGTCGATGATTATGGCACGGTCCTTGCCCTCCTTTTGGCGTAATGCCCTCATAAATTGCTGGTGGTACAGTCCATAGCTGTCGGTGGCCCGTGCCATACTGACCACTTCGATGGCCGGGAGGTCGAAACCTTCCCCGAAGAGATCCACATTGACCACCTGGAGGATACGCCCAGTGGCAAATTGCCGCATGACCTCAACGCGCTGTTTGTCGGGGGTCTTGGCACTGACAACTTCCGCCGGCACCCCGGCCCGGTTAAAACCCGCTGCCAGGTCTGTCGCGGTTTCCACGTCCGGGGCGAACGTCACACCCAGCCGGCCGTCAGCCACCCGTTTGTAATGCGTGACCACATCGCCCATGATACTTGATGAGCGGGTAGCGGTGGCGAGTTGTTTGCGGATGTAATCACCATCTACGCCATGCCCCACCTCGTCCAACCGCAGGTCAGATGGGGGGCAGAATACACGATAATCGGTCAGATAGCCATTCTCTATAGCCCATCGGGAGCGCGCGCCCTCCACCATAACATCAATTAGACCATCTGCATGACGCCCCAGCCCGCGACCGTCCGCCCGCTCCGCCGTAGCAGTCGGGGCGAGTCCACGTGCGTTGGGGAATAACTCTACTGCTTTGCCCCACTTGTTCTCCCGCAGGAGGTGATGCCCCTCGTCCACAACCCACAATTTCACCTGTTTACCCCAACGTGTAATGCTGTCATAATGTCGAGACTCGGGTTTACTCCAGGATATGAGAGTGTCCACACCGGCAACGGCGCGGCGGGCGTTGGGGTCGTAAAAATCACGACCATAGGTTTGGGTGTGGAGCTGAATGATCCATTTGATGACAGCAATGGGGCCGAGGATACGATGGGTAATACCGTAACGTGCGAGGGTGAGGGACCATTGTGACACTAGCTCCTGGCGGTGTGCTATCGCCACGCAAGAATCGGGGCACTCAGCCAGCTTGTAGCAGCATAGGGCCGTTTTCCCCAGCCCGCAGTCCATCGTGGGCATAATATTAACCGCCCCGAGCATCCAGGCGGCGTCAATACGGTCCGACATTTCTTTTTGATGTGGGTAAAGTTGCATAAAAGAGGTATATTCGATATTAACTAATTTGTCAATCCATAAAAATAATTATTGACAAATAAAATAATAGCGGGTAAATATTGTCACAACACACCACACGGGGGGTACGTTAGCCCAAAGGGAGGTGCGCCATGCTACCAGCCGGAAGAAAGCTCCGGCACCCACACAATACTCGGAGTAGTCGGACCGCTAATGTAGCGGCTATAAACCAGAAAGGAGTAACAAATGAGACTGACTGTAACAATTGATTGCGCGGACGAGACGGAGATAAGCCAATTGGCCCGTGTGTTGTCGGGTATGACGGAACAGAAGGGCATAGCACCGGGGCCGTATCAACCCGGTGAGATGCTGGTCGAGAAGGATTGTGAGGTACCATTTTTTACTTCCCCGCCCACCCCACCTGCTTTTATGGGCAACGAGGATCCTGTTGAGGACGCCCCAGTCCCGCCGACCCCCGTTATCGCACCGCCACCCGTTGCTTCCGTTACCCCGCCGCCCCCACCCGCGGACGATCCAGGCTGGCCCGATCCGCCGCAGCCGGAGCAAGCCGCGACCGACCACCTGGACGCCGACGATATCCCCTGGGATGAGCGTATCCACGCCGGTACCAAAACTCGCCTCAAAGCGAGCAATACCTGGAAACTGAAGCCGGGTGTCGATAAAGCTCTGGTGGAGCAGGTCAAAGCGGAACTGAAGGGTATCCAGGCTGTACCAGCGCCGCCCGCCCCCACCCCGCCGGCCGATGCCGCAGCGGTAAGCGCCGCTCTCGGTGGTCCATCCAAACCAGCACCGCCCGCACCAGCACCCACTGGCCCCACCACTTTTGCCGAGTTGATCAAAGAGGTTACGGGACGTATCACCGCCGGGCAGATGACACCGGACCAGGTTAATGGCGCCGTGGCGCTCGTCACCAATGGTCAACTCACCATGTGCAACCAGCTCGCCGCACGTCAGGATCTTATTCCAGCGGTATGGGGTGTATTATGTCCGACCACAGTAGGTTAAGCCCCTCCAGCGCCCATCGCTGGGTGCATTGCCCCGGCTCCATCCAGATGACTGAGCAGTTCTCCGATACGTCGGGGGCTGCCGCCCTGGAGGGTGAGGCCGCGCACTGGGTCGGCTCGGAGGTATTGTCCGGTCGTGGTGGTGACCCGTTTGCGGGCCGCACCGCACCGTGCGGTGTCATCGTAACCGAGGAGATGGTGGATGCTGCCAAGGTCTACGTGGCTGCGGTGCATTCCGTAACAGCGGCGGGTAAGCGGGCCGTGGAGCAGAGTATTACCATTTCCCGCGTCCATGCCGACTGCCACGGCACACCGGACTGTGCTCTGACCGATGACCGGGGTCAGCTGCACATTTTTGACCTCAAGTATGGCTACGGCGTCGTGGAGCCGTGGGACAACTGGCAGATGATCTGCTACGCCGCCGGTTTACTTCAGCCGTCCCACCAGTTTGTCAATATCCACATCGTCCAGCCCCGCCCGTTTCACTTTGACGGGCCGCACCGGACGTGGCGCGTCGAGGCACCTATACTGGAGCGCTACTTTGAACAACTCCGTATGGCGGCGGAAGCTGCGTACACAGCACACGCCCCCATCACCAGTGGTGACCATTGTAAATACTGTAGCGCGCGGCACGCCTGCCCTGCCGCCCGTAATGCGGCGATGTTTTCCATCGACTACACCAGCAGAATGCGGGTGGAGATCCTGAGCCCGGAAGCGTTGGCCACAGAACTGCGGACGGTACAACGCGCCTCCGAAGCAATCAAGTTCCTGCTCACCGGTCTGGAGTCCCAGGCGCAGGGCATCTTTAACAATGGTGGGAACGTACCCGGTTGGATGTTGCAGGCCGGAACTGGTAGACAGCAGTGGAAAGTCCCGGTGGCGGAAATTATCGCGCTCAGTCAGGTGATGGGTATCGAGCTCTGTAAGAGCGTGGACACTATTACGCCGGCACAGGCACGCAAAGCCGGGATGCCGGAGGATATTGTCAATATGTATTCGGAGCGGCAGAGCGGCGAGAAAAAGCTGGTCCCGTTCAATGATGTAAAAATCTCAAGCATATTTAAAAAGGAGTAACACAATGGACATTCTTTTCCCAGCAGGACGCATGATCGGCGGCAACCTCGATAAGACGTTCCCCCGCACCGAGTCGGACGGCAAGACCCCCAAGATTGGCCGCGATGGCCAGCCCGAGATGCAGTGCTCGTTTGGCTACGCCATCCCCAAAGGTGCCGAGACACATTGGAATCAGACACCGTGGGGCGCGGAGATCTACAAGACCGGCGCCGCCGCACACCCCACACTCGTCGCCTCCCCCGCTTTCTCCTGGAAGATCACGGACGGTGATTCAACGCTGCCCAATAAGCGTGGCAAGCGCCCCTGTGATCAGGCGGGTTACCCAGGCCATTGGGTAATCTGGTTCTCACAGGGCTGGCTGCCCAAACGTGTCAATGCCAACGGCACGGTGGAGCTCCCCGAGGGCGCTATTGTACCGGGCTATTTCATCCAGGTATTTGGCAGCGTGGCGGGTAACAAACTTGTCCCGAACGGAACACCCGGCGTCTATCTCAACCCCATCGCCGTCGCGCTGGTCGGAGAGGGTGACAAAATATCGGTGGACGTTGACACCACATCGATCGGCTTTGGTGGCGCGGCATTGCCTCCCGGTGCTCGTCCAGTGCAGGTCGCGGCTCCGGCATTTGCTGGGCAGGTCGCGCCACCCACTCCACCGGTGCCCACTGGTGTCGTACCCGCTCCGGACTTCCTCAATCCACCGCCCGCCGGTCCGCAGATGACACCCGCCGCCGCCGGCACGAGAGAGCAGTACCATGCCGCCGGTTGGACTGACGCGCAACTGATAGCCGGTGGTTTGATGACACCGTAATAGTTTGGGGGTGTAGCCCAAGGACGGTGTGGACAATGGTCATGCAGAACGGGGAGTACAAAGTAGCCAGTCGAAACGGAAACCCTATTGCTGTTAACGCCAGCCCCACGTTGGTATAAGCTACACCCCCAATTCAATCTATCTGACAGATCGGAGAGTGCCACGTGACCAAACGACAAGCGGCGGTAGAATGGATGATGGATAACGGGTGGTGGGGGCAGGGTATGTCCTTCACCTGCGACTCCTGCAAGATGGTGGACGGCTGCAAATGGGCCTACGATCCCTACAATACAAACGGCGACTGCCTGGGGGTGAAATAAAATGGTGTGTGACAGATGCGGGGCGCCGCGGGGGATGTGCCCCCACGCAGTGGAGCCGGATTACGCGCTCCAGAGTGAAGAGACTTACCGGCGGGATTTGAGGATATCCCGGCTGGCATTACTACTCGCAGCGTGCGTAGCGGTCGTTGTGATATGGAGGATACTGGCATGAGAACTTTTGACACCGGAGCGACACGCTCCCCGCTGGCCGACAAGCCCCAATACGAGGGGTATCTTCATCCACTCGTTATCAAGCGCTTCGGTGAGTACATGCTGAAGCACCAGACGCAGGCTGACGGGCAACGCCGCGCTGCCGACAACTGGCAGAAGGGAATCCCCCCTGACAGCCTCATGGACTCAGCGTGGCGCCACCTGCTGGACGTGTGGCTGCATCATCGCGGCCACCCCGAAGAGGCAGCAGAGCCGTTGGAGGAGGCGTTGTGCGCGGTCATGTTCAACATGATGGCTCTGTTGCTACATAGCCTCACGGCGCAACGCACCCCGACCCTGGCGGAGCATGAGGAAGCAGCGGGGATGGTGCTGGAGCCGCAGTTTATGAAGCATGTGGCGTGCTCGCGCGTACCCTGTAAATTCTATCAAACCAATCTCAACGAGCCGCCATGCCGGACTTGCCGAGATCACTCAAGATTTCAGGAGTAGTACATGCCAGCTACAATTGATTTTGAGACGTTCTCGTCCGCTGGTTTTTACCAAGACGCCTCGGGCAAATGGCGGGGCATTACCAAGACCTCGCCCGGTCTGCCCGCAGTTGGAGCGCCGGCCTATGCCGAGCACCCATCCTGTCGTGTCCTGTCACTCGCCTGGGATCTGCATGACGGCGCCGGCCCCCACATGTGGATACCGGGGATGCCCGCGCCGCTGGATCTCTTTGCGTACCTCGCCACCGGTGGCACAGTTGAGGCGCATAATGCGGGCTTTGAATACTGGATCTGGCACCACGTATGCCACGGACGGATGGGCTGGCCCGCTCTGCCGCTGGCGCAACTCTCCTGCTCCCTGGCGAAGTGCCGCGCTCACAGTCTGCCCGGTAAACTTGGCAAGGCCGCCGAGGTGCTGGGCGCCGCAGAACAGAAGGACAAAGCGGGCGATGCGCTTATCCGTAAGCTCTGCATTCCCAATAATTTAAAGAGCACCAAGAGCCCGCCCCGAAGGTCAGCGGCGCTGGAGGATTACAATGCACTCTACCAATATAACATCCAGGACATTCGAGCTGAGGCTGCAATATCTAGCCTATGCCCTGACCTTAGCGCGTCGGAACAAAAGCTGTGGCTTCTCGATCAATCCATTAACATTCGAGGAGTGGCTATCGACACAGACGCGCTCCGAGACTGCATCAGTGCCGTGCAACGCACCACTGATCGATTCACGGAGGAGCTGAGAGACTTAACGGGTGGCGCCGTCCAGTCCGTCGGTGAGCTAGCAAAGATCACCGCCTGGCTGGCGACGCAGGGTGTTCATACAGGTAGTCTGGAGTCTGACGCGGTGGACGAGTTACTGAAGGATGTGTGGATGCCCGACGGTGCGCACCGTGTCCTGACGATACGCTCCGCCCTCGGCTCTGCCTCAGTCAAAAAACTCTTCGCCATCGAGCGTCGGCTGACCAGTGATGGCCGGCTGCACGATCTGTTCGCGTTCTGCGGGGCGGACCGGACCGGGCGATGGGCGGGCCGCGGGCCGCAGCCACAGAACCTCCCTGGTGGCGCGACGCCGGAGCGGGTGGACGAGATACTGGCCGGTCTGTCCGAGCGTGAGCCGTCATTGGAGATTATCTCGGACGTGTCGAGCTGTCTGCGCGGCCTCTTTGTGGCGGCGCCAGGGCATGAGCTGCTCTGTTCCGACTTTTCGGCCATAGAGGCGGTGGTGCTGGCGGAGCTGGCCGGGGAGGAGTGGCGGCGGGAGGTCTTTAGGACACACGGAAAGATATACGAGACTTCTGCGAGTCTGCTCACCGGCAAGACTCTGGAGTTCTACGCTCAGTATAAGCTGGAGAATGACGCCCACCACCCTGATCGAAAGAAGGGGAAAGTCGCGGAGCTGGCGAGTGGCTACGGTGGCGGACTCGGCGCATGGAAAGCGTTTGGCGCTGACGCCTTTATGACGGATGAGGAGATCCAGGAAGCGGTCCGGGCTTGGAGAGCAGCCAGCCCCGCCATTACTACGTTCTGGTGGGGCCTACAAGATGCCGCACTCGCTGCGATTACCAACCCCGGCTACTGCTACTCGTACCGGGATATCTCATTCGGAGTGGCCGGAGATATCCTCTATTGCCGGCTGCCCAGCGGTCGGCGTCTCACCTACCACCAACCCGGCGTCTACCAGAAGATGATGCCCTGGGGTAAGCAGACAACCTGCATCACCTACATGGGATGGAACTCAAATTATCTGAATGGTCCGGTCGGTTGGATGCGGTTGGAAACGTATGGTCCGAAGCTCACGGAGAATGTGGTGCAGGCGGTAGCACGGGACATCCTGGCGAGTAGCATGATGCAACTGGACGCTGCTGGGTACTCCATCGTCCTGCATGTCCACGACGAGATTGTGGCGGAAGTACCGCAAGGATGGGGCAGCGTGGAAGAGTTTGAGGTGATCATGGGCCGGATGCCGGAGTGGGCCGCTGGTTGGCCGGTACGTGCGGCGGGTGGTTGGCGCGGTCGGAGGTACCGGAAGTGATAAAAAAAAACGGCGTTGCCGGAGAAAGCAACGCCATGCCAAATAGGCTACGCGGTAACTGTCACCATCTATATTCTATATTCGCCCACGGGATTATTTCCGCCTTACGGTCTTTAGCATCGGGCCGAGCTATTGCGTCAAGCTGCCCCTGGATATACACGCCTTTGATCTGGGCCACGTCGCGCTTGTAATAGACCTTCCCAGCCGTCCCGTCGTTTGAGCTATACCCCACTCCCACCCCCGCCGTGTTGCCACGCTCAAAGGAAAACCAGGGGGCTTTTTTATACACAATGTCGGTTCTCGACTGCCCGGTGCTGGCATTCACAAACACAACAGCAGTCGCGCCGTAATGGTTGGCCGCTACAGCCGCCGCCGTCAGGAGTTCTTCTTTCGGGTTATGGGCTTCGGTGGCGGGTAGTTCCAGCTTAGCTACAGCATCGGCCTTTTCTTTGATAACAACCAGCTTTGGAACATAGACGATCTTGGTTTCCATCTGGGCGATCTGCGGGGCTTTTGGCACTGAAATTGTAACAGCGCCGGGGTCGGCAGGCTGCGGCCCCCATTTACACCATGCAAGATATAGGCACAACACGATATCAATCCCGGCGTACAGTTTCCATCGCCAGTCCGGGACTTTGGCCAGATAGTCTTTTACGTTCTGCCAGCGGGTCTTAACTCCCTGTTGTAGTTGTGCCGCATCCATTATCTGCCGCCTTTCCCTTCTCGTACGCTGTCGCCCCTTTGCTGGCCGTGACTCCAAAAACAAGAGCGGTAAGTAGCCACTCGACAAAATCGCTCAGGGTGGGGGGGATAACGGGGAGGGCTTGCAATTTCCACCCGGCCATCGACACCCACACGATCACAGTGACCACGAGGAGAAGCATACACACCCGCTGACAAGATGGTTGACCTTTTTCGTCACTCAGCATTTTTGTTGCAAAGCTCATTTTTTGTCCTTTCTTCCTGCCGTTTGCAATAACCACACACCTCACACTTTATTTCAGCCTCTTGAGCATCGCATGTCCTGACGCCTGTAACTTTACAAATGTGGCACATAGCGTTATCTCCCGTTTTTCTCCACCACCTTCAAGATGTTTTCGTATCGACGCTTGCAATCTCCGGGGTGTTCCCGCCCGTATTTGGTGTGGTTAAGCTTGAAGTCCTGCACATCCTGCCCGGCTACCGGGCGCTTGGTGTCGATGGCGTTGAAGTAGGCTGCGATACCATCCCCCTCACTGCCGTATTGGTTCACGTAATCGGCGACCGCCAGTAGAGCGGTGGTGTCCGCCATAATGATGCCGCGGGCAACGTTGAACTCCAGCGCCTGGTTGAGGCATCGGGAAAGTTGCGCCTCGTCGTACCGGGCCACCACATCCTTGTGCGCGACAAGTCTGGCCGCCAAGGGTCGCACGTCTATGGTCTGATCGACAACGCCATGGATCTCGTCCTGGGTAAAGCCACAGTCCACCAGACAGTCGATAGCTGCACCGTTGTGGCGGGTATCAAACTGGCAGAGGCCAAAGGACCAGCCGGAACGCCCGCTGGCCCCATCAGGATCGGAAAAACGCAGGGCCGCCGAAGTATCCCCACCCAGCTCGTTCAAAAGGATCACGTCATAAAAAAGTTCGTTTAGTGTTTTCATTTCCTTACCTCTTTCCATGGGCAGCCGTTACACTGCCATTTAGTCCCGTGGCCTTTACGCGCATTCCAATGTGGACATGTCATCTCCGGCGTTGTTTTGCCAATGAAACGCATTTGGTTGCCTCTCGGTTACTTGACGTGTCTGTGGAAGCAAAGCATGTCGTTTGGTGAGCTATGTTTTGAAGCATATAAAAAGGCGCTGAATATGTCAAGGCCGGGGTGCATTCGGGGCCAAGGCAGTAAAGAGTTGTAGCACACGTCGCCGAACCATCAGTGCAAGTAAGTGTTACTTGCTGACTCGATTGGTACCGACCCGACTTGTTGGCTGAGGTTGTTGGGGGGTACGGCGCAGCCCCGTCTATAACTATGCTTGGCCCGGAAGCGCACGCCAACATATTCCCTGTGGCCCTCCAACACTGAGATTCAAATCTTGCTTGGTCGCCAGTGCCATAGGTGTTGCTGAAAAAATTAAACGTTGCAGCAATAGAACTGCTGTTAATTTCAAACCCATAAAAAGGGTTGTCCACCGTCCCGGTCGTTTCAAATCTGTTTCCAGTAAAAACCACATTATCTGTGCCGGATTCACTGTAATCAATATACGCCCAGCGACGGTTTGTCCTAAAAGTATTGTTATTGATAAGGACTGTTGTGGGGCTGTTCATGTCTGCAAAACGCATTGTGGTAGCTCTTGCAGAACCGGAGGCAACGGCTGTGAAGGTATTGTCGTGAATGTTCATGCTTACGCCTGTTCCTGGGGCATCAGGATTTATACGTAAAGCGCTCCCTTCGCAATCCCCGGCATTTGCCGTTACCGTGTTGCCGTAGACCTCCGCATTGACGGCGGAATATTCCGCCTGCATGCCATACGCACCAGCTGTTTGGCACCCATTGTATTCCTGATTTCGTACTAACTCTTGCACCGTTATGGTGTTGTTGTGAACCTTGGTGTTGGCCCCGCTAACCACGATACCCCGGCAAGCATTACTACTAGTCCCACAATTTACTGTATTTCCATAAACCTCTGCCCCGTTAGCTACTATTGCGAAATCGTTTGTATATCTACTTTGAAGAGTTATATTGTTGTTATAAACTTGGTTTGGAGTTTGCCCCAGGGTCTGTTGAAGAAATATTGCGGTTTGAACACCCGTGGCGAATATGTTGTGGTGTATCGTCGAATTGTACGATATTGAATTGTACGCTATATAAATAGCCGCTCCGTCGTAATTATCCCTAGATTGTATTGTAGTGACATTGTGATTAATTGTATTGTAATTGATAGTCGAGCCGTTGAAATGATAACCGGCTATGGCCCTGGAATTAACCCCTTGAACTGTCAAAATAAGATGGTCTATGCTAAATCCTTCCCTACCCTGTTCGCCCATATTCACGGCATGGGAATTAAATCCGTTGCCCTGGCCTTGTGTTATAGAGCCGTTGGTGATGATAAAGTTTTTTGAGTTAGCATTGTTGGGTGCCACGTCAACGCCATATGAGTTTGCGCGAAGTATTTTAACGTCGTCAACGTATATATAACCTATTGCCCCGCTCGGAACGCCTGATATGCTGATTCTTATTTTACCTGTCACAGGGTTCGCCCCGGTTGTAAACACTACATTACTGAACTGAAACCCTCGCCAAGTGACGCCTGGTTGTGGCGTAGTCGCACTATACGCCGTGCCGTCAATAGAAACGGTCATGACTATAGGGTCGCGGAACCCTCCTACATAGTCGTTTTGCGTTGTTTCATTATTGCCGCTGTTCCGAAACATGGCGCTGAGGCTGTAGGTGGTGTTGGCCGCCAACGTGACGGTGTTGGCCGAGAGGACGTATTGGTCAGATGCAGGAAGCGCGAACCGGAGAGCATATGATCCACTGTAGAGGGTCACAGGGTTGATAAAAGACCCTGCCGCTACGGAGGCGTTGGGTGCGTTTGCAAAATCCCATCCTGTAGAGTCGCCTGTTTCAAAACCTCCATTGGTCACGGTGATAGGCGTTGCGTTGTCATAGGTGACGGTGTGGCCGTTGAGGTTGAGTTTCACCTTCTGGGCGGCAATGGTGAAGCATGTCCCGGTGCTGCTCACATCTGCGGTCAGACGGTACGAAGTGCTATAGGTGTTGAAAGTCTGGCAGGTAGAAACGTCTGTAATTGCAAAAGAACTGGTAGACAAACACAACACCAAGATAAAACTAAGGAGCAGACGCATAATTGCCTCCAGCGAAGTTATCGAATATGCCGGTATACCAAACCATCAGCCCGATACTACCTGTAGAGTATGTAGTATCTGTGGCTGTAGCAACTACAGTACCGTTACGAGAAATTGTTATAGTAGATCCGTTAGCACACAGTCTCATAACATCTCCCACATTTTCTGCCGAATAATCGGTTGCTATCGAAGTAGGGGAACCTGAATCTTCCCTAAATATTTGTTGCGCAGACTCTCTATAGGAGTAACCACTTAGCCCGTCGGAGCTAGTGCGAACCCACAGCTTATTGCTACCGTCGATGTTAACTTGCGTAGCCTGCACGCATTGGTTAGACCCATAGGAATCTCCTGTGTATAGCGCCATACCTCTGCCAGCAGTGGACCCTCCTACTGTAAACTGACCCCCGGAAACAACTGGTATTAAAGCAGAATTGGCATTTATAGACACTGTCCATTTAGCACTTAAAGCCCCGTCGGTGCTAAAAGAGTCTGTGTACCACCCCCCCGTTGCAATCCCTGCCCCACTCAAAGCAATTTGTTGCCTGGTAAAATTTGGAGCCGAATAATTCAAAAAACCCGTAAAACTTCCAGCGGCCGTAGGCGCAAAAGATACCGTTCCAGTGCAACTTGCCCCGCTTGCAAGGTCAAACGGATTCGTCCCACATGTCCGGGATGACTCACTAAATCCGGTGCCCGTAACGGTCAGGATAGCCCGCTCCCATACGCCTAATCCGGTGGAAGTAAAGGTGAACGTTTTTGAGTGGACGACTCCCGTCGAGACGTTACCAAAAATCCAGGACATAGGGAAGATAGAAACGTTGGTGGTCATATCAATGTACCGCGCACCGTGGTTGTGAACCCCCCATCTAAAAATTCCAGCCGCCCCACTGCAAACCTGAGCAGATCCGGCGCACAACAAAAACAACACAGTAAGTATTCTGGTCATGCGGCCCCCTATGGTACGTCAGCGATATAATCCCACTGTGCCGAAATGGTGGGGTTGGTTAACGTAGTAAAAACCGGCGAGTACCATGCGTATGATAC
>Ga0302262_10000095_pt1 | contig 35965 bp, 49 predicted proteins | sample II_Fen_E3_4_FD_194557 | JGI IMG/M metagenome (GOLD analysis project Ga0302262, IMG submission 194557) | Peat permafrost microbial communities from Stordalen Mire near Abisko, Sweden - II_Fen_E3_4 | ecosystem: Environmental > Terrestrial > Soil > Wetlands > Permafrost | place: Sweden: Abisko...
GGTTTATTCCGGCTGAAATTCCTCTTTCTGAATTTTCTCTATCTCGTGGCTGGAACGCGTGCCTTGACGAATTTAAGAGGTTGAATCCGTGAAAAATCTAGATCCTATTGAGACTCGCCTTCTTGCTGGTATGGAAAGAAAGGTCGATGAAATGGTGCGCATGTATAACGCCGGTCGATCAACTGGCGTCATCGCAGAAGAGGTTGGATTTTCCAGGTCAACTGTTCGGCGCTACCTGAAACAACGTGGCGTCACCCTGGGTTGTCGTGGTGCACCGCGCCAGATACAAGGTGGAGTTGTAGAAATCGCAAAGGCGATGCGCGGAAATGAAAAGACCTGGGATCAGATCGAGAAAAAGACCGGATTCTCAGCCCGTCAGTTGCAGCGCTGGCTTTACGGCAAATAAACATTAATTTCTTTCCGGAAATAATTATTCTACTTGCTGGCGCAATTCAACGCTGTATAATTGACCAGACCAAATGACCATTGGAACAGACCATGACCACTCAAACAGTCGGAAATATCGACCGTAAGACGTACATCGGATCATCAGACGCAGCGGCAATCCTGGGCGTATCGCCTTGGCGTACGGCGTTGGATGTGTACCTCGATAAAACCAGCGGCCCCGAGCCGATCACCCCTGAGAAAGCAGCAATCTTCAAGCGCGGCCATCGCCTTGAGCCGTACATTCTCGACATGCTGGAAGATGAGCATGGAATTCGCCTACTTCGCTTTGATGATGGCAAGCGCAGCCGCCGCCACCTTGATAAGGAACTGCCCTTTCTTGCTGCTGAGCTGGACGCGGAAACGGACGACGGCAAAAACGTAGAGGCCAAGTCGGCCAACTTTTATGGCAAAGGTTCGTGGGGTGAGCAGTACACCGATGACGTGCCGATCTATTACAACGCGCAGGCGCAACACGGGATGATGGTCCGCTGTAGTCAGGAAACAATCTTCCCGGTCCTGATTGGCGTTGATGATTTTCGCCTGTACCACGTCAAGCGCGACGACGAAGTAATCACATACCTGCGCCAAGCTGAGATCGAAATGTGGGATCGCATCCAGCGCCTGGATGCCCCACCGGCCAAAACCGTATCAGATATCGAGCGCCTATTTCCGTGGGATCACGGCTCAGTCATTCAGGCATCCGTGGAAGTGCGGGACGCTTACCTTGAACTCAAGGATCTGAAAAAGCGCCTAAAGCTGATCGAATCTGACATTGGAGAACAGGAAAGCCTGATAAAGCTGTTCCTCGGTGAGCATCAGGTATTACAGTTCGGCGCTGACAAGCTGCTGACCTGGAAGTCTCAGAACACCGACCGATTCGATATCAACACTTTCCGGGCTGCCCATCCGGTAATCGCCAAGAAGTACACAAAAACCAGCGCCAGCCGCGTCCTACGCCTGAAATAGAGGATCTACCATGTCAACGAATGACCTACGCCAAGCCGTCGGCGCCCAGCGTGTCGCCAAGCCTGTCACCGAGTTCTCCAATTTCATGGACAAGCTAAAGCCGCAATTGGCTTTGGCTTTGCCGAAACACCTGACCAGCGACCGTATGGCTCGCTTGGCGATGACTGCATTCAGTACTTCGCAACATCTTCAGCGCTGTACGCACCAAAGTATTGCTGCATCGATCATGACCGCCGCACAGCTTGGCCTTGAGCCTGGGGTAAATGGCGCCGGTTACCTGATCCCGTACAAAGACACCTGCACCTTTGTTCCAGGCTGGAAAGGCTTGGTTGATCTGGTGTCGCGCTCCGGGCGCGGTACAGTGTTCACTGGCGTGATTATGAGCGATCAGGAATACACCTTCACCGATGGTGCCCGCCGCGATCTGGTCATTCACAACGAAACCGAACTCGACGGACCGGACAATATCACCCATGCCTACGCGGTAGGCTGGGTCAAAGATTCGTCGATGCCCATCATCGAGCTGTGGACTGTCGGCAAGATCCGAAAACACCGGGACCATTACAATAAGGTCGGCCAGCGCCATTATTCATATGGCAATTGGGAAATGTATTGCCGCAAGATCCCGCTGTTGCAGGTCATCAAGTACATGCCGAGCAGCATCGAAATGAGCAACGCGCTCGCTGTCAGCCAAGCAGCCGAGGAAGGCCGTGGCACTATCATCGAGAACGGCATTGTGATTGACCTGGCCGAGCAGCCGCGTGAATCGGTAGACCGTGGTCAGGCTGAAACGGTTGACACTGCGACAGGCGAGATCAAGCCGGAAGTGAAATCTGAGCAGAAAGCTAAGCCCGAGCCAAAGGCTAAGCCGGAGAAAAAAGCCGATCCAGTGGCCGAAGCTAAAACCCCGATTCCCGATGAAGAGTTTGACGAAGATTTTTCGATGGAATGATTGACCGGGCGCGGTGAAAGCTGCGCCAACCACTTTGACCAACCCAACCAAAAAAGCGAGATCCCATGAAATATGAACATAAAGCAATCGTTCAGCGCGCTACCCGTGACGGCCTGCTTCCAATGGAGCTTGCCGAGGAGCTGATGGGGCATGACCTGCTTGACCTCATGCTGGTGCAGATGAAAAAACACGCCGTCGCCTTCAAGAATATGTCAGAGATCCAGCAAGATGCGGCCATCGCTGAAATGCAGGACGGCTTGAAGGAGGCGATCAAAACCGCCGTATCTATCATCGGTGCGCAGGCTACCAAAACCGTTCGCCTTAGCCTGAAAAGCTGTGCGGTTGGCAAGAAACTCAAGGTCACCGGTGAAGTCAGCGCAACAGAAGAGTGGAAGCATGAACTGCTTGACGCGGCCACCGACCAAGCCGATGTGTTGGTGATCCTGAATGAACGTGACTTCTTGCAAGGTATGGACGCGCACCGCGGCGAGAAGCAACAGAAGTCGCTGCCAATTGATGAGCCTGTTGATACGGTAGATCCTTCTGAAAAAGCCAAGCCTGTACGCAAAGCAAAAGCCGATCCAAAGCCAAAGGCAGAAGCAAAGCCGGTGGTGATCGAAGCTGAAATGCTCGATAAGGCCCGCGACTTTGTTGTGACCAACAAGAACGCCAGCATTGCAGGCCTGCAAAACCGCTTGAGCATAGGTTTCAATAAAGCCAATGCCCTGCTTTCAGCGCTGGCTGCGGAAGGGGTCGTTGAGTTTGTTGGTAGCGATCTGGAAGGCGGATGGGAAATGGTCATAGCTAAAAAGGCCGAGGAAGCCAAAGAAGTGACCGCCGATGAATCTGGATGCCTCAATGATTTTTCGGATAACCCTACTGAGCTGACCGATGACCTGCTGGAAAAGATCCGCGCCAAGGCAGTGCGTGACGGCGAGATATATGCAAGCGGCCTGATTGTTTCCTTCGACCTGTCTGAAGCGCTGGCGACACAAGCCATCGAGCGCCTGGAGCTGGAAGGCTTCATTTCACCGGAAGATGACATGGGCCTGCGCCTGATCATTGGTGAAACCGCGTAACGTCAACCATCTGTAACCGAGGCCCCGGACTAATCATCCGGGGCTTTTTTGTGCTTGACATAAATACAACAAAACGCTACATTGCGTGTGTGGCCGGTACTTTGTCGAACTGGCCAACTTTGACAAGGTGGGTTATGAACGAGCTGCTAAAGGCCAAAGACTTGGCCAAAATATTGACGGTAAATGTTGAGACAGTCAGGCGCTGGACCAGGGGAGGCGAAATTCCCCATGTCGTCATCGGAGCTTCTAAGCGATACGACCTGAAAAAAGTAATGGAAGCATTGACCAAATAGACAAAGGAGTCAGACCAATGAAATTTATAACCACGCTGAACCAAATCCGGGAATGCGATCCGTGCACCGAGGGATGGAAAAAGCTTCTCGGGACGCTTGGGAAAACTAAAGCAGATGACGAGCCTATTTCGCTACTTACTATCCTCGATAGTAATGGCCTAGATGACGCGTTGTGGTCGATGCGGGCCGTTAAAAACCATGACAGAGATTTTCGTCTGCTCGCTGTATGGGCTGCTCGCCAAGTACAGCACCTGATGACCGACCCTCGCAGCTTGAATGCGCTGGACGTTGCTGAGCAGTTTGCAAACGGCCTTTGTGACGACGCAGCACTGGCCGCAGCATGGGCCGCAGCATGGGCCGCAGCATGGGCCGCAGCATGGGCCGCAGCAGAGGACGCAGCAGAGGACGCAGCAGAGGACGCAGCAGAGGACGCAGCAGGGGGCGCAGCATGGGCCGCAGCAGAGGACGCAGCAGAGGACGCAGCAGAGGACGCAGCACTGTACGCAGCACTGGCCGCAGCATGGGCCGCAGCAGAGGACGCAGCAGAGGACGCAGCAGAGGACGCAGCACTGTACGCAGCACTGGCCGCAGCACGGTACGCAGCAGGGGACGAAGCATGGTACGCAGCACGGGACGCAGCACGGGACGCCCAAGAGCAACGCCTACGCCAACTGATCAATGATGGTGAGTGGACCGGATCTACCGCGCAAATTGAAAAGGATGCTTAATAATGAAAATTAATCAAATCACCATCAGCTCCGTGCTGGGTATTGCCCGCGCTGATCTCAATCTGAAAAACGCCGTAACGCTGTTGGCCGGAGATAACGCGGCTGGGAAGTCCAGCATTGGTGATTGCCTGTCGATGGCGATTCTTGGCAAGCCTGCCCGGGTTGACCTGAAAAAGAATCTCAATCAAGCATTGAACAACGGCGCCGAGAAAGGCCGGATCAATGTCACGTTCGAAGGCATTGAGGATGCCGCCGAGTTCCGGCTGCCAAAGGGTGAGCATGGCGCGCCAGCAATCGCCGGGGCAGAGTTCCTGCCTTTCGTGCTGCGCCCGTCGCTGTTCTGTGAGGTCGATGCAGACGCACGCCGGACCATGCTGTTCGGCCTGACAGGAATCAAGGCCAGCGGCAAGCTGATCGCCGATAAGCTGATCGAGCGCGGCATCAGCGAAGAAATGGTGGAAGAGTTCTCGCCTATGCTGCACGGTGGATTCCCTGCTGCCAGCAAAGAGGCGTACGCACGCGCTACGGCTGCAAAAGGCGCATGGAAGGCAATCACCGGGCAAGTATGGGGAAGCGTCGTTGCCGAAGGCTGGAGCGCTCCGAAACCAGAGGGGAAGGCTCCTACCAAAGAGGAACTAGACGAACTGCTTGCAAAGGCAACCAAGCACCAAAAAAACCGCGAAGATGGGCTGGCCTATATCGCTTATCAACGCGGGCTGTCTGAGGCAACGAATAGCTGGCACCAAAGACTGAGCGATGCAGATGAAACTGCCGAGCTGTTGCCGCGCCGTAAAGCCAAGTTGGCCGAGACAGAAAAGGATCTTGCCGCCTGGGAATCCAAGTTGCCAGGTTTGGTTGAAACCCTGGCCGAGTGCCGCGCTGGGGCCGAGCCGATTAAGTGCCCGTGCTGTGATGAGGACCTTCGTTTCGTTGATGGCAAGCTTGAAAAGTTCGCCGGTCTGAAAGCCGACACCGGGCGCGCCCAAACCCTAGCATTGGAAGTGACCAAGGCGAAAGAAGCCATTGCCCTCATGCGCCGCACCCGCGACAACGACCTGCGGGATATCTCGCAATCTGAAAACGCTGCCGAGCAATTCAAAACCATCAGCGCCGAGGTTTTCGACAAGGTTGACCAAGACAAACTTGACCGTGCGTTGGTGTCGGTCGAGAAGCTAGCCGGGATGATCACTGCCGCTCGTGAAGAGTTCAACGCTAAACAACAGGCGCGGTATGACGCTGAATCATGCGTGACCAAAACCAAGGACGCAGCCAAGGCGCACGCCGACGTTAAGGCCTGGATCTCGGTTGGTGATGCGCTGGCACCTGACGGCATCCCCGGCGAACTGCTTGCTGACGCGATGGCGCCGGTAAATCAGTCGATGTCCGTGCTTGCTGGCATGTGTGGCTGGTCTAAGGCTGAAATCGATACCGATATGGCAGTTACGTTCGGCGGGCGCCTGTACGGCCTTTGCAGCGAGTCTGAGAAATGGCGTGTCGATTGCCTTATCGCGCTGGCTGTTGCCCAAATCAGTCAGCTCCGTTTGGTGGTGCTGGACCGCTTCGATGTTCTGGATCTCAAGTCACGGACGGCCTTACTGATGATGCTGATCAAGCTGGGTAAGCTGGAGTCGATGGACACCATGCTTCTGTCGGGGACCTTGAAGGCGCTTCCAGCACTACCGCCGACTGTGGGTGGTGTCTGGATCGAAAACGGTATCGCGGAGCTGACAGCATGAGGACGATAATTGCAGACAGTGAAACAACTGGTACCGGCCAGGACGCGGAGATTATTGAGGCGGCATGGTTGATTCTGCCAGGAACTCCGGAAGAGTTTATAGCGCTTGCCAAGCCGTTGGCGCTGCCGTTCTATCACCAGCGTTTCCAGCCTTCTTGCAGTATCGAGCTAGGCGCTATGGCTACACACAACATCATCCCAAGTGATCTGGATGGAATGGCCGCATCAAGCCTGTTTGAGTTTGAAGAGGAGGTTGAATTCCTGATAGGCCATAATATCGACTTTGACCACCGGATCTTTGGTGAGCCAGACGTTAAACGCATCTGCACCTTGGCCCTGAGCCGCTGGCTATTCCCAGAAATGGACAACCATAAGCAAACAACGATGATCTATTTCATCGGCTCGACCATTGGCAATCTAGGCTGGGCGCGAAACATGGTGCAAAACGCGCACTCGGCTTTGGCTGACGTGAAGTGCTGCGCCATTCTTCTGAAATTCCTACTGCTCGAGATCAAGAAGCGCGACCTATGCATCGATACCTGGGACCAAGTTCTTTTGTTGAGCGACTGCGCGCGTATTCCTACGGTGATGGGCTTTGGAAAGCATAAAGGCGAACCGATCTCTGACGTGCCGAGCAGTTATGTGAAGTGGTATCGCGGCCAGGCTGAGACTGACCAATACGTTTTGGAAGCGTTCAAGAGGGCTGGGAAATGACCAGACGAAACGATAACTACCAGTTCCGCCAGGGCAAGCAATACGCTCTCGACGTTCTAATGGACGCACAGAAGACCTTGACGGAGCCGTCATTGATCGACGATCTGCTGGACAACCTGCGCAACGGGTGTGCGAACAAGCCGCCTTCATTTGCAGAAGGCGTGACGCAGGTTGTTGGATGGGTTGAGGCGTGGAAGGCATGACCAACGGAATCCCGAAAGGGACCATAATTTTGCAGGACGGCATGTGCGATATTTGCGGAAAGTCGCGCAACACCCGCAAGCATGATAAATGCAGCAAAATACGCCAATTGGCATATCAGGAAAGGGAGCGCATGAGAAATGAAAATTCGTCTGTACACCTTCAAAGAGCTGATGGATAGGATAAAAAGCCCCGGATATGGACTGATGCAGGTCGGCAAGAATTACGTTTTCATCCGGCGAAACTTCGAATAACAGACCACAAAAAAGGGCGCCATAATCGGCGCCCTTTCTCATTTCGCTGTCAAACAATGCGCCTTCCATAAATCGTTATGGGCGGCTATTTCCTCCTTGGTTCCACGGCTTAGCGTGGCCCGGTCCTGCGCTGTCGTTGATATCGGCTTGACCCATGAACAGGCCGTGTCAATCCGAACGATTGAACTCTGACAACTTGTCGTTGAGAGCGCTATCAGTAGAGGAATTAACAGTTTTTTCAACACTTGCGCGCTCCTGGACGGCTTCCACCGTCGCCTTTGCCTGATCAACCACCTGGGCTTGCGTTACTTCCTGCGCGCCCTGTGCCTTGCCTGCTGCTTTGCTGAATGGGTGGCCGACGAATGCCCCGATGATTGCAGACACAACGGACACAATCGCCAGGATGATCATAGACAGGCTCATTGGAACACCCCGTGTTTCATGGCATAGGAAAGGCGCGTTGCCCGTGCGCCCACTTGAGTTGCCCATTTTGACTGGAGCATTTCGGCTGCGGCGTCGTCCCATGAACTGGAGTTGACCGAGGCCAAAAACATCTTGAAACCAGACAGTCGGTTGTAACCAAGATTGAACGCCATGTTCACGATCACCTCTTGCCGGACATCGCTGAGCTGGTCGAAGCCTGGGACCAGCGCACGGGCAGTCGATATCGCCTCGACGATATCGTTCGACAGCATCAGATCAATTTCATCCTGACTGAAACCCTTGTCCGTCAGGTTTCGGCCAACGCCGCCAGTTACCTTTGGCGGGGTTGCCGTGTCGAGATAGATCCGCGTCTTGCGCCCCTCGTCCATGCTGAGCTGGTCAGACAGTCTTGTCAGGTCCATTACTAGCCTCCTGCGATAGCGACTCTTGCTTGACGTTGAGCGCGACCAAGAACACCACGAACAGCCCCACCATGACAGCCGAGTAAACAGCCGGTGGCAGGAACTCGCGGATCTGTGGGACTTGATCGCGGGCGGTAGCGATAACCGGCATCAGCGACACGATATGCACGCTGTACCGACGATGCCATTTTTTCCACTGCGAAATTAGCTGCATAACCACCTCAGTTCCCGACCAGGAAGCTAATGCCCCCGAGGGCCATGTATTTGAAATTACCGGTTCCGATCTTGGTGATTTGACCGCCACTGCTGATGGACACGTTCCCAATGCCCAGCGATGTGCCGTCGTTGATTGGAACGACAAACTGTTCGACTGTTGATTGAGGCCGGAACGATACCGGTAGTGTGCCAAGAAGCGCTCCGTCTGGAACAGACGCCACGGTCGCCAGCGAAATAAAACCGGTCAAGTGGCAGATACGGTTGGCGATGGCGGCTTGCGGTGCTGGACTGATACCCGCCAGGCCAACGAAAGACCCGGCCAGTGCAATGCCAACCGGGTCACGGGTGATGAATTCTCCCCACGAGTTGTTGTTTGCATTACCGATCCGGGTGCCTTCGTTGCTGTTGACGATCCCGCCCACGTCCTGCCCACTGAAAACGTGCTGAATGCAGTACCCGTCAGCCGAACGCAAGGTCATAACCTGGGCAGTACCAAAGCTGGCCGAGAAGCCATTTGCGGTGTAGAGCGACCAGCCGATGGGGTATTTGTTGGGGAGGTCAGACGCCAGCATGATTTTCTGGGTCCACGGCGCGACTCGCGGGTTGAGGTTCCTCTTAAACACGATGTCAGCGATCAGATCGCAATAGACCATGTTCACTTGCCCGAGCGGGTGAATGCCGTTACGCCCACCAACGGTGCCGTCGAGCCACAAACCAGATCCCATATCCGCATCAGCAGCCGCCGCGTAGATGTCCAGATAGGCACACCCGAACTCCCGAGCTACCTGACGCACCACCTTGTTCGCGGCGACGTTCCAAAGCTCATTCCGACCGCCAGCATCGTCAGACGCGGCGCTTGGTGGCAACAACAGGATGGAAGATTGCGATATTGATCTGGCGTTACGGAAGATCGTCAGGCCAGCCCGGAGCGATGCGGCGAATTGCTGTATGGTGCGCCCGTAATAAACATCGTTGAGGCCCCAGCGCACGATGTACAGGTCTGGCGCCTGGGCTGCGTCATTGGCGACATAGGACGAAACCCATGTGTCAGTTGACATGCCCGCATGGCCTGCGTTGATGCAGTTCGCCCAAAACCCGCGATCCGCTGCGGCGATCTTGAGCTGTTCGGCCATAGTGCGCGGTGATGGGGAGTGTGAGCCTCCGCCTTCTGTGGTCGAGTCGCCAGATAGAACGACTTTCACTTGCTGCACGTTGTTGTTCAACTTGGTGTTAATGGCAAGCAGGTATTCCAGACCAAAGCAGTTTTGATTGTCGTCGGTGTGTGTGTTGAGCAGCTTTTTCCCCACTGCTGTCGCCTTGATAATCTGGCCCGGTCCGTAAATCACGTTCCCAAGCTCATTGGTCAGCGATGTAACAAGGTACTTTCCTTCGGGTGCATAGGTGGCTTTGTTGGCAGCAAGCGCGGCATTCACCACGGCGGTGTCATTTGCTACGCCATCGCCTACGGCGCCGAGGTCTTTTAGATCGAGTTGGCGAGCCATCAGGAAAGCCCCCCAACGATGAACGGCCATGCCTTATCGAGAACGATCATCAGCGTTGCCGCCGCACTCAAGCCCCACGTTATTTTAGTGCCCATTTTTTCCACTGACCTTTGAATGCGAGTTATGCCCTGTTCCATGTCATCAAGCTTTTCAGATTGGTATGCCATGACCTGTTCCACCTTTGCGAGTCGTTCCGGTGAGCTGTCGTGGCGCCGGTCAACCTCACCAAGTCGCCACACCACAACTTTCATATCCTGTTCCAGCGCCCCAATCCTGTCACCCATCCCTCGTGTGCTTCCTGCCTGATCATTGATTTGCATACCCGCCCCTATTTTCCAGATAGTAAAATCGCCCTTTCGGGCGACTGTTTATGAATATTCGATGATTATAAAGGCCCCGCCGATTCCAGGTAGCCCGTCCTTTGCCAAAGCGTTAGATGGACCTGAAAACTGACCGGCTGCGCCCGCGCCATATCCAGAGCCTGCGGTGATCGAGGCGCCGGTTTGACCGCCAATACCTATCGGAGTTGATCCGCCAGAGCCGCCAATGGAAGCCGTGAGCATGCAAAGGCCTGGAGATCCACCAGTTCCATTACCGGAAATTACATTGCCGCCCGTTACGACGCCGCCAGGAATTCCGCCAGAGATAATGAACGCTGCTGCTGTGCTGATGGCTGGGCCCAATGGGGAACCACCGCCGCCTGGAGCAATAAGCAGAACGCCCATTGAGGACACGCCGCCGTTGCCACCGTTACTTGAGCCGGTCCCCGCCGTTCCGCCCGCACCCACGGTGATGGCTTTGTTGGCGCCGATCTGCAATGCCGTAAGCCATGCCTCCCCGTAACTGCCAGACGCACCACCGCCCGCCGCCGAAACTTGGCTTGCCGATGTGTTGGTGACCACGCCAGATCCACCACCACCACCGCAATACTTGACGTAGCAATTTTTCATCCCTGTTGTCGGCGTATAAGTTCCATTCGTAGTGAAAACTTGAACGTTAAGAATGCTGTTTGCTTTTGCGGGTATGACGATGTTTGCAGCGGCATCAAGGATGACTTGATCCCAAATCTGCACACCGGTTGAGTCTTGAAGGATCTGCCGATAGTTGCCGTTCCCATACATCGAGCATTGCCCGCGAGCATCGAGAATGACCGGGTTAGTATTGGGCACCGTCAGACCTGAATCCTGATACGTCGTTAACGGAGTGGTGGTGCCCACGACGTAGTTGAACACTTTCCCGCCTACCAACGGTTTACCGTTAATATCGAAAAACTGCTGCTTCCCCATCGGGATGTTCTGGCTCATGAGGTTTTTTCCTATGGCTCTTGCTGACTTGTTTACGGGCGGGTTGATAGCCCCCGCCCTGCCGGTATTGTTACTTGTTCTTTACGCCAGTGGTAGCCGCCGCGCCAAGCCCCCGGCCAAGCAGCTCGCTAAGCCCATTACTGGAGCCCTGTTGCGCCTTCGGCATGAGCATGTTCAAAGACTCAGGCCCACCCTTGCCCAGAAGCAAATCGATAAGCTTTGAATTGAGTTCCGCGGACCGGGCCTCGGCAACGCTGTTCATGGCGCTGCCAGCCAAGTGACCAACCCCGCCACCTACGGCGGCGCCCAAAGGTCCGGCGACCATGCCGCCCACTGAGGCGCCCAAGGTATGAGGGCCGAATTGAGCTAAGGCCCCGTTTCCGGTAATCCCATTGATCAATGAATTGCCGTTCAATAGCTGGGCTGTGGCTGAGTTCTTGCCGATCCCAAGCTGCGAGTTTGCTTGACGCTGGAGATCCGCGTGAAGCGCTTGTAGGCCGCTCATTTGTTCAGGGGTAATAGACTTGGCTGGGTTGGCGCCAGGGGCCGACTGCATTTTCTGGATTGTCAGCATGAGCTGCTTCGTCTTGTTCAGCGAAAACTGATTCCCGGTCGAGTCTGTAAGATCACGGCTTTGCAGGAACCGTTGCGCTTCGATTGGCTTCGACATGTCGGCAAACGTCTTGATGTAAGCGCCAAAGCCTGGAGCTACCGGCTCAATCACGCCGTCGAGTGCGTCCTTTACCTTGCCGAGCTGCGCCGCTGCCAGTTTCGTGTCAGAGGTTGGAGATCCTGCGAGTGGGTCGATGAGGTTGTTGATCTCCTTGCGCACGCCGTAAAGCATGGACGGATCAGTCTCAAGGTTACCTGCTGGGTCAAACAGGCCAGCCTTCGCCTTATTGAGCGCGGCGCGTACGGCACTTTGCTTGCCGTCAGGACCGGCCAGCATGTTATCGATCAGGTCAGCGACTGGCTTGGCGTCTGCCGGTCCTGTGGTGTTAGCCAAGGCCGCTTCACGCATCGGCGCCGTAACGGTGTCCCTTGCCGTTTGAAGCTCTGCCAGCGTGTCAGGAGTGCCACGGATCTGCTGTAGGAAGTTCCCCCGAGCTGCGTTGGTAGCCATTTCGTGCGCATTGAACGGCGCCGAGTTCCGGCTGTTCATGGCCCGCTCAATTTCAGCTATGCCAGAGTTTCCGGTCGCCTGCGCTAGCGTTGGCGGTGGTGCGCCTGGAATGTATTGCGTAAAGTCCGCACCGACCGGGGCGCCCGAAGACTTACCGGCCAAGGCATTTTCCAGCACGTTCGATTGGGAAGCCGCATTCCTGACATTGGCTGCTTGACCAATCTCATCAAGGGTTGCGCCTTTTGGTAGCGATGCCAGAGCGGGCGATGCGTTTTGAGCTGCACTGCCAACCAGATCATTCAGGGCTGCATCCTGCCCACCGCCAGCCAATCGGTTGGCACCCTGATAGATACCCTTGGCAACCTTACCGGCGCCCCCAATGATTCCGCCCGCAATAGGGATTGCTGCGCCCAATGCGGCACCTACGGCGATCTGATCATCAACAGGAATAGGGTTTCCGCCGCCAGAAGTCAGCGCGGCACCCACTGCGCCTTGCCCCGACATATTCGCCACACGGGAAAGGAACCCACCGTTGCCCGCAAGGAAATTTCCTGCGGATGCCAGTGCCGGAGCCACTGCCGATCCTGCCTCAGTGGCGCGCATTCCACTCAACAGCGCATTGCCCCCGGCTGTGGCGATACGACCAGCACCCAGCATTTCACCGGCTGGGCCTGCCATTTCACCGCCAAGCCTTGCAATGGTAGCCGCCGCTCCCGGCTTGGTTGCGTCGTAGGCATCGCGCCGAGCCTTATCGGTGGCAACCTGGGCGTTGTAATCGCCGCCCATCCACTTCGTCAGGTACTCGACCGGAGTATCGACGCCGCGTTTCAGGCCCTCGACTGCGGCGGCGCCGATGAGTTCTGGATTGATGGCGTCCTTGGCATAGTTGTAAATGCCATTAAGAATGCCACCTTGCTGCTGGTTAGGTGCCTGCGCGGCGTTTACTGGCTGCTGCTGAGCCATCGCCGCTTGTTGTGGTGATTGAGGCGCTACGGCTGCTGTAGGAGCTTTGGCGGATGGCATCATAAAGTCATTCGCCAAGTCATCAGCCGGGGCTTGCTGGGCCTGGGCCTGCGGAATACCGCCCATCATTGCCGGGGCCTGGGCTGGCGCTGAAACCGGCGCCGCTTTTGCACTCGGCATAGCGAAGTCGTTCGCCAAGTCATCCTGCGGCTGTTGTGCAGTTCTCATTTGCTGGTTTCCCTGCGGTTGTGGCGCCGCGCCGCCGTAGCTGTTCAAAACCTTCTGCGCGTACGCCTGAGTCTTTGGCCCCCAATTGGCCTGGTCCGTCCCCCCGTGATAGGCGCGTACGGCGTCCGCCACGTTCCCATAGCGGTCTAGATTCTCTGCCATCAGTTTGGCAGCGCCGTTGATTGACTGCGCCGGGTCATACGGGTCGGTGACGCCCAAAGCTTTTTGGGTTGATGGGATGATCTGCATCGCCCCTTGCGCGTTCTGGTTTGAGACGGCATTAGGGTTGCCACCGCTTTCCGCCATCATCTGCGCACGCAATAAGGCCGGATCGACGTTATAAACGCGTCCGGCCTGGTCTAACAGTTTCTCAAATGACATGGCTCAAGCCCCTATTGCTGCGTTGGGCGTTGAATGATCCCGCTCTGAATCGCGGTGCGGTACGACTGCATAAACCGCTCTTGATCTGCCGGTTTCAATGCGTTGTACATCTTGGCGCGATCTTCCTGGGACATTTCAGGCGCAACAAAAACACGCGGGTCAACCTGTTTGGACCACTGCGCCGACCATTTGCCGTACTGCTCAGGAGGAACGCCGGAGTTCTGCCAGGCCATGTTTTTGGCCTGCACGCCGCGTTCGATCCCTGTCAGCACTTGAATGATCTGCGCGTTGCCGAGGCTGCTGAGTTCGGCATGGGGGTTACCAGATACCGCCGTCGCCAGTTGTGAGTCGGTGCCGCCGCCCAATCCTGCTGCTGAGTTCATCGCCAAGTTCGTGGCGTATTTCGTGAACTCTTCTTTCGATGCCACGGTTGACGGATCGATTCCTGCTGCCACCGACGCACCGGGGAATGCCTGCAATGCGAGTGCCTTGGCCTTCGCTGTCCAATCTGCGGCTGGGCCTGCATTGAAGTTCTGCAATTCCTTCGCCATGTTTTGCAGGAACATAACGCGCTGTGGCGATCCTTCGGCGTTGGCCTGCAATGACAGTGCATTCTTCGCCGCCCCTGCCGCCGTAACATCCGCCGCCGCGCCAGCTCCCAACGACGGGCCTGCCGACAGCCCGCCGCCCGGGATACCCGGCATCATTGGCTGTTGTTGCTGCTGCGGATAACGCCCGTTCGCGCCAGTGCCCGGAAGGCCCATTGTTGACGGATCTTGCTGGCCTTGACCGCCGCCGTTCGCCATCTGCGCAGCCTGGGCCTTGGTGACCATGACCATTGACTGTGTTTGTGGGTTGTAGACCTGCACCATGCTGTTCGCATCGCCGGGTGCCATTGTGTTGTTGAACTGAGCCATTGGCGTGACCTGACCCGTCATGGCGTTCGTGCTTGTGGCGACTTTTGCCCCGCCAAGATCCATTACATTGTTCTGCGGCATCATCATCTGGAGCTTCCCGGCTGTATCCTGGGCCTGGAACAACATTTGTTGTGCCTTTTCGCGTAGGGCAGTTGGATCGGTGGGCAGACTAGACAACTGCTTAGCAGCCATATCGGCGGGTATTACGCCATTTTTAACGGCATCGGCGGCGATGGTGTAAAAATCATCTGGAGATATATTTGGCTTGCTCAGCAGGCTACCCATAGCCCCTTGCATGTAGTCGCTTCGTTTTTTAGCCAAATCGAACTGACTTGAGTCAATACCGATTTGTTTCTGCTGATTCTCCAGAATTGAATTCTGTGTTGGCAGCAGGTTGTAAGCCGCTCGTGGATCTTGGGACATGATCGCTGAGAGCTTATTGGTATCAATTTTCCCAGTGGTCGGGTCGGTAGATTGCTGGATGGCCTGTGATGTAGCCTGATTGGCGCCCATCTGTTGCGTGAGCTGGTTTTGCTGGAGCATCTGCCCCTTGAGCTGGGAAATATTGCCAAGCGTCTGTGTGAAGTTCTGAGGCGCTTGCCCGACAGCTATGGTTGGATCAATTGGCATGGCATGCGCCCCTTAGAAGTTGAAGCCGCTGAAAGTATCGCCAAGGTTTACAGACGATGGTGTCCCGCTGTTTGCGCTGTCCCCGTACAGGGCGTTATAGGTCATGTAGTTCTGCGCGCCGGAGTTTGCAGCGTTCGCCATGCCCATGTAGCCAGAAGCGGTCGCGTTGCCTGCCTGGGTGGTGTAGTTGCCCGCACCGGCCGCGCCAGCCATGCCCGCTTGCCCTTGGCCTGCTGCCGAGTTCTGCCCCATATTCACCATGTTTTGCAGGCGGTTAACGTTGTTTGATGCTGTCTGATAATTGGTGTTATAGGTGCTTAGAGCGTTGTTGTATTGCTGGTTATAGGTGTTGTCAGCAAGCCCCGTTGCGTACGTCTCAGCCCCCTTGATCTGGGCACCTGACAACCCAAGCCCTTGGCTAGACATTTGGTTCTGCACGCCGCGCAGGCCCTGCTGCATTGTGAATTGATAGCCTGGGGTGTTTTGCAGGTCGGACGGATTAAAACTGAACTGCTTCTGTAGCGTTGAATTTGGATCAACAGCCAAAGGTCCTTTTTGCGCGCTTTCTAATTCTGATTGAGCGCTGGAAATTGCCTGGTCAATCTGGCCGCTCCATCCGTTTTTGTTTTTCAGGTCGATAAGACCTTGCAATTTGCTTTGTGCTTGAGAAACGGCTGCCGGGTCAGATTGGTTTGTATATCCCATAGCGGACCAAAGCGGGTTTAAAGCCTGCTGTCCGGCTGCCGCATAGGGTTGTAGGCGACCTGCTGCATCTTGCGCGGCCTGCTGCTGCATATCTGCCGATCTGTTCGCGGCATCTGCTTGAGTTCCTGCCGCCATGTTTGAAGCAACGCCGCCAACGACGGCGCTGCCAACTACTGCTGCTGCGACCATGATTTATTCCCCCATCCAGAGCGTGTAAGTGGTTTCTACCTTTTCATACCCAAGGCGCTCAAAGAGCCAGGATGCATCAAGGTGGACTTTAGAGCCGACAAACATACGATCCACACCACGGCGCCGCGCCTCTTCCTAGACAGCCTTGAACAGCTTATAACCGGTGCTGTTCCCTCGGTGGTCTGGGTGGATATAGAAAATATCCATGATCAGAGTTAAGCAGGTCGAGTAATGCAGGCCCGGAGCAACGAAGCCGATGAAGTACCCGATCAGTTCGCCGCCGTCGCGCACCACCATAAACATCAGCTGGCCTTGGCGTTCACGGCCAAGGTAGACGTCATATTGCGGAGAAAGAGGGACTTTATCCTTATTAAGTGCCAGTTCTTCAAAGTGAAGTGGAAGCAGCGGCATCAGCTCCGGCAAGTGTTCTTCAAGCGATTCGACCATTACGGTAATCATGCGCACCTCACATCGACGACCATTGAGATACGGTCTGTCCGGCTGTTGTTGATGACCTCGTGTTCCAGCGAGTTGTCGAAGTACCACGTCTCGCCCGGTCCCATGTAAACGCGCTCGTCTTCACAACGGAAAACCACCCCCGGCTCTGCCTGTAGACAGATATGGTGCCGCGACCAATATTCCGCATGTTCTGGCGTGTCGCAATGCGGGAATATCACGCCGCCAGGCTTGATTCGGTTGATCATGACGCGCCCGAGCCGAGTGCCGCCTACATAGGCCATCAGGGCCATGATGAGTGGGCGAGCTTCTGGCAACAGGGCATAGGCTGGCTGGTCAATACATTCGTGCTGGTCGTACTTCGAAAAGTGATCAAGCACCTCGGCTTCGGTTTCCTTCACCGACTTGACCGGGAAGCGAAGAATGATTGAATCGATCTCCCCGAACGGCCCCTGTGGGTAGTCGCGGAGATAGGTGTCAGCGGTCCAAAGCTCCGGTTTGCGAGCGATAGCGGCCAGCAATGGCGTGGTGTTGATGCCTTGGCCGATCAGTAGGAAGTTCCGCATGTTAATTTTTGTCCTGTCGAATGTAGGGGTTTTGGCGATTATCGGCCTTTTCAAAGACTGTGCCAATCAAGGCTTATTTGATGCGCCAGCCGCCGAAATAGGTGTTCTGTTTGCCAGTGGTCGTTGTCTCCGGCTGGTCGCTGTAATACTCGACAGACACCTGATCAAAGGCATTCAACTTGATCGGCGCCGAACTCCCAGCGATGCACATAGGCCCCGTACTCCATGCGTCCTGGATGATCTGATACATGACCGCGTTGACGTAAATAGCGAGCTGCCGACGAACTAATGTGGCCTGACTACCAACGACGCCCGCCGCAAAGACATACGTCCCGGTGTTGTTGCAAATAAACCGGGAGGTGGCCGTGTCGTACTCGGTCAGGTCGTCAAAGTCTTTCGTGGTAAACGTCGCCTTGAGCGGCACACCACCGACTACCGACTGCGATACGGTCTGGTGAACCATGAAGTTGCTCATGTTGGCGATAACCAAGCCATCAAGCTTTGTCTTATCCGCCGCCGACATTGAGCCAGCCGTTGATGTAGTGGCCGCATTGATGCTGAGCGCTGGGTTGGCGCCGCCCGAACTCACGATAGGCGCCGTACCCGTTACGCTGACCACTGTGGCGCCAGTCCCTATGCCATTCAGTTTGGTTTTATCTGCCGCTGTCATCGATCCGTCAGCCGACGTTGTGGCATTCGTGATGCTGATCGCCGGAGCCGCGCCACCACTCGAAACGATTGGTGCCGTGCCGGTAACGCCTGTAACCGTCGCCCCGGTGCCGATCCCGTTCAACTTCACCTTATCGAGCGCAGACATGGCGCCGTCAGCGCTGATCGTGGCGTTGGTAATGGCAATAGTTGGCGATGCCCCGCCAGTTGAGGTGATCGGCGCCGTGCCGGACACTGATGCGACAGCGGCGCCGTTAGACATCGAATTGAGTTTCGCTTTGTCGGCTGCTGACATCGATCCGGCGTTGGATACGCTGGCCGCCAGGATGCTGATGGCTGGGGTTGCCCCTCCTGACGAAACGATGGGAGTTGACCCGGAAACCGACAGGACTGACGACGTAGAGGCCGTGGTCCTGTCGAGCAACTTGATCATGAACTGAAACCAAATGTAATCGATCTGGCCCGTTTGCGGATTAACGAAAGGGATGGAAAAGTCCGGTACTGTCGTGTCGAGGTTCATGGCTTAGCTACTCGCTGGCTGGGCATCAATGAATGCGCCGGACAGGGCTGTTTTGCAGTTGCCAGACCATGACAGCTCAAACACCCGGTCGCGGGCCATACCGAGGCGCTGGAACTGGACGCATGTCAGAAAATCACCAGTGGGACCGAGATCCTGCGAAACGTAATTCCCCCACGATATGCCCCGGGTGTCGGACCAGCGCAGGCGGATCTCCGGCGCCTCTGTCGATGACGGCACGCCGCGCCCAACTTCCATGTCGGCGATCAATGTGCGGTACATGACCCGATCACCGTCAGACAGCAAGTGCGGGAATGACCGGATGCGTCGAACCGGGGCACCATCGTCGGTGTAAGTGTTGTTGTCCATCAGGTAAAGCTGCCCGGTCTGCCAGTCGCCAACGATGTGTTTGTAGCCGTCCATGATCGCGTGACAGCACTGGCGCTGCCTGTTCTCGTTGCCACTGGTGTCATGCCACACCCGCTCGTGCCATTCGTTGGTGGCGATGTCGAAGACCCACGTCTTGTTAGCCGTTGGGAAGCTGATCACATAGAAGGCGTGGCCGTCCTGTTGATAGATATAGGCCTGGGCGTCGGTGATGTAGCCGTAGCTCTGGAATTCCTTTTCGATGGCGAAGGTCGATAGACGCGCCCGGTCATAGTTCTCGGTGCGCATGACCAGAACACCACCACTTGGCGAGCGGGCCAGCCAATAGATTGATCCGTCAATCTGCTGCACGGTCGAAGGCGCCGCGCACCCGAACTGGATGAACGCGCCAGGCATGCGGGCGAACGGGAAGGCGGCGGCGCCGGAGTTGTACCAGACCTCGGTCGTGAACGTGCCGAACACGAACACCTGCCGCTTAGCTGCTGCCACGGCTACCACGTTATCGGAAAATCCCGTCTTGGCGGCGAAGTCTAGCGGGTCGAATGTCGCACTCAAGAAGTTTGAGATATACCACTGATTGGACAGTGTACGGTTGAGGATGAAAAACCCGTCAACGAGGTCAACACGGTCGGCGCCATAGAAGTTATTGAGGCTGTTTATGACAATGAACGTCTTTGCAAACATGTCGTAAACCCAGCCCGAACTCGATCCGTCCACGATCAGAAGGCTAATTCCATTATCAACCATCGACACCGGGCCAGCGGGCGAACCGATGAACCCGATATAGGTCAGCGAAAAGTCACTGTTGATCTGATAGACCATTGTGTTCACCACGCCAAAAACAGCGCCAGACGTGGCCGTGTACAGGCAGCGCCAGCCGGTGACGGGTGCCGTAGCAATGGTGGTAATTCCAGGGGTTGGGTAATAGGTCGCCGGATAGGGTGCGTCTTCTGGGTTGTGTTCACCGTACAGGTTGACGCTGCGCTGCGCACTGGCAATCACGCTGCGAGCGGTGTAGGCGCTGCCACTTAGAGGGACTTTCATCGATCAATTCCCCTGGTCGGTGTAAATGTTATAGCGGCCACGAGAGGTCAGGAATGGTTGAACCTGCATACGCGGTAGCTGGATGTTTGCCGATTGCAGGCAGTTAAGCGAAGCCTTCGCCAGTGCGGTGATAGATGGGTCAGGCTGCATTCCGTACATTGGGCGCAGGCGACCAGCCAAGTTGTACATGATCGCCTCCTCATACTGCGCAGGCAGGACGAACGTGTCCGCTACCGTGGCAAAGGTCTGGAACTGGTCCAGAACGGTAACGTGAAGTTCGTAGACGCTCGACGGAACCGGCCAGGCGTAGAGCATGCCGAGCGGGAACCCTGAGTCATAAAACAGGAACGACGGCATGGAACCCATCGTCTTTGCCAGGATGCGGTCGTAATCCTCACGCGCCCTGATGATGTTCAACGAGTAGTCAATCTTGTTGGTCGATCCGACAGCGGGAAGCCGGATAAAGGCGCTTATGATCTCGTTCGGGCGTGAAGCCATTGCGATGTCGCCAGCCGGTCCGATGGAATAGGACAGTGCCCCGGTGCAGGGAATAGACAGGTTGACCAAGTGGTACATCATGTATCGCTTGGTCTGCCACTGCGCAAGCATCATTTGCATGAGCTTAAAGCAGTCCTGCATATCCTCTGCCGAGGCGGTTTGTCCGACACCAATGACGCCCGATTGTTTGAGCGCAAGGTTGATCAGTTCTACGGGCGTCGTCATGGCTTATGCCTCGGTTTCTGTCGCGGTAGTATCAGCGGCTGGGTTTTCACCATTCGCCAGGATCTTCGCCTTAATTTCGTCCTCAAGGCGCGGACCCTGCCAGCGTCCATCAACCTTGATGCCAAGGTCTGCCGCCGTAGCACGCAAGGCTTCCAGATCCTTGTTGGCCTGATCGGCTGCTGCCAGCTCTGCCGCTAACTTGTCCTCGGTGTCGTGTGTCACCTCGTCAGGGAAGTTGAACCAACCGGCGCCCAATGCAGTTTCAGCCGCTTCGTCATCGACGATCACTGCGCCAGTTGCCGAGTATTTCCATTTAGGGAATTCGAACATGGTTGTTTCTCCGTTTCTGAAAGTAAAAAAGCCCCCCAATGCGGGAGGCTTTCGAGTGTAACAGTCAACGCCCGTCGGCGTTAAAGTGCGTCACCAACGACGCAAATCCACTCAGGACGCACGGCGACAAAGCCGTACAAGATGTCGAGACGCCAGATAAAGCGGTCGTTGATGATGTCGTACTGGCCGACGATACGCAGGCTTACGCCGCCGTAGGATTCGCGAGCCGCTTGCTGTACGCCATTCGGCAACTCAAGGTCAGCCGTTGCCATAGTGATGGCTTCCGGCACATAGGCCAGGTTTTTACGGTAGATGGTGTTCGGTGCGCCGAGCAAGCTGATCACCGCCGAGTTAGCCGGGGATGCAGTTACGGTGCCGTAGGCCGCTGGAGCAACAACGATTGCCGGATAGATCGGAATCGAGGTGGCCGCAGTCAGTACGTCAGCGGTAACGTTGAACTGTTGCAGTTCGCCAGTCGATTGCTTGGTGATGCGGTTAACGGCAAAAACACCAGCGATGGTGATGATGTCGCCTTTTTTCAGTGTACCGGTGATGGCGTTCGTGGTGAGCGTCGAGCCGGTTTGCGAAGCGCCGTTGACGGTGCCTGCGGTGAAGCTGCCAGGCGTGTGTTTCAGGATGGTTTGATCCATGTACCAGTCGAAGCCCAGCACGTCGTTTGCCATTTGGCCGGTTTCAAATTGATCCTTCAACTTGGTTTGGCTTTGGAACAGACCGGACAGGCTCGACACGGTACGGGCCTGGGTCAGCGGATCAAGCATGGCACGGCGCGATGCACTGGTACGCGGTGCGCTGTTGTTGTCCAGCTTGGCGCCAGCAAGCAACCACTCGGTCATGGTTGGCGTAGAGATCACACCGGAGCCACCATCTTTGAAGATGAACGCCGACGCGCTCTCTGTTGCGGTCATAACGTCGGCGGCAACAGCACCCGCCAGGTTGTTCATGGCAGGCAACAGGATGCGCTTTGAAAAGTCATCCAACGACAGGGCCATGTCCACCGAGGTGAACGCCATATCAACACCTTTTTGGGCGCTGACTGTCAGTGAGGTGAACTGTTCAACCGTGTCAGCCGGGGTTGCCACCGCGCCAGAACGCACAATGTAATCGTTGGGCAGCCGAATTTTCAGAGTCGAACCGATTTTCGCGCCTTGTTTTGCGAACTGGTTGTCGTACTGACGGTCGATGTTTTTGAGGAAGGCATTGCTGTTCATGAACAGGCGCAGCGCTTCTCGGGTAATCATGCTGATCGTTAAAAGTGAGTTGGCCATGACTGGTTACCTTTTGGACTGTGAGTTGCGCGCCGCGATGAATTCGTCCATCGACATGTTTTCAAGGGATTTGCCCGAGGGTGCCCCTGTGTCGATGCGAGAGTTAATCGGCTCTGGCGCGTTGGATACCGGTTTGGTGACTCGGGCCGGGGCTTTGGACGCAATGCGTTCAAGTTCTCGGCCCTGCTGCAATGGGGGAAGGGACAGAATGCGGATTGCCTCATCAGGATTCGATCCCAAGGCGTGCAGCACCTTGTGAGCGTCATCCAGGCCAACAACGCCCGCGATGAAATCCTGAGGTACGCCCAGCATTCCCAAGTTCTTAACGCTTTCTTCAAAGCCTGGAAGCTCTGCCTTTCCCGTTTCAAAGACGGAGTTGCATCGAGCGTTAAAGCTTTGTTCAGCGTTGAGCTTCTGCGCAGCTTGGCGGATGCGTTCCTCGTCATTTACCGGCGCTTTCACCGCTGGTTGCTGAGTCTGGTCCGGCTGTTCGCCTTGTTGCGTGGCTTCAAGCAAGCGGCGATAGGTGTCTGCCTCTGCCCGGAGCGTGTCGGCTTCCCGTTGTGCATCATGTCTAGCGCGGGTCATTTCAGCGAATCGGCGTTGGACCCACTCAGGGGTTTTGTTTGCCTGCTCTGCTGCTAATTCCTGCGCGGCTTGCGACCCGGCCTCACTGTCGCTGTTTTCGGCCTGTTGCGACTGTTCAACGTCCAACATTTCTGGTTGTTCGGTAGTCTCGCCCAAAGTTTCATCAGTCATTGCATGGTTTCCCAAGTGGTCAGCGCTTGTAATCCCGCAAGCTTCGGGTATCGCGTGCGCAGATTATTAACCTGCGCGCACGAATTGTCGAACTTTCTTGCTTTTAGCGCGTTACCTGGATCTGGTAAACGCCAGCGGCTGGAACGAGTGCGCCCGCTGTTGGGTTCACGAAAGTCACCGTCAAAGTGTTCGCCAAGCTCACGCGGGCAGTTACAGCGGCAACGCCTGCGGTAATGCTCGGCGGCGTTACATCAACAAAGTCGCCAACTAGCAGGCCTGCCACGGTGAAGTTCTGTTCAGCACAAGTTGCCGCGCCTACAGATACCGGGGTGAGGGATTGGCTCACGCGCGCCATTGCGCGGATAGGGCTGGATGGAAGGGCCTTAAAAACCAAAGTGTTCAAGGTTGGTTCGTCAGTCATGACGCCGAGTGCGTTAGCCATGATGTAGTTCTCCAGTTATTGCGGTTGGTTGGGCATCATCGCGCCCGGTTGTGGTACCTGGGGTTGAGGCGCTGGCATTGCCTGCTGTGGCATTGGTTCCGGTGCCTCTGGGTATGATTGTACATCAGTCGTAGGATGCGGCTGTTGGTGGGCTGAGACGATGGTCTGAGCCTGTACAGCGGCCAGAGCTGGGGTGGTGCCCATCGCTTCCATGCGGGTGAACATGTCGTTCAAGCGAGTCGTCATCGCCCGGTAAGCCTCGATCTCGGTTCGCTTCTCTTTATCGTCCAGGGTGCGCGCTTTGTCTGCCGACTCCTGCAATGCCGAGGCGAGCATTGATTGCGTGTTCTGGAGCTGCTGCTGTGCGTCCTGCAATTGCTGCTGTAGCTGCTGTTCGGCTGGGGTTGGGCCTTCGCCAAGCAACTGCGGGGCAATCGAGTTTCGATAGCGTTCGGCAAGTTCCTCGCTGCCTGGAAAGTCCATTGTCTTAAAGAAGATGTCACCGGCCTTATCCATAAAGCCCGGGTTGCCAATCGCAATGGCGGTCATCGACTCTGCCGCCTCTTCACGCTTGGTGGCGTAGGACGGACCGGCCTGGGCCACTACATCGTACTTGCCCACTGATGGGTTGAAGATCCGCGAAGCCTCGTTCTCGCGTTCGTCTTCCTTCTGAGTAGTAAGCGCCTCTTTCTGGTTCGGGTCGATACTGATCTGTTCGTCGCTGCCATCCTCGGCCCGGATCTGGATCACCCGTGCGGTGTCGTAAATCTTCGGGATCAAGTCAACGATAATCTTGCCGGTAAAGCGGATCGACTTCGACATTTGGTCAATGTAGTGATACGTCGCCTTATCGCCCTGCTTGATCCGCTTCTGAATGGCAACGCCTGCGATCTCGTTGGCCTGCGCGCCCATCGTTGGATCTTGCTGGCCGGAAACCATCTTCATTTCTTCGGCGGCGATCTGCATGCCGCTGATGTAAGCCCCGGCCATTTGTGGTGGCTGTTCACGCTGAGGCGCCTGCAATGGCTGACCTTGTTCGTCAACGCCGTTATATGGCAGATAGGGATAATTGATTCGGTTGGCGTTCTGATAGTACGACTCATAACCGGCGATGGCCTGGGCCGAAGCCATGTAGGGTTGCTTCCCCTGTAATGCCACCTGCTCAACGGCTGAGCTAGTCCAGTAGTTGTACATGCGCTGCGGGTCTTTCAGGTTGCGAACGTGGCCCTTGCGGTCAAGTTCACCGTCAATCACCTGCTCTTCGCCAACCACGCGGACAATGGGAATGTACTTACCGGGCCAGTCTTTGCGGTCGATGATCTCGTCCCCGGCGATCATGCACCACTTCACCCGTGGAACCTGCACGCGGCGTTTCTTGATGTCGGGGGAGTCCTTGACGGCTTGGCGCAACTGCTGTGGGATCTCCGACAAGCGCATAGTGTCGTATTGGCCTGGGACGGGCTGCTCCGTCATAGGATCGCGGACAGGCATCGCAACGAGCCAATCCTTTTCATATTCGATGTAGAAATACTCGGCTACGCGCACCTTGTCCTTGCTCAGCCAGTCGGTGGCGTTACCAAAGACGGAGCGGTCACCGATGGACTTGAACTTGGGATATTTGCGTTCGTACTCTTCACGCGGCATGTCTTCAAAGATGAACCCGTATTGAGCGTCTGACCCGTCCTCTTGGTCGCCGCTCATGTCCAGATAGACCGACAGCGGGTTTTTGATCCGACGAATGAATATCTCTTGGTCAAACGAGTCCTCGTCCTTGTAGTCGGTCACAACGCGCCAATAGCCGATGCCGCCTTGAACCTGATGCATCATGGCCGTGCTGTAGGCGTCTGCCGCATTGCTGTTGTACTCGATGTAACGAGCCAGGCCCATGAATACGCTGGCCGCGTCCACCGTCGCGTCGCCGCCCACGGGGCTGATCTTGATCGCGGGCAAGTTCTGCTTTATCTCGTTCTGGATCATCAGCGCGTGCTGTCGCGTCTTGTTGATGGTCAGGCAAGGCCGCGCATCTAGTTCCCGGCTCTGCGTCATCGCTGCGGGCCACTGGAATTTGTTGTCGCTGTCGGCGTTGCAGAACTTCACGTCATCGACGTAGAGAACTCGAAAGTCAGCCTCATAATCCTTGACCAGTTTGAACCGGTCGTGTGCCGTCTGCACAATGCTGTCGTCGTCTTCTTTGCTCATGGGGAATACTCGTTAATGCCCGGAGGCGTTGGGTTTGGCGACTTTATCATGACTGGCTTTCAACCCATCCATGACGTACCACCGGGCGTTGGGCCTTGTGCAATTCTAGGCTTGATATCGACTACGGCGCCGACCTTGCCCTTTTGGACGGCATAGCGCCGCATCATGTAGGCGTAGCGGGTGGCTGACAGGATGTCGTCGTTGACCTTGGCAATAGTCCCGTCTTCCTTGCGGTGGTAGTTCATCTTTTCTTCGAACCACGGCGTGAGGTGTGAGAACACTTTGAACGTGCCCTTTTCCATCCTTGAATATATCTCGACTAGACCAGCCTCAACCGAGTTGCCTCCCGTGGGCCACGATGCCATCTCGTTGCACATCTTCCATCCTGCGGCCTTGTACGTCTCCGACAGGGCCTTGCCGCTGCCTTTGTCGTGTTGGTGTCCGTCGTGCGGCCATGCGGTGATGATGCCATTGGCCCACGGCTTGACGGCTGACCATGCAAGCTCTGGCACGGTGTTGGACTTCTTCCAGGCATGGGTAACGTAGACCGTGTCGCTGTCCTTGTCCCAAGCGAGCTGGATGTGTGCCTGGGGGTGATCCCATCCGTAGTCCATGCCGTTGATGAGATACCAATGATCGGGGATCTCAAACGCCTGGCACGAAAACACGCTGTCGGCCATATCGAAGATCAGGCCGGAGCCTAGAAGCGGTTCGCCCCGGGTACGCATCGCCCTTTGCCATTCTGGGTACATCGCCAGGAGCGTGCGCTTGGTCTGTTCGGTGAGGTGCGGTGCATCATCCCAAGTGGCGCGCTGGAGATACTGGCCTTCGTTGGCCGCATCCATGAACTGGACGACAAGCTCTGTTCGCCCGTTCTCTGGCGTAAACGTGAGGATGCCACGCCCGCAACGACCACGATCACCTGTAGCTGTACGGGTCAGGACTTGAGGGAATATGGCCTTGTCGCGAGGCTCTTCGTCGATGTGATACCAATCGACGGTGTCGCCCATGATTGCGTGCTGGCCCTGGGAATATGACCAGAACTGAACAGTGGATGTGCCGCCCGTTGCGTGCCGGACGGTGACCTGCCGCATTGCGCCGGTGGTGCCCGATGCGGAAAGATACCCAACGATGCGGTCAGCAGGAACAAGACCACCAGACCAAGCGCCATTCGCATAAATGCCGAAAAGCACATTTTGAAGTAGGTCACGGGTTTTCTCCATGGAGTAGCCAAGCAGCCAGCACATCGGAGCAAAGTCGAAGCGGTGCCCATCCCAAGATTCAGGGTAATCGCCCAGCAGGTGCGCGGCGTCGATGGTCAGTCCGGTCATGGTCTTGCCCACCCGGTTGGCTGCCATCAGCATGCACGCGGTGTTGCCAGCCGTAGCCTTGATGAAAGTGTGCTGCCAGAAATACAGCGTATCGAACCGTTGCTTGAACTTCTCCCTGTCCCGGCGCCGTTGCTTTTCCTCAAGCAGCGCCAGGAGCTGGATCTGTTCATTGCGGCTCATCTTTCTGGAGCTGTCTGATTTTTGCGTCGAGTTCGTCATCGGTCATGTCCTTGTAGGTGATCTGCCCGGAATGCTCGACCTCCTGTTTCTCACGCCACCCCAGCTTCTGCCTGTTCTTCATCCAGAATATCTGAGATGTAGCATTGGGCGGATAGTATTTGCCGTCTGGACCGACAAACCCGGTCGCCATCTTGTACATGGAAATGGCTACGTTTCCGTCCGCAACATCCTTGCCTGCTTTTATGGCCGCAACAAATTCGGGATGGGCTTTTTTCCATTTGGTCAAAGTAGCCACGCTAACTTCAAACGCATCAGCCATCCGAATGTCATCAAAACCAATCAGCGCATAGTTTTCGGCAAGACGTGCATGCTCGATTGTATAGCGAGTTGGTCGCCCTACCTTAGCCATACGGCCCCCTTAAAGTAAAAACCCCGACACTATGGCCGGGGTTGAGTGTTGCGTTGATTGTAAGCCGTTATGGGGCTTTAAAACATTTCCTCATCAGAAACAGAAACCGCTTTAGGTGCTGGCTCTACTGGCGAAGCCACATCCAAAGTCGCTGACGCCAGCTCAGTGGCCGAGGGAAGTGACACCGTAGCGGCTGGAGCTGGCATAGGAACCGGCAAAGGCTTGTACTCGCTGTCGCCAATGATGTTCGTAACGCCTGGAGCATATTCAGAATCGGCCAGCGTGATCGACTGGTCAGCGATTGCTGTTTCTGCATCTGCTGGGGCTGGAAATGGTGGTGGTGTCGGGATATCAATTGTTTGCACGATCTCCGGCACTGGCTGGCCTGCTGCGGCTGCGGCCTTGGCCTGGTTCACATAGTCTTCAAGCGTTGGTTCTCCGGGCTTGGCGACGATCTCAGGCAGAACGGCGGCGTCGAGCGCCGAGATCGTCATAGCGGTGAGCTTTTGAGTCATCATCAGCATAGCGATGGACTGCTCCGAACCTTCCCGGTGTTCTTTGGCTGCCATGCTGGCGTAGCAAGCTGCCTGGGACAGTGCAAGGGCGTCTTGCATCAAGATACGGTCGAGTTGCTGGGTCATTGGTCTGATCTCGTTGGGTTGGTTGTATTGGTCGGTCATTCTATGCGTCGGTCGTAAAAAAGCCCAGTTTTTAGGCTGGGCTTACCGCTTGTGCGGGCTGGCTTGCTTAGTATCAGTTGCATTTCCTGATTGCTCAGTAGCATAGCCCGAAGGTTACAAGCATCGACGGCGTTGGTTGATGGCCAGACTTTACCCCGGATCTCAGGTAAAGAAAAGCCCCCGGTTTTTAGGCGGGGGCTGGATCGTTTATAGACTGTCCTGTCTCGGGTCTATAGGCGACCAACCTGGGCAGACCATGCCCAGACCCGTGCCGCGATACTAGCCATTAGCAGGACTTCAAATCAAGTGATTCGTTGGTGCTTGCAAATTCACCGTGGTATTCCATGGCGGCGATGTCATACGCTGCCGCTGCCTCCTCCCTAGTGCCGTAGTTCCCGACATGCTTTTCTTTATGGTTTACGGTGATTCTAGCGTTCCACTTCCCATGACTGGTGAGGCGAATTCCCTTAAATCCTGTGCTGTTATTTTTTGCAAGCCGCGTATTTTGTGCATTACCTGCCCTTGTTGCCATTCTCAGATTTGAGCGCCGACAATCAAGCTTATCCCCGGTTCGGTGGTCAACTAATCCGCCTTTGGATAGCCCCATCATCAAAAATCGATGCAGTGGAACGCAATTTTCTGCATTTGGCGGCCTTCCAGTAACATATCCTCTTGCATCAAGCGTCCAGCACGTTTTAGATATTTCAGCAAAATCAGATAGGTCCGCTATAGCCCATCCATAGAACTTTTTACGGCCATGCAAAGGCACAAGAATTCTGTCAGACATGACCTTAATTTTCTGTTTTTGCATCATTCCACCTGCTTGATTATGCAAATTATGCACGGCTCATCGGCGTAGCGCTTGGTCAAGTGCGCGTCCACTACCTGGGAATCATCCAAAAATACAATTCCATTCATAGCGTCAAGTACCGACTTGCAGACGTTATCAAGGTCAGCCGTTGCCGTAGGAAATAGCTTTCCAGTCCTACAAGCCTCTTTTTTTGCCTTTGTAAAGCTTGATGGGATCGGGACAAAAACCTGTAGCTTTACCTCGACAGCGCAATCGAAAGGCTTGCGTCCTCGCATAGAGATACGGGCCTCTTCCCTGATTGAATCCTCATATTGCTGTGTTGTTTTTGGGGTATACATACGGATAAACCCACCCTGCCTTACCGCTCTCGGCCTTCCCTTTGGCACTGGCTTTCCTGGGCAAAGGATGAACACCGACTGCGCTGGGATCGATGTCAGATCAAGATTGCTTTGCATGACCTTCACCCTTGTTTTGCACGTTGGTGTTCCGTCGATGCCCGCGCAGCCATACCAGAGACAGCATGCGTTCGCCCTGGTCGGTGATCTTATACTGCTGGTCGAGCAGCGCCTTTTGCTTCAAGAATCTGATGGTGGCCTCTGTTGCGCGCCGTTCGGTGCCGGTTGACTCAAGCCCGGAATAGATCGGCAAGCCGTAGAAGGCGTTCGCTAGTACGCGCAGCCTGCGATCTGACGGCGAGTAATGCCCCTGGTAGACCTTCGGATTTGTCTTTGTTGTGCAGATCATGGCGTTTCACTCCGAACCGGCATGATTGAAGGTGGATCGAGACGACCCATCGAATACCCGGACACAAAATAGCGCCATGCCCGCGCTAAAGCCGGAAGCCTATAGCCGTCCTGAGAGTGCCACCGATACTGGATCAGTGACGACGCTGGGATGTCGTTGTTTTCGGAATAAAGCTCTTCAAATATTGATTTGATCTGGTCTATAGTTTTCATGGTCGCCTCAACTATCAGTGTTTTGTCTGGATATAGCCTGCTGCTACTGGAACCATCTTTATAAAATCTTTTTTCTTTATCGCGTATTCGCAAATCTGCTCAAGAATATCCAAGATTGTTTTTTCGTCTTGCACTAAACCAGCAAAACTTATCGAGCAAAGAGATATCATTTTTATCAGGATATTTGAAACATCACTTTGATTTTCAGGATCGCATGAGCTGATAAAGGCGCCCATTTCCTCTTTAAACATGTCTTCAATTTCGACTTGTGTTTTCATCATTTCCGCCTTATTCAACTGTGCAGTTAGGCCATATTGACCGTGCTATTTCGAGCGCTTGAGCTTGTGAAACCTTCCCCTCAAGCACCACCATCTGGAAGGACGGGCGGCCGGGGAGAAGGACCGTCCAGGCCGTCTTTTTCATTCGCTTTTATTGGCAGTGAGCATCTTTTGAGCATTGCAAATTTTTTCGTCATCGACCGCCGCAACAATTCTATGAATCGCAAGCCTTGCGCGCAAATTACTGTCTGGGACAAGCCATTCATGAACAATCCGCTGTACGGCTTTCATGCGGTTATTAATAACAAAGGAATTGTCCAGCTTACATGCCATTTCTGCGTTCTCAGCCTTGAGCCTACGGATCTCTTCACCGGCTGCTTTGTTGGCTTGCTGGCTGTTCGCGTAGGCATGGTCAATTGCCTGCAAACGCCCTTGAATTTCGTCGCGCTCGTTCAGAATCTTGACGAATGCTTTATTTGTTGAATCCATCGCGTCAATAGCAATCTTGTGATCGCTCATGAGTTCGTTTATTGATACTTGTAATGCATTGAATCGTTCTTGTGATCTGCTCATTTTATCGGTCCCGTTCTGTGGTCTTTGGTTTTGTCAAATCGGTCAGTAATTCTACTAACTCTTTCTTGCGTTTTTCACTCTTACAGTCCTTTATCCAGCGTTTCAGCAAAAGAGCAATAAACACGCTGCCTTGTTGCATGGCGTTACCTCTCAGTCGAGCAATGAACTCGATGCATAAGATTTTGTTGTCGTATATTTTGCTTCTCCCTCATAACCCTTGATGTCGCAAAAGGTCGAGTATTTGCCCTGGTACTGCACGCGCACCATCCCGGCCTCGATATCCCGCGCCACACCGATGATGATCTCTGCCGTGCCCTTGGCTTCGCTATGCGGGTGGTAAACCTCATCGCGGTAAACGAACAGGATCAAGTCGGCGTCCTGCTCAATCGAACCACTGTCGCGCAGGTCAGACGGGATAGGGCGCTTGTCCGGGCGCGATTCCAGCGAGCGGTTGAGCTGCGACAGGATAATCACCGGGATGCCCAGCTCTGCCGCGAGCAACTTCGATTGGCGAGTAATTTCACTGATACGGACCACGCTGTTAGCCCTAGGGTCATCAACGTCAACCAAGCCAATATGGTCAATCACTAGCAAATCCAGGCCGTTCAGCATTTTTTCACGGCGGGCCATCGAGCGAATTCGGTTGATGGTCAGCCCGCGCCTTGCCGAGAGTTTTAGCCCGCTTCCTATAATCGCGCTAGAGGCGTTTAACAACTGTAAGCTATGGGTCAGGGTGGCTGAGCCGTCTTTTAGGCTGTGAAGGGGTATACAGCCCGTAGAGGCTAGCATTCTGTCCATGAGTTGTCCCTGCGACATCTCAAGTGACACCACAAGCACCTTTTTCCCATCACGAATGGCGTTCGATGCGGCGATATTCATTGCCAGTGTGGTTTTACCCATCTTGGCCCGACCGGCGATCACGATCAGTTGCTCGGGCTTCATGCCCATCAGGCGTGCGTCAAGCGTTTCAATGCCGGTGGATAGGCCATCAATTTCGCCCTTGAGGCCATCGCGGCGATCAAGCTCTGCGACGTGGGCGCGCATAACATCGGCGGCTGACACGATCTCTGGAGTGGCTGACTCAGCACTGATCGACAGCACCTCGGCCTGGGCCAGTGCGATTTTATCCTCGGTTGCTGCATCGCTGTGCGCCGATTCGTGGATGGTGCGCGCAACTTCGATCATGGCGCGGTCAATGCTGCGCTCCAGGACGATGCGTGCGTATTCCTTGGCATTGGCCGCGCTGGGTGTGTTGCGGTCCAGGTCGGCGCAGTAGGCCAGCGGTGATGCCTCGGTGCCCCATGTCCCGATTTGGTCTGCCACGGTGAGGATGTCCACCGATGCGTTGCGGGACCGTAGCGCCAGAATTGCCCGGTACACATCCCGGTTGTAATCAAAATAAAAATCACTGACCTGAACATCGGCGCTCAGGATGTCGATTAGCTCAGGCTTGATGAGCATGGCGCCCAGCAAACCTTGCTCGGCCTCTTGGCTATACGGGTCACGCATTGGTCAAACTCCAATCTGGTCGTTTATGGTCTTTTCGCGGAAAACGTATTCGATGTCTGCCTTCCAGCCCCTTGCGTTCTCGCCGCACATGAATTTATCCAATATGCATTTCCCAAGGTACTTTTCCAAAAACCCGTCGTTGCGGAATGGGTGGGTGTTCCTGACGGTGTAGTCCCATGCCCGCTTGATCGCAATTTTTCGTTTTGGGTTTAGCTTCTCGGCTGGCTTGAATCGTCCACCGCAAATCTGTTGATAGGTTTCCATGAAATTCTGATACGGGGTTTCGTCAGCTTTTCGTGTTCTCGTTTTCGGCGGATCGTCATTGCCAGATGACAAGGGTTTTTGATTTATATCTTCTTCTTGTATTTCTTTACCTTCTTTAGAAGTGGTCATCTGCTGGTCAACTGCTGGCGATCTGCTGGTCATCTGCTGGTCATCGACCTGATAGCGCGCCCAGTTAGTTATTGATATTACTGAGAATTTTGAATAGCTTTTGATGGTTATCTGTTGGAGATTTTCGAGCGCTTTTAGAGCACCACGGATGATACTCTCGGAAACCCCCGTTTTCTCAGAGAATTTATGCCGTCCGAATATCAAATCGCCCGGTTTTAACCTGACAATCTGCCGTCCCGCGACAAAATCACCCTCCTTGTAATTTGCAGAAAGCAGAAGGTGAAGCCACACGGCCAGGTACTCGGGTTTAGAGGCTATGGCGCTCGTGAGCAGCTTTCGAGACACCTTTACCCATGAAGACATTTTATTTCACCTTGCCTTTGGCAATTTTTGATTTTTCCCAAGCCGTAAGGGCTTCCTTTTCACCCTGGTAATTCTTAATTGCTGGGTCATCCCTTTCATCGATAAACCTTAGCAATTCTGCTGCCTGCTGAGGTGACAGCTCAATAACGTTATTCCCCTGACCGATGATGAGTTCACCGCATGAGGTCCATTCAGCTACCAAGGTTTTTTTGCCTTCAATTTCCATAATCAGTCCTCCCCAAGTGCTACAAATTCGCTCGCCTTCATGCCGAACACTTCGGCCAGCTTCTTGACCAGGCCGCCTGGGCTGCTTTCTCTGGAAAGTACCAAGCTGATTGACGTTTGGGTCATGCCTAAAATCTGCGCCAGATCCTTGCTGCGCATACCGCGCTGGGCCATAGCTATTCGTGTGGATCGTCCAATGTGCATTGATATGCCCTCGCTGTTGATGGAGTGAAGGTTATTCACATCTATAAAGGATGGCAATTTATATTTTACTATTTTTTTAGCAATTTTATCTTGACGCAATTCCTCCTTGCGCTATGATTAGGTCACAAGCAGCGACCAACCAAACAACGGAGTAAGACATCATGAGTAATCCAAATCTGAATGAACTGCATAAGCTGATGCAAGAAGCGCAATCTTCTGATAGCTGCGACTCGGTTAAGGCTATCAACGGCAAAAAAATCTATTGCATGTCCGTTGCACAGACCCGTAACGGTCGCCGCATCGAAAGTTTTCGCTTTCGTATGGACGGGGAAAGATCCTCTATAAAACAGGTAATGTCCGCGCTTTCATAAACCAACCTTCCTACCCTAAGCCCCTTAACCTAGGCCAAACCAAGGAACTAAGACCATGAAAATATTCCTGATTATCTTGCTGTTGCTCGCCTGCTGGGCATTTGGCCCTGGCATCGTCCTGATGGCGCTGGTGTCCATCCCAATGATGTTGGCTGAGTGGCTTTTTCATCTTGCTGGAAGTCCGCAAGACAAGTACGTCGTATGGATAATCATCGGGGCTTCTTTTGCGATTTGCCTGTTCCCATTTTTCTACAAAAAGGGGATGTGATATGGCCCGCAAACGCTTGAAGGATGGCATGCATTGGACCTGCCAATACGTCGCGCAAATCGACAGTTACATCGTCAGGGTCGATGTAACGGAAAAGGAGTTAAGGGTTTTTTCAGCCTTCCGTGACGTGAACAATTATTACATCGAGATCAAAACGTTTTATTCCATGCTTGAAGCGATTTGGTTTCTGTCGCTGATGGTCAACAACTTTATTGAAGATCGGAGAATCGCATGAAAAAGATTTATATGGTGAAAGGCGACTTTCATCCAAGTAAGCGCCTCAAAGAGGCCTTGAAGGCTCAGGCCGAACGCTGCACGACAGAACATACCGAGCTACATATCCAGCGCCAACGCGCCCTTGGCGAGCGGATGGTCGGTGACCACGATGGCGCCCGAAAATGGGATCTCCTGGCAACTATCGCCATCGTCACACTGATCGTTTTTGGATCGATGCGGGGATGGTGGTGAAACCAACGAATAGTGTTTATGTCGGGAGCCCACCGCTTGATCCGCCAGACGATGACGATGATCCTGAACAGGACTCTTTCGATGATGCAGAAAACAACGACTACCCGGAGTAACCCATGAAAGACCAAATAGACCAAAGCCTAGACGCTGTACAAACCATGCTTAACCAAAAAAGACTGCGGGATGCTTGCCCGAACGATGTAAAGCCCCTGTTGCAGCGCGTGCGCTACCTGGAAGCGCAAGTGGAACACGACAAGTTGATTCGTGACTCCTACTGCCGCCAGCTTGATGCAGCAGACCAGCGCGTTGATGAGCTGGAAAATGCGCTTTCTGGCGTGTTGTTTGAGTTTGACGGACTGATATGGCCTAAATCCCTTTCTGAAAAAATTTCAAATCTCGTTAAGGCGCGGGAGTTCAAACTATGAACAAGGCTAAGCGATTCGACTGGGCTGGCGAGGAAGGTATGGAAGAATTACCAACCGGAGCTTATGTCAGATTTTTAGACTACATCGCGTTGCACAATAAGATGGCTATCTCCGAGCAGCGGAATGCGGAAACATCTGTATCCCTACAGCTTGCAACAAGGCTTCTCGCTTCCGGTCTATCCGTCCTCAACCCAAGAGCGGGATTGGCGAAGAATGTCCGCGACTTTCTGGATTCACAACGCAAACCCACCGAATCGGGAGCAAGCGAATGAGCAAGTGCGCGATCCACTATGACGACTGGGATGGTGGCACCGAAGCCGATACTGATCATCCGGACACGCTGATGTGCGGAACTGAAAGTGGTGACCCGGAAATGACGCATAGCCACGACCAAGTGACCTGCAAGCGCTGTCTGAAAATAATTGAAAGCTGGAGCAAGCCATGAATAACAACAAGATCGAAATCACGCGGGAGCTGGCTGAAAGCCTTATGAATGGTGCCGAGGCTATGGGCTGGTCTTTGGCTGAAGAGCTGCGCGCCCTTCTCGCCAAACCAGCCGCCCAGCGCCATGGCGAGCCGGTGGCGCCATATGCTTGGGCGTATGAGTGGGCCGGATGGATCAGCACCGAAGGCCCTAAAGACTTCAAGGCTTGTATTGAACGTGAAGCGCCACCGCAGTGGGCCATCGAGTCGGGCCAAGCGCGCAATGTTATTAAGCTCTACACCGAGCAGTCCGCGCCGATTGCGGTGGTGCTGCCTGAATACAGGTTT
>Ga0302262_10000096_pt1 | contig 35374 bp, 38 predicted proteins | sample II_Fen_E3_4_FD_194557 | JGI IMG/M metagenome (GOLD analysis project Ga0302262, IMG submission 194557) | Peat permafrost microbial communities from Stordalen Mire near Abisko, Sweden - II_Fen_E3_4 | ecosystem: Environmental > Terrestrial > Soil > Wetlands > Permafrost | place: Sweden: Abisko...
GTGCCCTCGGCCTCAAATTCAGCCTTGATCGCGAGGAACCCATACTTGGCCGCTCCCTCGACCAAAATCGCCAGCATCCGCTTTTCATAGGTGTTCATGAATATGCTCCTGCGGTTCTCGTTATACGTTCGTGGGCTTTTAGCGCTTTCCTGCGATAAAGGCGCTGATGGTTTCGACCGCGTAGGTCAGATGATCCTCGGTCAGGCCTGGATAAAGGCCCAGCCAGAAAGTGTTAGTAGTGACAAGATCCGCATTGGACAGATCGCCCACCACACGCACATTGCGGCCCTTCATATAGGGCTGGTGCAGCAGGTTGCCGCCAAACAGCAGGCGGGTGCCGATCTTCTGCTCGTTGAGGAACTGCACCAGTTCCTCGCGGTCGATCCCGCTTTCGGGGCGGATGGTGATGGGATAGCCAAACCAGCTCGGATCGCTGCGCGGGGTGGCCTTGGGCAGGATGAACACATCCTCCAGCGGGGTGAGCAATTGCGTGAGGATCGCGAAATTGCGCGCACGCGCTGCGATGAAGCCATCGAGCCTGTCAAGCTGCGCCAAGCCGACGGCGGCCTGCATATCGGTGATCTTCAGGTTATAGCCGATGTGGCCATAGGTGTATTTGTGGTCATAGCCATGGGGCAGCGTGCCCAGCTTGCGGTCAAACCTTTTGCCGCAAGTGTTATCCTGCCCCGGCGCGCACCAGCAATCGCGACCCCAGTCGCGGATCGACTCCACCACGCGCTTGAGGCGCGGCTTATTCGTGAACACCGCGCCGCCCTCGCCCATGGTGATATGATGCGCGGGGTAGAAGCTGAGCGTGCCGAGGTGGCCGAAGGTGCCCACGGGCTGGCCATCGAAGGTGGCGCCCAGCGCGTCGCACGTGTCTTCCACCACCCACAGGTTATATTTTTCGGCCACCCGCATCACTTCGGCAATGTCAAACGGGTTGCCCAGCGTATGGGCGATCATGATCGCGCGGGTCTTGGAGGAGACCGCCGCCTCGATCATCTCGGGCTTGATGTTATAGGTGGGGATATCCACATCGACAAACACCGGCACGAGGCCATATTGCAGCGAGGGGTTGACCGTGGTCGGGAAGCCGGTGGCGACGGTGATCACCTCATCGCCCGGCTTGAGCGCATCGCCGCGATGGTAATGCGAGGTGAGCGCGGCCAGCGCCAGCAGGTTGGCCGAGGAGCCTGAATTGGTGGTCAGCGCATGGGCCACGCCGAGGCGCTGGGCCAGACGCTCCTCAAACTGCGCATTATAGCGCCCGGTGGTGAGCCACAGATCGAGGCTGGCATCGACCAGATTGCGGATTTCCGGCTCGCCGACCACCTTGCCCGACACGGGCACGATGCTTTGCCCGGCCACGAAATCGCGCGGGGCGTGATACCGGCGAGCATATTCCTCGGACAGGCCAAGGATCACCTCGCGCAATTGCGCTTCATCGGTCCCCTTCACGAGGTCGGCAAGGTTACCGGGGATTGTGGTGTTGGTCATCTGCGTGTCAGGTCCGTGCGCCGGGGTGAAAGGATGTGCGATAGTCGGTCAATTGCCGATAGGATAGTGTCCGCGCGTCTTCGCCAGCGGCCTGCGCCTTGTGCCATGCGACAATGCGGGAAAGCGCCTGCCCCAACCCCCATGCCGGGCGCCAGCCCAGCGCGTTGCGGGCCTTGGCGCAATCGAGCTTGAGGATCTTGGCCTCGTGAGGGCCGGTAATGCCTGCGGGCTGATCCCAGCCCGATGCGCCCCATTCGCTGGTGATGCGGTCGGCGATCCAGTCTACAGGCTGCGTATCATCATCGGCGGGGCCGAAATTCCAGCCCTCTGCCGCCCAAGCCTGCCCAGCGGCCAGACTTTCCGCGATCAGCAAATAGCCGCCCAAGGCTTCGAGCACATGCTGCCACGGACGGATGGCGTGAGGGTTGCGGATCAGGGGGCGATCGCCCGCGATCAAGGCCCGGATGATGTCGGGCACCAGCCGGTCAAGCGCCCAATCGCCGCCGCCGATCACATTGCCCGCGCGGACAGAGGCCAACAAAGCGCTGCCCGGCGTGGAGAAAAAGCTGCGGCGATAGGCGGCGATGATGAGTTCGGCTGCGCCCTTGCTGGCCGAATAGGGGTCATGGCCGCCCATCGGGTCGCTCTCGCGATAGGGCCAGACCCATTCGCGGTTTTCATAGGCTTTGTCCGACGTGATCGCCACGATGGCGCGCAAATTCGGCGCCCGGCGGCAGGCGTCGAGTACATGCACCGTGCCCTGCACATTGGTGGCAAAGGTTTCGACCGGAATGTCGTAGGACAGGCGCACCAGAGGCTGCGCGGCCAGATGGAACACCACCTCGGGATCGGCCCGTTGCACAGCGGCCTCGACCACAGCCATGTCGCGAATGTCGCCCTCAATATGGGTGAGCAATTCGTCAATCCGCGCCTGACGGAACAGGCTGATGTCTTCGGCGGGCAGCGACAGGCCGGTGACCTGCGCGCCCATTTGGGTCAGCCACAGCACCAGCCAACTTCCCTTGAAGCCGGTATGCCCGGTGACCAGCACCCGGCGCCCGGCCCAGAAAGCAGGATCATGTGAAACAGCCACGCTTACCACTTTTTCCACGGTGCACGACCCTCGGCCCAAAGGCGTTCAAGGTGCTGCTTATCGCGCAGAGTGTCCATAGGTTGCCAGAAACCATCATGGCGGAAAGCCATCAATTCGCCCGTCTTGGCCAGCGTTTCGAGCGGGGAATCCTCCCACACTGCGCTCGGCCCATCGATCAGGTCGATTACGCTGGGGTCCAGCACGAAGAAGCCGCCGTTGATGAGGCCCCCATCGCCAGCGGGCTTTTCCTTGAAGCTGGTGACAGCATCGCCCTCAAATTCCAGCGCGCCGAAACGGCCCGGAGGCGCCACGGCGGCGATCGTCGCCTTCTTGCCATGGGCTTTGTGGAACGCGATTTCGGCGGCGATATCAATGTCCGACACGCCATCGCCATAGGTGAAGCAAAATGGCTCGCCCGGCGTCAAGAATTTGCGCACACCCCACAGGCGCCCACCCGTCTGCGCCGTCGGGCCAGTATCCACCAAAGTAACGCGCCAAGGCTCACTCTTAGCCTCGTGCACTTCCATCCGGTTATTAGCCAGATCCAGTGTTACATCGGCCGAATGCAGGAAGTAGTTCGCAAAGAACTCCTTAATCATATAGCCGCGATAGCCAAGACAAATTACGAAATCCTGCACGCCATGCGCAGCATAGATCTTCATAATATGCCACAAAATCGGCATTCCGCCAACCTCAACCATCGGCTTGGGCCGGACCGAAGTCTCCTCACCCAAACGCGTGCCAAGACCTCCGGCCAATATGACGACTCGAGTCAAAAACACCTCCGAAAAGCAAGCGCAATGTGCATTTTTCAATGGCATACGCCAAAGGTGTGGAGGATTTGGCGGAACAAAAAAGCGATGTCAAGGTTAAAAAATGCGCCGTGTTAGCTATAAATGCACCCCCGACCCGGAAATGGCGATTGCCACTAGGCATGAGTGGCAGTAGGCATACCAATCGAAGCCCGTCTAATCCATTCATATTGGATTAATTAATGTCGCATTTTTACAATTCTAACGACTGGCCCTGAGCTATGACTATCAAATGGGCGAAAAACTATTTCCCCTTCTGATTTTTTTAAAATATTTTGATACGCCAAGTATTCTTGCGGGAATTCACCCCGCTCACTTACATAGCGGTCATATTGTGTCAAAATGGCATAGTCTGCTGCACAAGTTTGAGCGAGCCTGTTGGGCATCGTCCCATAATCCACATTGGACTTTCCCTCACGCGCATCTTCGATGGCGGAATACGCAATCTGCCCTTTGAGAACCGATTTGGCATCAACGCAGCCCAAATTGCCCAAAGGGAACAACACCCGCCAAGGGCGACTATACAGATCAAAGCCGAAATGTTCGATCATCACGCTTGAACCCGCAGGGATATGGGCAATCGCCCAAGCTGAAGCGCGCTGCCGCGTATCATTCATGCGCGCGCGCGCCTGTCCGATATCTGCCCATATCAGCGGCACAATAGACAGAAGAACAACTGTCGGAAGCGCTATTTTTCTTGAGGAGGGATATTTGTCCTCCAGAAAGTCTGAAAGTCGTGTGATAGCCAGCCCCGCACTCATCGCCAGAAATGGCAGCAAAGGCAAAACCCACCGCTCCCACACCAAATTCTGGCTGCATAGAACAAGCGCAAAAGACAGGAGCAAGGGATTGATGATGATGCGCGCCTCTTTGACGCTCTGCATCAAAAAACAACCCGCTACGGCCAACACCAATCCGGCAAGACCAAAACTGCGACTGAGTGGCCCCGAGACATACCACCACGCATTTTGCCAAGCTGTGCCGCCAGTAGCGCCCAAATGGTGTAACTGAGACTCCCCAGACAGGTTTCGCAACACAGTGTCATGAGCGAGCGCAATATAGGGCGAACACAGGAGAAGAGCCCCTGTGACGAGCAAGCCAAAAGCCGCCAGTTTGGCAGCAAGCTTGCCCAAAGATACAAGGTAGGCTTCGCCCTGCTTTCTATGCCCGATAATAGCCGCAGCCATGGAAAGAGCGCCAAGAGCAAAGGGCCATTTGGTGGCCACTGCCACCCCAAGCCAGCCTCCGGCAACCATGAAATCACGCCTTGATGGCGCACGATAGTAACGCAAAACCGCCAGCAGACTCAGTTGCAGAAACACTGTTGCCATCACATCTGAGCGGATAACCTGCCCCCACCAGATTACAACAGGGCTAAAAGCAACAAATATTGCAGAAATCCACGCGCCCTTCCCAAACAATTCCCGCGCCAAACGATGTGTTAACCACACGGAACATGACCCAAAAATGGCCATCACCACGCGTCCAGGCAGAATAATATAAGACGGATCAACAAAAGCGGCGCTTGCAAAATCTTTGACTGATGTAAACCAGCCAAGCATTTTTCCAACCAAAAAGACGGCTGCATTCACAAGGGCTAGGACATACATCGTCGTCGTTGCCGGATGACCAAACCACCCGGGGTTAAGCGATGGCCCGCGCAACATTTTGATTGCACCAAGCTCGAACATTAATTCGTCAGGGTCGTTAAGCGCTGGCAAACCAAAGTTTATGCCATAGAGCCTTAGCATCAACCCTGCGGCCACGACGCAGATCAGTGCAATTGACGGTTTTGAAATTATGTGACGCAATTTTCCGACTTGCAAAAGAGTTCTGAGATTAAGCCATGCCCTGCAGATATGGCTTTTACCTTACAATATCTTACTGGGAACTTTCTATGCATATTGTATGAATTGCAAAAATTCGCAACATTATCCCTCTGAAAGGCAACCACGGCATCATCTTGCAAGCCGATGCCATGTTACGGCTATATGCGCGACAAGCACCGGCTTTGCCAAGCGGTTTGATGGATAACAAATGGATTGGAAGCGGGCGTGGCATTGAACAGAACTTCAGCTTCTTGGCTGTCGTGGGCCTACCCGAAAGTCAGGCGCAGTGCAACGGGACGACTGTCAGCGTCAACGAAGACATGGATTTTGCTCGTAGGGCCGCGATGGTGAACGCGGGTCTTGATGTGAATGGAGCCGCCGTCATTGAGGATCCACAAGGTAATGTGGTCAGCCACGGTGTAGATTTCTGGCGCTTCAGGAGTTTTGGTAGGCGGATAAGGTTGTAGGCTGCTACTGCAAAGGTGAAGGACCAATCGACCGAGGCATTGCGGCCTTCACCGCCGACGGGCGGATCGAAATCGTCCCTTGGTCGGAAGCTCTTCGTCGATACCCTCGCTTCGACCAGCGTGCCATCGACGCTGAAATGCTCGGTCGACAAGAGCCGCCGAACGCGGGGTTTTGCCAAAAGGGCTGACAGGAACCGGGTGGCAATGTCGCCATCGAGCAGACGATCCCGGTTCTTCGAGAAGGCCGAATGGCCCCAGGTCGGCGCGTCCACGCCAAGCCCCACGAACCATCGGAACAGACCCGCATCGCCGACCAGCCAAGGCTCGTGATCGACAGCGCACTGCGGCTGGAGCGCGCCGCTTTGCGCAATTCCGCCGAGAAGCTCTCGGCGCTGGAGGTCTTAAGCAAGGCGGGCAAGGATGATCTGTCCCAGGGTATGTGCGAGCCTGTGCCGGGGCGGAAAGTGCGCAGCGCCGAGGATATCCAGCGCGAAAATCAGCCGGGAAGCGATTGGAGTTAGGTTTGTGAGGAGGGAATGGCCGTGTTGGCGGACAGACCGGGAAGTCTCTTTTGGGGGCCTTCTTGGGGACAAGCGACCTTCATTCACCGTGCCCATAATCGCCTTGATGCCGACGATGGGCACGGCTGACCGCACTGCCGTCGAGCGCTTTACCCACCTTGTGAGCTGGCTTGTGTGATGATTGTGGCAAGAGCCTCGGGCCGATCCTTCTGGATGTAGTGACCGGACCCTTCGACCCTTTCCAACTGCGAGGCGCCGGTCAGGGTCAGCCAGCGCTTTGCAAGCTCTTGGTCGATATTGCGTAATTTCGTGCTGCCCCCGCCTGAATTGTCGATTGTGCGCAGCAGTACACGCACAGGAATGTTCATTGGCGTGGTCGGCAGCTTGGCGAGACACTGTTCCTGCCCGTCAAATTCGTGGCGCATCGTGCGGGAAAAGGTCAGGCTCTTGAGGACTTTGAGCGCGGTCGCCTCGGCTGGCATTTCACGTTGCAAGGCCTGCCAATGGCCGGGCGGGGTGGCATCCACCAGAACCAGCCCCGACGTATCTTGGGGATAGAGCCGCGCGAAGGCATAAGCATATTGCCCGCCCAGCGAATGGCCAACCAGCAGATATGGAGGGCTGACACCAGCTTCGGCCAGCCGACTGTGCAATTCTTGAGCGATCGTGCAAGGGTCGCGCGGGGTCAGGCTGGCTGGCGTCGCTCCATAGCCTGGCCGATCATAGGCAAAGCTGGCCAAAGGCGCCAGTTTTGCCCGCAAACTGTTCCAAACGCCCGCCCCATCACCAAGGCCAGATTCCAGCACGACAGTCGGCCGTTCCTGCGCGTGGGTGGCAACAGGCATGGACAGGAGCACCATAACGCCAAACAGCGAACCAATTTTGTCCTTCATGTCTCAAAACCCCATACCAAGAGTGGCGCCAAAATGTTCGGCGGTTTCCAGCCCCCTGCCAACGCTGTGGGCATAGCTAAGGCCCAGCTTGATCCGCCCGCCAAAGCCGAGTTCGACCCCGCCGCCAATGTCCTGCCGGTCATGGCCTAACGTTGTTTGGTGCAGATCCGCACTGTCCGCCAGACCGCCTTGTAAGGTGGAGGTAATTGTATGCGATTTCCCCGAGAGGCGCAGCGTATTGCTCAGCGAGAGATAGGGCATAAGAGTGAAGCGGCGCGGTCTGTCCACAAGCGCCCAGCCAAGCCGCGCTTCACCCCACGGAACTTACACCTAAACAGCTGCTGGCAACTGCGCTGCCGCTCGACTGGAACCAGCAAAAGGGCGTACTGGGCTTTTCCTGACGGTCGTCCAGGTCAAAGGCTCAGCGCTTAACAGCACCACCCCAATCCCGAATCCCCGGAAATCCGCGTGCAGTCAGCTGTTTGCGTCCCCGAGACAGCCCGCCGAATTTGGCCCAGACGCGCCTTCCGGAGCCGTCTCACGTCTGCTCCGGCACACCGTCGCGCCCGCAAAACGCCCGAAACCGCGCCGTTTCCGGCGCAGCTCTAAAACCATTATTATATTGATATTGAACGATAAAATATATGGTGCACCCGACAGGATTCGAACCTGTGACCCCTGCCTTCGGAGGGCTAGAGTAAAGACGAAATCGCTGTTTTCTGCCGTTTCCTGATCTAGCACCCAGTGGCACTTTATCGCAGAAATCCGCCAGTTGTCTGGCATTTCGTTTCTTTCTGTTATACGCTGTTCTAAAGTCTGTGGTGACTCAGTGGTGACTCGGAACGCTGCGTAGGGATTTGAGATGGAAGCGAAACGCGATGCCTTGGGGCGTAAAACCCGCGCCGATGCTCTCAATAAGGAACGCCTGACAAAGCGGGTGGTGGATGGCGCAGCGCCAGCCGAGGGCCTTTACCGGCTGTGGGATGCCGAGTTGAAAGGCTTTGGCTTGAAGGTGACGCCCAGCGGCGCGAAAACCTATGTCATTGCCTATAGGGCGGGCGGCGGGCGCGGTGGGACCAAGAAGGAATACACCCTTGGCAGGCACGGCGCATTAACGCCGGAACAAGCGCGCGATGATGCGCGGCGACTGTTGGCCGAGGTGGCGCAGGGTGGTGATCCCCAAGGTGACAGGGCTAAGCGGCGCGGCGAAATGAACGTGGCCGATCTATGCGACCTCTATTTGACAGAAGGCACGGCGACCAAAAAGGCCAGCACCCTTGCTACTGATCGGGGACGAATTACCTCCCATATCAAGCCAGTACTTGGCAAGAAGTCGGTTTCCAGTGTGACGGCTAGCGATGTGGAACGCTTCATGCGGGCGGTGGCCGATGGCAAGACAGCCAAGGAGCCGGTGAAGCTGGGCAAGCGGGCGGTGCGCCACGTCAAAGGCGGCAAGGGCACGGCAACGCGAACGGTGGGCCTGCTTGGCGGGATTTTCAGCTTTGCCGTTCGCCATGGCCTGCGGGCTGATAATCCTGTGACAGGCGTCACCCGATACAAGGATGGGCGCTGCGAGCGTTTCCTATCGGCTGCGGAACTGGGCAAGCTGGGCGAGGCGCTGGCGGCAGAGGAAGCCGAGGGCGGCAACCGGCTGGGGCTGGCGGTGATCCGGCTGCTAATCACCACAGGGGCGCGCAAGGGCGAAATCGAGGGGCTGCGCTGGGACGAAATCGACTTCGAGCGTTCGGCCCTGCGCCTGCGGGACAGCAAGACAGGGGCCAAGGTGGTTGCCATCGGTGCGCCCGCGCTGGCGGTGCTGGCACAGGTGCAAAAGCTGGCCAAGGCGGCGCAGGCCGAGGCCGAGAAGGAAGCCAAGGCCAAAGGCCAGCCGGTGCCTAAGCCCTCGCCATGGGCATTCCCTGCGGGCCGAGGCAGCGAGGGGCATTGGATCGGGACGCCTAAGCTATGGGCCAAGGTCAAGAAGGCGGCGGGGCTGGGCGATGTGCGCTTGCATGATCTGCGGCACACCTACGCAAGTCTTGCCGTTGGCGCGGCTGGCGGCGCGCAATCGCTGGCTGTGATCGGCAAGCTATTGGGCCATGCCGATGTAAGGACAACGGCCCGCTATGCTCACTTGGGCGATGATCCCTTGCGACAGGCGGCGGACAGGATAGCGCAGGCCGCAGCCGCAGGGCTGGCGGGCAAGTCGGCAGAGGTTGTGCCAATCGGAAAGGCACGGCGCAGCCGCAAGGCATGATGCGCGGCGGGGGTGGGGGTGAAGGGAGCCACAGGCGCGCGCCATTTCATAGCCTCCACAGCGGCGGCGGGCCGATCTGGGCGGCAGCGAGGGCCAAGGGGGGGGTGGTAAAAAGTTGCAGTCATCCCCTGCACCATCACCGGACTACCTCTCATTCGGAGACTTTTTTCCTGTTCCGGCGAATTTCTGGGCGGGGCGGTCTGCAAGGCTTGCCAGAGAGCGCCAGCCGCCAAGCTGGGCCGTGCACCCTCGGAAAGCCTGCGCCGCGCCGCTGGCAGGGCGGCGCCTGCCCGATCTGGGCCGCATCGGGAAACAGATTTGACGCTTGGCGCGGTCGGGCCTTTTGCAGCTTATTATTTTCCATCGCTGGAATGGCGCTGCGGGCAAGGCGGTTTATAGTGGGAACTATGGGAACAAGGGAACTCTACTCTACAGCACCACAGAAAGCCTCGGCTTTTGCCCTTGGCTGGCTGTTCCCATGGCTTCGCTGTGGCTTGGGATCATTGGGAACGCAAAAGGCAAGGCGCGGGGCGGAATTCCCGCGCGCCTGTGGCTCCCCCGCCTGCCCGCCAGCCGAGGGGCGCGATTGATGGCGGGCCGCGCCAAGGCCGATCCCCCGCCGATCACAGCGTCCGATGTTGAACCTTGGAACACCTTTTCCCCTGCAAGCTATGCAGAAATTTCGGCGAATCCGCTTTCGCTTGAATTTGCCTGCAATGAACTCGGGCGACTTTTGGTGAGCCGAAAGGATTGCGCGCGCTTTTTCAGCCGCAGGCTGTTCATTGATTTTTGCTGTGCTGTGCATGAGGCCTATTTGATCGGAACGGAACCAAAGGAAAGCGTGGCAGAGAATTACGCCGACCCTATAGCGGTGCGCGATAAACTGCGGGGGGTGGCCTCCAGCGCCGCCGATCTGTTGAACTTGCTTGGCGGTCTTAGCAGCTATGATTCCGCCCTGATCCAGAGCAACTTTGGACACGGTGCGCAGCGCCATCGGAATTGGCGCGATGATCTGCCCGCGTTGCAGGCGTTGCTTCGCCTGCTTGCCAAGGACGCCAGCAACGGGGCAGCGGCGGCGGATGCTTTCGTAAAGACTGGCCCGCCAGCCGCGCCCTTGACCCAATTGATCCACCATATCGCCATCGCTTTGCAGCGGACTGGCGTTGCGCCCGACGCCACTCAACGCGGCGCGCTATATACCCTGTGCCGAGTTGCCCTTGAATTACCGACCTATAAGGCCGTTTTTGGTGAGCCAAAAAGCCTGCGCGACAGCATTCGCAAGGTTCTGAGCCAAGAACGCTGCGACCAATCAATCCCGCAATTGGCTTCATTGTTTCGCACCTGAGTTGATGCGCTGGGCGTAGTTGCCGCTATCTAGCTGGGCCTCCCATTGAAACAGGAGGCAGCATTGGAAAACCAAAATCACTTGATGAAAACAGAGGAAGCGGGGCGCTATCTGGGCCTTTCATCCTCTCTTTTAAATAAGCTGCGGCTGACTGGTGGCGGGCCGGTTTTTGTCCGGCTGGCTGGGCGGGCCATTCGCTATCGCAAGCCCGATCTGGACGCTTGGGTAAATGCCTCGGCCATGGCCAGCACCTCGGCCTATCCCGAAAGCGCGGGGGCGGCGCGATGATCGGCGGGCATGCTGGCGGCCAGCCGGAAAGGTCGCAGCGGGTGGATTTCGACAGGATCAACCGCGCCGCGCTGGGCAACGCTGTGGCGGTGCTGCGGGGGATGCTCCCCGATGGCAGGCTAGAGGGCCACGAATATACCGCCCGCAACCCGCAGCGGCCCGACAAGCGGCTGGGCAGCTTCAAGATTAACACAAGCACAGGCAAATGGGGCGATTTCGCGCTGGGCGTGGGCGGCGGCGATCTGGTGAGCCTTGCCGCTTATCTGTCCGGCCTGCCGCAGCGTGAAGCCGCCATTCGCCTTGCCGAAAGCATGCGGGTTTCGCCATGGGAATAGGCGGCAGGCATGATCCCTTTGCAGGGGTGAAGCAGTCCCTTGCCGGTGGTGGTGATCCGCCAGCCGCGCCAGAATCCGAGCGCAAGGGCAAGAGCGCGGGGGAATGGGTTTGCCCTGTGCCGGATGATGCGCCCAGCGCCCGCCATTCGCACAATGCCCACGGCAAGCCTGCCACGGCTTGGGCGTATCGAGACGGTGCGGGGCGGCTGATCCACTATGTTTGCCGGTTTGATAAGCAGGACGGGGCCAAGGAAATTCTGCCGCAGACGCTCTGGCGCGATGGTGCGCGGCTGGCTTGGCATTGGAGGGCCGCGCCACCGCCGCGCCCGCTCTATGGTCTGGATAGGTTGGCGGCTGCGCCAGCCGCGCCGGTTCTGGTGGTGGAAGGCGAAAAGACAGCGGACGCAGGCGCGACGCTGTTCCCCGATTTCGTGGTGATGACTTGGAGCGGGGGCAGCAAGGCGGCGGGCAAGAACGATTGGTCGCCTCTGGCTGGGCGGCGCGTGGTGATCCTGCCCGATGCCGATACTCCTGGGCGAGAGGCAGCCGAGGCGGTGCGCAAACTGGCGCTGGCAGCGGGTGCCGACGGCGTGGGCGTGGTGCAATTGCCTGCCGATCTGCCGCAGGGCTGGGATTGCGCGGATGATTTTCCGGCCGGTTTTGATCGGCTGGCCTTGCTGGCGCTGATCAGCGCGGCGCTCGATGCGGCCAGCGCGGGGCGGTTGGAATTGCCCTATGGTTATTTCTTAGAGCCGGACGCCCTATTTTTTGGCGATTGTGTAGTTTACAAACCCGCCGTTCCGATGCTCGGAAGCACAGCTATAAGGCTATCGGAATAGAACCTTACTCGTTCGATTAGCCCGTCACTTTGCGCGGTCATAAGACCGGAAGTGTCGGGGGCGGATATGCGATGCACTTCGATGGGATCGTCTCTCCCATCAAGGACGAGCCGAACCGTTCCTCGTTCAGCCAAATGCCCACGAGCTTCCGCAAGAAGTTTTGCGCCGCTCACTCGGGCTTCTCTGCGACCGGCTTGTGCTTCACCAGCTTCTTGAGCTTATCCTTGAAGCGCTGATCGTCGTCCTCGCATTCAAGGGCGCGGGCGGCTTCCTTGAATTTATCAATCTGGGGTTTCTGCTCTGCCACTTATTTGACTCCCGCCAACTCATGTGGCTCTTGTCGCCCTATACAGGAATCGATCTTGGGTAGGAAGTGGGGCAGTATGGCAGCGCGTTTGGAAGTTGAGATTGATCGCATTTTTCTCGATCAAAAAAATCCACGCCATAAGCCTTGCGAATCTCAGTCGGAGGTCATCGACTATCTTTGTCAGCACGAGAGCATTCTCTCGTTGGCAAGAGACATCGTTGAGCACGGACTTAATCCGATTGAGCAATTTGCCCTCATTCCAGATGAGGATAATGACGGTGGTGAACCAACCTATATCGTCGCTGAAGGAAACAGGCGCGTTTGCGCCCTGAAACTTCTTCACGATCCTGATCTTGCCCCCGCCAAACTTCGTCCGGGTTTTACGCAAGTAGCCAAAGGATGGGCAGGTATCGGCCCCGTGCCCTGCGTTGCCTTCGCGGATAGGATTGCTGTCGATCTCTGGTTGACCCGCATTCACGATGGCGAGCAAGGTGGGATCGGACGTAGAAAGTGGAGTGCAGATCAATCAGCGCGTCACAGCGGCAGCGACAAAGACAAAATTGCGCTTAAACTTCTCGATTATGCTGAAAAAAATGGGCTCATTTCTTCGGAAGAGAGGAAAGGAACCCTAACGACAGTTACAAGGTATATGACAAGGGCTCCTATCCAAGCTGCCATGGGTATTGATGCGAGTAATATTGACAAAATTAAGATTACAAAGCCAAGCGAAGATTTTGATGCCTTGCTCGGTAAATTTCTCGGAGACCTTGCAAACGGTCATGTAAATAGCCGAGCAAAAGGCGCTGATGCCTTCAAGGCATACGCCAAGGAATTGGATTCTGTGGTTGTTTCTGGACAGGGCGTGGTAAAGCCCGACCTGCTGGACAGCGCGAAGCCGGGTAAGGCTGCTGCGAGACGGCGGACGGCGCTTAAGCCGCGATCTACTCTTCCCCATGATCATGAAATTATGGATGCTTTGAAAAAGCTTAACAATTATAAGCTTTTGAGCGTCTATAACTCAATCACCATTGTCCCGCTAAACCCCCATGCGCCACTTGTGGCTGTGGGGGCATGGGCGTTTTTTGAGTCATTATCGGCTTGTGCAGGACGAACGGAGAGCACGGATTTTCCTTCGTTCTTCAACAAGGATAGGCGCGCAAAATTTGGCCTTCCGACAGGTAAAGATGCCAAGGCGATTACCGAGGCGCTCAAGCACGTGGCAGCCTCAGGTGATGTTACAAAGCACGATGGGACTGCGGCACTTTTTAATGGCGAGCAACTCGCTAACGATATGGATACATTGAAGGATTTGATCCTAAAATGTGTCGAAGAGATTTCCACCGGCACCAACTAAATTTGTTGTGGCCGAGCGGCCGAGTTGTCTCTATATGGCTATGGCTCGATCAAATTCACCCCTTCGCTATCCCGGTGGGAAAACCTGCCTCTATGACCTTGCGGCACAAATCCTACGCCTCAATAAGCTAGAGCGCGGGCATTACGCTGAGCCGTATGCTGGCGGCGCAGGCCTAGCGTTAACGCTGCTTTTTGAGGGCCACGTAAGCGACATCCACCTGAATGACATTGATCGGTCAGTTTGGGCGTTTTGGGACTGCGTCCTTAACAAAACCGATGCATTTGTCGATCTAGTCAACACCACGCCAATCGATATGGATCGATGGTATAGGCAGCGTGATATTTCACTCAACCCGCAAGACTTTGATGATCTGGCGCTGGGGTTTAGCACATTTTTTCTGAACCGGACCAATAGGTCAGGGATCATCAAGGGGGCTGGCGTCATTGGCGGACTTAATCAAGAGGGCAATTACAAAATTGATTGCCGCTTCAATCGTGAAGAATTGACCCGTCGTATCCGGCGTATAGCAAAATACAAATCGCGCATTCATCTACATCGCTTAGACGCTTTGGATTTTATGAACAAAATGGATGATGAATTGCCAGCGCGCACATTTTTCTGCATAGACCCTCCTTATTTCAACAAGGGATCAAGTCTCTATACCAGCTTTTACAATCCAGATGATCACGCGGCTGTAAGTCAGGCGGTTCTTGGGTTGAATCATCCATGGATTCTGACTTATGATAATACCCCTGAGATTTCGCATCTCTATAAAGCGCGTCGGCAATTTGGCTTTGATGTCAATTACTCGGTTCAGACTAAGCGAGTAGGCACAGAATTATTGGTTGCTTCGAAGGGGTTGAAAATGCCGAGCGAAGTACGAGACCGCTTGGTTTATCGCCCTCAATATCGCTCGGCTTGATTGCCCTACCCCTTTGCCCGACGATGCGCTTTCGTTTTCCAGCGAGAACGCTTGCGCTTGGGGCTTACCGGCTCAGGCTTGGGTGCAGACGTCAGGTATTGCATAGCTGAGGCGCTTCCCGACGATGCCAGACAGCGCAGCCTTAGAACGAGCGGTATCATTACAGCCCAATGCCGCACGGTTATTATACCGGAACTCGAATTCTGCCAGATAGCGGTGAAGGTGCTGCTCACCGCAATGCTGGTAAACGCCCTTCATGCCGCGCTTGAAAATGCTGAAATAGCCTTCCACGGTGTTGCTGTGGATGGTGCGATCTTCAAGGTTTACATATTCGCCCTTGCCGTGGCTGGTGGTGCGATGATCGGCAAAGAACTTAGCAGCGTCACGGTAGCCGCTGTGTTCATCGGTCATCACGCGGGCCTCGCGCGCCACATTGGCAATCACGATGGGCATCAAGGTTTCGGCCTTCACGTTGTCGATTACCATGGTGCGCGCTTTGCCGCTGTCACGATCTACCAGCGCCAGCACCTTCATCTTATGATGGAAGGCGCGCTTCTTTTCCGCGCCCTTCAAGTGGCCGATGAAAGTTTCATCCACCTCAACCACGCCGCCACCGCTACCGAACGGCGAGAAGTCACCGGAGCGCATCGCTTCACGGATACGGTGCGCCAGAAACCAAGCCGTCTTATATTGCACTTCAAGGATGCGGCTAAGCTGGTGGGCGCTGATACCCTTCTTGCTCGACATAATCAGGTGAACGGCTTGCAGCATCTTATGAAGCGGCATGCGGGCATGCTCAAAGACAGTGCCAACCTTCACAGTGAACTGCTTGCGGCACTCGCCACACTTCTTGAGGCCGTAGCGCAGCGCACCCTCGGGATTCTTCTCGCTGGGCTTCCCACGCACACCCGACAAGTCATAGACGCGCTGCCCGATCACGCCGCAATGCGGGCAGGTGACGCCTTCCGACCAGACAATGCTTTCGAGATATTCGAAGGCTTTGGCTTCATCGTGGAAATGGGGCTGAGACAGAACGGACATGGGTAACTCCTATGCCGTTTTCTCTACCCCATTTTATTGGGTTTGTAAACTACACAATCGCCTATTTTTTGAGGAAGCGGGCAAGGATGGCGAGGCAGGCCGCAGGGTGCTGCTTTCGGCAGGCTTTGAGGTTTTGGGCTTAGCGCGAGATGCAAGCGGCTGCGACTGGGCAACGGTGATCCGGTTTTGCGATAAAGACGGACTGCCAAAATCAAGGATAATCAGACATGCGCAGTTGCAAGGCACTGCAGCCGATGTGCGCGCCGATCTAGCGAGCGCAGGGCTATTTGTTGATCCTGCGCCCGTTCGCGCCACCCGCTTCGCCCGCTTCCTGTCGCTGGTTAAGCATAGCCGCCGCATGACGCTGGCCGAGCGGACGGGCTGGATTGATGCCAGCCGCTTTGCGCTTCCTGCGGGTGTTATTGCGGGGCCAAGCGCAGAGCCGGTGCTGTTTGATGGCATGGCGCTGCATTATGGCACGGCAGGAACGCTGCACGGCTGGCAAAAGCAAGTCGCCAAGCTGGCCGAGGGCAACCGCTTGCTTGTGCTGGCGCTTTCGCTGGCTTTTGTCGGGCCGCTGATGCGCTGGCTTGGCCTAGAGGGTGGCGGTTTTCACTTTCGCGGGGCTTCGTCCACCGGCAAAACCTCTCTGGCATGGGCTGCGGGTTCGGTTTGGGGTGGCGGCGGCCCGCTTGGCTTTGGCGCAAGCTGGCGCGCAACAGGCAATGCCTTGGAAGGCGTGGCCTATGGCCATTCTGAAACGCTGCTGATCCTAGACGAATTGGCGCTGGTAGATCCCCAAGAAGCGGGCGCGGCGGCTTACGCCCTCGCCACAGGGCAAGGCAAAGCGCGGGCGCGGCAGGATGGGGCATTACGCAAGCGCAGCGAATGGCGGGTGATGATTTGCAGCACAGGCGAAATCGGGCTGGCCGATCATATGCGCGCCGCCAAGCGGGCCGAGCGGACAATGACAGGGCAGGAGCTGCGCTTGCTTGATTTATCGGCGGACGCGGGCGCGGGCTTTGGTGCTTGGCAAGAACTACACAGCATGGCCAGCCCTGCGGCCTTTTCCGATGCGATCAAAGCCGCCTGTGATCTGCACTATGGGCAAGCGGGGCCTGCCTTTGTGCGCGGGCTGGTGGCCGATTTGGCATATTGGGAGGCCGAGGCAAAGCGAATCGCGACAGCCTTTGTCGCCATGGCCAAGCAAGAGGAAGATAGCGGACAAATTCACCGCGCCGGATTGCGCTTTGGGGCTGTGGCGGCGGCTGGTGAAATCGCTGCGGCGCTGGGCGTGGTGCCATGGCCAGCCGGAACGGCAACGGCGGCGGCGTTTGCCTGCTTTAACGACTGGGCCAAGGGCTTCGGGCGCAAGGGGCTGCGAGAGGATAGGCAAGTTTTGCTGGCTGTGCAGGCAGCAATTTTCCAAAACCAAAGCCGATTTGGCGCGGTGCGAGAGACGCAGGGCGACGACTACACAGAGGCCAGCAATCGCATGGGCGAAGCCCGATCACTCACAACCCTTGGCTATTTGCATCAATTGCCGGTAACAAAGGACACGTTTCGCCCTTTCTATCTGTTCCATAAGGCGGGCTGGGCGGAAGTCCTAAAGGGCCTTGATTTGGATAGAGCCGCCGATGTTTTGTTAGAACGCGGCCTCATGCTGCGGGGCGATGGTGGCAGGCGTATGCGCAAGCAACGCGTTGGCGATCAATCACCACGGTTTTACACAGTCAGCGCGGCAATACTGGAATATGACGAAAGCGAGGCCGATGGCGGGGCGCTGGTCGCGGCGGGCGGTGGCATGGCGAAGCAACCGCCGAGCCTACCGCTGAAAGCCCCTGCGGCACAGGAGCCGGACGATTGGTTGGATGATGACCCATTCGGCTGATCAGCGTATTTTCAGTTTGCATCGCTGGAGCCATTGCGCATTGCGAAGCATTTCCCTCTTTCCTAAATGATCACTATGTGTTCCAATGGTCGCTAAGGGCCGAACGCCATCGCGGATGTGGAAAAATGCCTATCCTGTCGTTCAGGAGTAATAACCTTTCCAGGCGATATTTTAGGGATTCCCACAGGAATCGAGTTGTCGTAGGACTGTGCGCAAAGGAGGGTTGATCATGGACCAAAATAGCAATAGCGTCTTGCTTGCCCCGCACTCTGTAATAGAGCCACCTGTTGGCCCCAATTTCACAGGGCGAGAGACGCTTATTCGAGAACTGATGTCGGCGATGGGAAGAAAAAGCCGCCCCCAGTTTATTTACACGACCCTTCCGGCGTGTAATTCTGATTGATCGGACGCACTGCGGCTGCTTGGAATGAAATACTTAATGAAACCAAATCTACGGGCAGCGTTCATGATGTTATACGCAGGAAATATCTAAAGAAACTTTCTCAGCACACAAAGCGGAATACAATAATTTATTATTCTGGGTGGCTTCAAAAGGCGCAGCTTGGGGGTGAGCCCGCCGTCCAGCTGGGAATTTCGGACACCGACAAAAATGGGTTTATGTCGGCGATCCACAAGATGGATCGAAGTCGGGGGCTGGATCTGATATTGCACACCCCGGGCGGCGACATGGCAGCAACAGAGTCAATCGTTGACTATTTACGCGCCATGTTCGGGACGGACATCCGCGCAATCGTTCCTCAGCTGGCGATGTCCGGCGGAACGATCATGGCAATTTCGTGCAATCAAATTTTGATGGGCAAGGGGTCAAGCATTGGCCCGATTGACCCTCAATTTGGGTCAATCGCTGCGGTCAATCTCCTTCAGGAATTCGATAAAGCACGGAAGGAGATCAGCGACGATCCCTCTGCCGCGCTTTTGTGGCAGCCAATTCTTCAGCAAATTCAGCCAGGTTTTATTTCCCATTGCCGAAATGCAATGGATTGGTCTCATGAAATAGCTTCCCGCTTTTTATCTACAAACATGTTTTTGAATGATGATGACGGGCCAGATAAAGCAAAACAGATAATTAGTCACCTCACCGATAGTGAAACAACGCGCCATCACGGCAGGCACATTTCTTATGAAGAGGCTTCTAAGATTTTTGGTGATAAGTTTACTCGTCTCGAAGATGATCAAAGACTCCAGGATTTAGTTCTTACCGTCCACCATGCGGCCATGATTACTTTGCAATCTTCTGGTTGCTATAAGATAATTGAAAACGATCAAGGCCGCGCTTTTATGCAGATGGTCGCGATGCAGGTTTTGCAACAGCCCAATAGTTGATTTCAGGGCTTGTTGGGTCATTCGAGGATTGCCCCTTCCCCCTGATCCCGATGGCGGGAACGGCCCTTTTCGTTTCTGGGAACGCGAATCGGCCCGCAAAATCATGGCCTTGCGCCGATTGTTCCCAGTTTCCCGCTGATCCCGTCAAAAAGAGAGACAGGCCGCAACGCGACTAGCCAGCAAGGCGACGATTTCGGGCGTTTGCTAATTTGCGTTAGGTCAAACCTGATTGCGCTTTTCGAAACCGACTTTGTGAGTGCTGCGCCTTCTGTAATGAGGGTTGTGGAAAACATTTGCGATTCGCAAGAATCACAAGGGCCATTGGCAAAAATCTACCTTACACAAATTTTCTTATGAAATGTGGATTGCCGAACTGCATTCTGCTAATGAAAGAGAATGCCCCCCTGCCTCCCCCCCACACTCCCCATCGAAAACCTGAAATGGCGGGAGATTGTCCCTCTTGTCGGGCACGCAAACGCATGCTTAGCGCGCTATGACGGCATGCTTCAGACACTGCCAAACCCAAACATCCTTCTTTCACCGATCACTGCAAACGAAGCGGTCCTGTCGTCGAAAATTGAAGGCACTCAAGCAACATTGGATGAGGTGCTTGAGGCTGATGCTGGCCTTGTTACCTCTGAGGCGCGGCGGGACGACATAGAGGAAATTTCGAACTATCGGGCGGCGGTGAGAATCGCTGAAATGGCTCTCCATGACCGACCAGTATCATGCTCACTCATAAAGCAAATTCATCAGCGATTGATGCAGGGCGTTAGAGGAAGGGACAAGACGCCAGGAGCCTTTCGTGCTGATCAAAATTGGATTGGTAGATATGGCGATCCAATCGAAAGGGCTCGCTTTGTCCCCCCTTCCCCTGCCGTTTTGCTTTCGGCATTAGAAAACTGGGAGCATTACATTCAGAATGAAAGTGAAGATCCTGCGCTGCAGGTAGCAATAGCGCATGCGCAATTTGAAATTCTTCATCCTTTTAAAGATGGTAATGGACGCATAGGCCGAATGATGATCCCGCTCTTGCTGTTTCAACGCAAAGCACTTTCACGACCAATGTTTTATATGTCTGAATATCTAGAAGGCAATCGCTCAGAATATTACGACCGGCTTCTTGCGATTACCGACCAAGGCGATTGGCATGGCTGGATCACTTTTTTTCTAAATGCTATGTCTATACAGGCAGAAAAAAATCTAAATAAGGTTAGAAGTGTTCGCGATCTTTACGAAGAAACCAAGAGGCAAGTGGTAGAAATTACACACTCACAGTTTGCAATGGGCGCTGTTGATACGCTATTTGCACAACCCATTATTTCAGGCACTGTTTTTGCAAAAAATGCTGGGTTTACTAATCGGGTTACTGCCAACAACATGCTTCGCCAATTAGAGACCGAAGGGATAATTACCCGCATTCGCGAGGGTTCCGGAAGAATGCCAGCGATCTACGCTTTAGCTAGCTTGATAAACGTCACGGAAGGGCGGACCGTTTTTTAGGCAAAAAAATCTAGCCAATTAGTGGCGACGCCAAACCAGCGACACTCTGCCCAAAGGTCGTGCCCGCCACTGCCGAGGCGGGAACGGCCCTTTCGTTTCTTGGAACGCGAATCGGCCCGCGAAATCATGGCCTTGCGCCGATTGTTCCCAGTTTCCCGCTGATCCCGTCAAAAAGAGAGACTGGCCGCAACGCGGCTGGCCGAGCATGGCTGCAAATGCCTGCCAATCTTTTTCGGTGGTGACATGGTGGTGACTCGGGCGGCGCAGCGCCTTCCCGTTTTTCAGATAAATGCCTGAAAAAATTGGTGCACCCGACAGGATTCGAACCTGTGACCCCTGCCTTCGGAGGGCAGTACTCTATCCAGCTGAGCTACGGGTGCGCCGATTTGGTCCGGTTAGCAGCGCTTTTCCCGAAGCGCCAGTGTCTTTTGCATGGCTTTGCCTAATCCACCCCACGCAAGGTGAGCATGCCCCCCGCAGCCAGAACCAAAGCGCTCTCGAAAATAGCCATGGCCCACGCCGCCCTAGGGAAAAACAGCGCCAAGATCATGTGAATCCCCGACTCCGCCAAATAATGAACATCGCGCGCAAAATTCCATCAGCCGCAAGGGCAAGCTGCTGATCGCGCCAGCCCTGATTGGTATGTCGGCGGGGTGAACGATGCCACCGCGCGCGATGTTGATCTCAAGCTCGATTTCCTCGACCCGGGCAAGACCTATACCGCCACCATCTACAAGGATGGCGAAGGGGCCACCTATCTGACCGAGGCGCGCCACGCGATCGCCTATGAAACCCGCAAGGTGAAGCAGGGGGGACAGCATCAAGCTCTGGCTCGCCCCCGGTGGTGGGGCGGCGATCCGGTTGGCTCCGGGGCGATAAGCGAGGCGCGGGTTAGCGTTTTCGCAAGATGCGCGGGTTATCGTTCCTGCCATGGAAAACCCGCGCGATCTTTTGCCCTCGAGTCCCTTTGCTTCCCCCGGCCCCGATCGGCTGGCGGTGCAATGGGCGGCCCTGCGCGAGGCGGCATCGGTGATTGCCACGCTGGCTGGCCCTGATGCCAGCGCCAGCGCGACCGAGCATCTGGCCTTTCCCGGCGCCTTGCGCACTGCGCCGGAACGGCGGCGCCCCCTGATCGAGCAGACCATCGGCGATCTGATCGCCATGATGGAGCCGGGCCTGCGCGCCGTGCTGACTGTGCACGAACAAGGTGGCAACCCCGGCCCCGCGGCGCTGGCGCTGTGGCAGGAATTCGTGGCGGCGCGGGGTGGCCTGCTGGCGCTGGCGGTATCGGAGTGATGGCGGCCGCTTGATAGTTCCTAATTTGTTCTTATGATGGCGGCATGATCGCTGCTCTGCCTGATTCGCAACCCTTGAACGATGCCGCCACTGTCGCGCGCGGGATCACCCGCCTGTTTGCCCGCAACGACATTTGGTGCATGCCTGAAATGCCCCTGCGCAATGGACGGAGGGCTGATCTGATGGGGATCGATGCCAAGGGGCAGGTGATCATCGTGGAGATCAAGATCTCCCGCGCCGATCTGATGGGCGATACCAAATGGCCCGACTATCTCGACCATTGCGACCGCTTCTTCTGGGGTCTGGCCAGCCATCTCGATCGCGCCTGTATGGAAAGCGATCTGTTTCGCCCGGACCAATGCGGGCTGATCGTGGCCGATGGCTATGATGCGGAAATCCTGCGGCCCGCGCCGCTGATCCCGCTGGCCGCCGCCCGGCGCAAGGTGGAGGTGGAGCGACTCGCCCGCGCGGCCCTGCGGAGGCAAGCCATCGCGCTCGATTCGCGGATCGGGCAATGGGGCGGGGGCAGCTAGAGCCGCGCGCGCCGCTGCGCCAACCGCGCCAAAATCACCCGTTTGCCCGAAAGGGAAAGCTTGGGCCAAGCCGCAATTTCCTCCAGCGTCCGGGCGCAGCCTTCGCACCAGCCGGTAGCCGGGGCGATACGGCACAGGCCGGTGCAGGGGGAGGCGGGCGTGGTCATGCCGCATCCATAGGGCGAAAGGCGGCCTTGTCACCCCCCTCGGCATCGCCCCACCCTGTGCCCTTTTGCCCATTTGCCCCCGCCGCCCGGTAGGTCCATACAGACGCCATGCCCCAACCCACCATGTCCGAACCCACCCTGCTGGCCGCCCTGCTCTCGGCTCTCACGATGACCGCCATCGTCACCGTGCGCTATTTGTTGGCCAGCGGTGGTTTTGCTTGGGCCACACGGGTGAAAAAGCCCGGCCTCTATGCCCCGCTGCGCCGCCAGATCCGGGCGGAAATCCTGTGGTCGCTGGCCTCCTGCGCGATTTTCGGCATTCCGGCGGGCATCGTGGCCTGGGGCTGGCAGACGCATGGCTGGACGCTGATCTATCAGGATATTCATGCCAAGCCGCTGTGGTATTGGCCACTGTCGATCCTGCTCTATCTGTTTGCACATGATACGTGGTTTTACTGGAGCCACCGCTGGATGCACCGCCCCCGCGTGTTCCGCATCTTTCACGCGGTGCACCATGCCAGCCGCCCGCCCACCGCATGGGCGGCCATGGCCTTTCACCCTACCGAGGCGCTGACGCAGGCCTTTGTCATCCCGCTACTGGTGCTCCTGATCCCCATCCATGTCTCGGCGCTGGCTGTGGTGCTCAGCGTGATGACGGTGATGGGGGTGACCAATCACATGGGCTGGGAAATGTTCCCCCGCGCGCTGGTCGAAGGGCCGGTGGGCCGCTGGCTGATCACCGCCAGCCACCATCAGCGCCACCACGATATCTATCGCTGCAACTATGGTCTCTATTTCCGCCTGTGGGATCGGCTATGCGGCACCGATAAAGGTTTGGGTAATTTTCGCTAACCAAACGCCCTCGGTGACTGCTTGGCGCAACTTAACGGCCCCTTTACGCCGTTGCGCGAGGATGCAATCCGCAAGAACAAAGCTTCGGAACGCATCATGGACGGCTTTCGCGACAACTTTCTAGATAGCGCCACCCCGGTCAACGCCGCTGTAGACGAGGATGACGACTTCGTTGCCGAATTCCCCGTGATCGTGGCTCAGGGGGAGCGCCGCCTGCAAGTGCGCGCCTATTGCCACTGGACCGCGCTGCTCGGTTCGCGCAATTTGCCGCTCATCGCGGATCTGCGGCTGGACCAGTTCGACGATTTCGCCCCCCATGCCGTGCTGCTGGATTTCAGCCATAGCGAGGATGATCCGCGCATCACCTATGTGGGCGAGGAACTGGCGCAAGAATGCGAAGTGGCGCGCGACATTGCCCGGCTAGATCAGGCGCCGGAGCGCTCGCTGCTGGCGCACATCACCGATCAGTTTCCCAAGATCATCGCCACACAGGCGCCGATCGCGTTCGAGGAGGATTGCGTCAACCAGCGCAATGTCACCATCCTCTATCGCGGCATGCTGCTGCCCTTTGCCGATGTGGAGGGGGGGCAGATCCATTATGTGCTGGGCGTGCTCAATTGGAAGGAAGTGGCCGATGAGGCCCTGATCGCCGATCTCAGCCGCCAGATCGGCACCGCGCTGGCCGAAGCGGAGGATATGCCAGCCGAGTGGGCGGATGAGGCCGCGCCAACGCGCCAATCGGTGCTTTCAGCGCTGGGTTCGCTGGGGCTGGGTGATGTGCCCGATGCGATCGCCGCGCGGATGACGTTGAGCGATTGGCTCGCCAGCGCGCGCGAACTGGCGCAAAGCGCATGCCTTTCCGCCGAGCGTTCGCGCCTGGCGCTCTATGCCGCGCTGGGGCGCGCGCATGATTTTGCGCTGGCCGCCGATGCCGATCCGCAAGGGCTGGCGGCGATGATTGCCGATGCCGGGATCACCGCCCAGCCGCGCGCGCCGATGCTGCCGCTGGTCAAGCTGGTGTTTGGCGCAGATTATGACAAAACGCGGCTGACCGAATATGCCACTGTGCTGATCCATGCCCGCAGGCTGGGGCTGGGGCGCGGGCAATTGGCCAAGCATCTGGCGCGCACGGCGGGCGGGCTGAAGGGTATCCTTATCGAGGAACGCCGCCTGCGCCAGATCGAGCGGCGCGCCCGCACGCAGGAGCGCAGCCTGTCGGCCCGGCTTGCAGCCTTGTGCCCACGCGCCTTGTCCAGCCTGCCCGCGCAGGGGGCGGAATTCACCCTGCTGGTGGCCCGGCGTCTGCCCGATGGCTCTGTGGCGCTGCTGGGCGAGGTTGACCAAGACCCCAGCTTGCTGGCCGGGGCTGCCCGCTGGTTGGTGGGATGATCTAGAAAGTCGTCTCACTCTGCCCCAGCGCATGGGCGCCCCACACTGTGGCCGCCAGCAACAGCGCGCCCACCAGTTGATGCGCCACCGCCAGCGGAACCGCGACGCCGCTCATCACCGTGGCGATGCCCAGCAGGATCTGCACCCCAAAGGCCGCATGGATGACAATGCTGATCGGGCGATACCCCGAGGCCTTCAGCTTGCGCGCCATCACCACCAGCACCGCGACCATGATCCACGCCCACCAGCGATGGAAGAAATGCACGACAGCGGGATCATTAATGATCGCATGGCCCGCGCTCTGCCCCGTCTGGGTAACGCCGGGCCAGATCGCGCCATTCATCAGCGGCCACTGATCGGTGACATGCCCCGCGCGCAGCCCCGCTATCAGCGCGCCCCACACCAGTTGCACCGCCAGCGCCACCAGCGCGATCAGCCCCAGCCCCGTCAGCCGCGCGCACGCCTGCCCCCGCGCCAGCGCGCGCAGATCGAGCGCGGTCCAGATCAGCCCGCCAAAGGTGAACAGCGCCAGCGCCAGATGCGTGGCCAGCCGCAAATGGCTGACCTTCACATCCTGCGCGATGCCCGACTGCACCATCCACCAGCCCACCGCCCCCTGTAGCCCGCCCAGCGCCAGCAGCGCCAGCAACCGGGCCTTGTATCCCGCCGGAATCGCCCCGCGCAGCCAAAACACCGCCAGCGGCACAGCAAACACCATGCCGATCCCCCGCCCGATCAGGCGATGCAGCCATTCCCAGAAAAAGATTGCTTTATAGGTGCCCAGCGTCATCCCCGCCGGGCCGTTGATCAGGATAAATTGCGGCGTGGCGCGATATTTGGCGAATTCGGCTTCCCATGCGGCTTGGCTCAGCGGAGGCAGGGCGCCGGTGATCGGCTTCCACTCGGTGATCGACACGCCCGATTCGGTCAGCCGCGTGATCCCGCCCACCACCACCATCCCGGCCACCAACACCGCCACGACAAACAACCAGCGCGCCACCGCCAAAGGCCGGGCCAGACGAGAACGGGGGGCGACCATGATCAAAAACCTTTCCTGCTATGGCCCGTGTCTTGGCCGAAGATGCCGGATAGGGAAAGGGGGCGGGAAATTTGCCCCATAGGGCAAGCTGGCATGCGTAGGCTGAAATATGACAGCGCTTGCGCAATGATACAATATCACATATCTGGCCGCAATGCCCTCCCCCACCCTAACCCTGATTCGCGCAAAGATTGATCGTCTTGGCGTGGCTCTTTCCGCACTATGTCTTGTGCATTGCCTTGCGGGCGTGGTGCTGGTGGCGCTGCTGGGGGTAGGCGGCGGGGCATTGCTCGATCCGCGGGTGCATGAATATGGGCTGATGGCGGCGGTGGCGATTGGCGCGCTGGGGCTTGGCTTTGGCGTGGCCCGGCATGGGCAGCGCTTGCCGCTGGTGCTGGGCGGGCTGGGCCTTGGGCTAATGGCGCTGGGCCTGGTGGTGCCGCATGGGGCCGCCGAGGTGGCCGCCACGGTGCCCGGCGTGGCTTTGCTGGCCTTTGCCCACATCCGGAACTTGCGCCACTCTCATTGAACGTTCATGGGGGCGGTCATGTCTGACAAACTTGCTCTTACGGTGAACGGCGAGCCGCGCAGCATTGCGGCGGGCGCCAGTGTGGCGGATCTGGTGGCCGAGATCGGCCTGAACCCGGCCAAGGTCGCGGTGGAACGCAATGCGGTGATCGTGCCGCGCTCAACGCTGGCCGCGGTGGCGCTGGCCGATGGCGATATTTTGGAAATCGTGCATTTTGTAGGAGGCGGCGACGTGAGCGATACTTGGACCGTAGCCGGGCGCACCTTTCGCAGCCGTCTGATCGTGGGCACCGGCAAGTATAAGGATTTCGCCCAAAACGCCGCCGCGCTGGAAGCCAGCGGCGCGGAAATCGTCACCGTGGCGGTGCGCCGTGTAAACGTCAGCGACCCCAAGGCGCCGATGCTGACCGATTTCATCGATCCCAAGAAGGTCACCTATCTGCCCAACACCGCCGGCTGCTTTAACGCCGATGATGCGATCCGCACCCTGCGCCTGGCGCGCGAGGCGGGCGGCTGGGATCTGGTCAAGCTCGAAGTGCTAGGCGAGGCGCGCACGCTCTATCCCAACATGCGCGAGACGCTGTTGGCGACCGAAGTGCTGGCCAAGGAGGGCTTTTTGCCCATGGTCTATTGCGTGGATGATCCGATTGCCGCCAAGCAGCTTGAGGATGCGGGCGCGGTGGCGGTGATGCCGCTGGGCGCGCCGATTGGCAGTGGTCTTGGCATTCAGAACCGCGTGACCATCCGCCTGATTGTGGAAGGCGCCAAGGTGCCCGTGCTGGTCGATGCGGGCGTGGGCACGGCGAGCGATGCGGCGGTGGCGATGGAGCTGGGCGTGGATGGCGTGTTGATGAATACCGCCATTGCGGAGGCAAAAGATCCGATTCGCATGGCGCGCGCAATGCGTCTGGCGGTGGAATCCGGGCGCGAGGCCTATCTGGCGGGGCGCATGGCCACGCGCAAATATGCCGATCCCAGCAGTCCTTTGGCTGGGCTGATCTAAAAACACACGCAGACCCCCATAAGATGGTTAACGGGTTCGCAAGCCGAATCAGGTGAAACCTTGGCGCATGGCCACAATCGGCCGCTGCCAAGGGATCACGATGATGGCCAATACGGGTATGGCTTCGCTGGCAATTGCCGAGCTGCGCGAATTCGCAGGGTTCACCCCCTGCGAACAGCGCTATATCAAGCGCAGCCTTGATGTGGGGCTGGGGCGGCAAGATGCCTTCAAACTATGGGCGCGCGATGCGGGCGAAAATGCCAGCATCCGCAGTCAATATGTTATGTATCAAGAGCTTAAAGTTCTGCGCGGCGCCATTCCCGGCGAAAACAGCCTGGATGCCATCGAAAGCTTCGTGGGCAAACTGGTGCGGTTGACCGCCTTTGATCTGGCGCAGGACAAGCTGACCGGCTTTTCATCCTTCCGCTTTCTGTATGAGCGGCTGCTGGGGGCCGATGTGCGCCCATGGTTGCCCTCGGCCTTTTGCGCGGCCTCCGCCCTGCCGCAAATCAAGCCCGAGCGGCGCAAGAAATTGCTGCAATCGATCAGCGAGGCAGCGGCCACCGCGCCGGGATGGTCCACCCGCGAGCCGGCCTTTTTTCCGGAATGGGTCGATAAAGAGGCCGCCGCATAAGCCGGACTCCGTTAACCTCTTTTTGTCACAATTTGATCCGTAACAAACTCTTGACGAAGACATACGATCCAACCATATAGGATGCGTCTTCCAAGACAGCTTAGCCACTATCCTCCACGGGGTAATGGCAATGTGGGGGCAGGTATTAACACCTGCCCCCACATACGCTTCTGGAACTCGCACCCCAAAACGCAGTGGCTTATGCCTTGTAAAGCCCGTCTAGCCGCGCGCCATAGCGCTCTTTGAGCTTATGCCGACGGATTTTGAGGCTGGGAGTCATTTCCTCATTATCGATGGCAAAAGGCTCGTCGGCATAGACGAACTGCCGGATCTTCTCGATCACCGACAGGTCCGTATTCACCCGATCCACGGCGGCGCGAATGGCCGCGCGAAACGTGGGCAAGTCCTGAAGCGCGCGCACATCGGCGCCGTGGTGGCCATGCGCCACCGCCCATTCCCCGGCCCAGTCGGCATCGGGTACGATCAGCCCGACGATATAGGGCCGCTTATCCCCCACCACCATCGCCTGCGCGATTTCAGGTTGGAGCGTGAGCATGCCTTCCAGCTTCTGGGGCGAGATATTGTCGCCTTTGTCGTTGACGATCATGTCCTTCTTGCGATCGGTAATGACCAATCGCCCGGCTTCATCGAGATGCCCGATGTCGCCCGTGTGCAGCCAGCCATCCTGAAGCACCCGCGCCGTCTCGGCCTCGTTGCGCCAATAGCCATGCATCACCAGCTCGCCGCGCAGCAAGATTTCACCATCCCCGGCAATGCGCACCTGCGTCGCATGGAGCGGCGTGCCCACCGTATCCATCTTCACCCCGGTCTTGGGACGGTTGACGCAGGCGATCGGGCCGCTCTCCGTCTGACCATAGCCTTGCAACAGGGTGAGGCCCACGCTGGCGAAAAATTGCCCGACCTCGGGGTTGAGCGGCGCGCCGCCCGACACCAGCGCCTTCATCCGCCCACCAAAGCGCGCACGAATCTTGGGGCGCAGCGTATGTTCCAAAATCGTGTTCAGCGGCCCATCCAGCAACCCATGCTTGCCCGCGCTGCGGCGGCTGGTCAGCTTGCCCGCTTGCGCCAGCAGCGTCTTGGCCAGCTTGCCCTGCTTCTCGATCTGCTTGATGATCCGGGTGCGCAACACTTCAAACAGGCGCGGCACCACCACCATGATCGTGGGGCGCACCTCCTCGATATTGCTGGCCAGCTTATCCAGCCCCTCGGCATAATGGATATGCCCGCCCATCGCCACGGGCAGGAATTGCCCCGCCGTATGCTCATAGGCGTGCGACAAAGGCAGAAAGGACAGGAACACATCCTGCTCCGCCCCGGTGGCATCCCAACCGAAATCTTCAGACACCACGCGCAGGGCGCCGGAGATATTGTGCAAGATCGCGCCATGATGCTGCATCACCCCGCGCGGGGCGCCGCCAGTGCCGCTGGTGTAGATCAGGCAGGCGGTATCGTTGCGCGTGATCCCGGCGATGCGGGCCTCCACAGCGCAGCGGGCGGCGGCAGCGTCCCCGCTCAGCAATCCAGCCCAATCGTGGCACTCAAACGCGCCGGTTTGCGACAGGCCCAGCGGCTCTATCGCCAAGACATGGCTGGCCTGCGCCGAATGCAGGATCGCGGGCAACAAGGGCTTGGCCAGCTTGGCGGTGGAGACGATCACCCCGCGCGCGCCGGAATTTTCGAGGATATGCGTGTGATCGCGCTCGGTATTGGTGGTGTAGGCGGGCACGGTGATGCAGCCCGCCGCCATGATCGCCAGATCGGCGATGGCCCATTCGGGGCGGTTCTCGCTCACCAGCATGATGCGCTCGCCGGGGCGGAAACCCAGCGCGACGATGCTCTCCGCCAGCAGGCACACCCGCCGCGCCGCTTCGGCCCAACTGATCGCATGCCAATGGCCACCGGCCTTGGCCGACAGGAAGGGCCGATCCCCCATCTCACCCGCCCGCGCCAGAAACAGGGCGATCAGATTGGGGCTGGCATCAATGTCGGCGATGTGCATCGGTGTATCCTCATGGGCGCCTTGGGCGGCGCTCGTTCATCCCCGCGGCGCCGTGCGACTTACGGCCCCGGATGACAGTCTGTGTAAGCCCATGACAGGCGAGGGACAAGGGGACCGGATCAGACCGGCACATCAACCCCCACCGCTTCACCCACGCTGGCAAAGCCATCACGCGCCAGCAGATCACGCAGGCCCCGCGCGATGGCGCGGGCGATGCCATGGCCTTCATAGACCATCGCGGAATAGAGCTGCACCAAGCTGGCCCCGGCGCGGATGCGGGCATAGGCATCCTGCGCCGTGGCGATCCCCCCCGCACCGATCAGCGGCACCGCGCCGCCGGTGGCGCGGCGGAAATCGATCAACCGCTGCTGCGCCAGATCGCGCAAAGGCGCGCCAGACAGGCCGCCGGTCTCGCCCGCATGAGGGCTGGCCAGAGGCGGACGCGAAATGGTGGTGTTCGACACAATCAGCGCCCCCAGCTTGCGCGAGATAGCAATGCGCGCGATCGCCTCAATGTCGGCAGGCTCCAGATCGGGGGCGACCTTCAGAAACACCGGGGGCGTGAACCCCGTCGCATCACGCGCCGCGATCACGCCATCGAGCAATTCGGTCAGCGCCGTTTCGTCCTGCAAAGCCCGCAGGCCCGGCGTATTCGGGCTGGAGACATTGACGGCCAGATAAGACGCCAGCGGGGCAAACAGCCGCGCGCCCGTGGCATAATCGGCGATGCGGTCGGTGGCATCCTTGTTGGCGCCGATGTTGATCCCCACCACGCCGCCGCGCGACAGGCGCGCGCGCAGGCGCTTTTCCGCCGCTTCCGCCCCGCCATTGTTAAAGCCCATGCGGTTGATCACCGCGCGATCCTCCGCCAGCCGGAACAGGCGCGGCTTGGGATTGCCCGGCTGGGGCAGCGGCGTGATCGAGCCAACCTCGGCAAAACCGAAGCCGAGGCCGAGCAAAGCGTCGGGAATTTCGCCATCCTTGTCAAAGCCCGCCGCCATGCCCACCGGCGTGGGAAAGGTGATCCCCGCCACGGTGGAGGTCAACGGCCCGCCCGGCTGCACCGGCGCGCCTGCCAGCGGCGTATATTTCAGCGCGGCCAGCGCCAGCCCATGGGCAGTTTCAGCGTCAAGACGGAACAGCAGATTGCGAAGGGGAGCATAGGTCATGGCGCAGGGTCTTAAGCGAGAATTTCCAGCCTGTCGACGCTAGCCAGCCCCGCGGCATAGCGCGCGCCAATCCTTGACGAATGTCATAAAATCTAAATCTTATCTAAGCTTATCCTGCAATCTTCACGCGACATTGGCGCGATTATACAATTTTTATGCGAGGCTTCCGGGTAGGAAGGTGTTGCGACCCGAAGGGCTCCTGGCGCATCGTCGGTGAGTTCTCGAAACTATAGCGGCTCTATCGGCAACGATGGGGCCGCTCTTTTATGCGCCGGGCCAATTTACCCTCCCCTCTGCCCCTTCAAACCATTGCCAGCGGCGATTCTCGCGCCTAGAAACAAATCGGATTGATTCGGTCTGATTTGGCGGCCGGGCATCAAACACCAAAGGAACAGCGGTTTGCGCCTGTCGAGCATGGCAGATTATGCGGTGGTGGCGATGGTGGCCACAGCGCGCCATTGCGGCGGGCTGAAGGCCAACGCTGGCCAGATCGCGCTGGAAACCGGCCTGCCCGCGCCCACGGTGCAAAAGCTGGTCAGCCGGCTGGTGACGGCGGGGCTGCTGAAAAGCGCGCGCGGGGCAGGCGGCGGCCTGCGCCTGGCGCGCCCCGCTGCGGCGATCAGCCTGGCCGATATTGTCGAGGCCGTCGAAGGCCCCATCGCGCTGACCGCCTGTATCGAAGGCATCAGCCATGATTGCGCGCCGGGCGCGGGATGCAGCGTGCGCCCGCATTGGCCGGTGGTGAACGAGACTTTGCGCGCCGCGCTGGCGGCAGTGCCGCTGACGCGCCTGATGGCGCCGCAGGATATGATGGAAGCTGTGCAATGAGCGAAGATGTGGAAATCCGCGACCAAGCCGCGCGAGAAGCCGCCGACAAGGTGGCCGATTACGAACATGGCTGGTCTTCGGATATCGAGCAGGAATTTGGGCCAAAGGGCCTGAACGAGGACACCGTCCGCTATATTTCGGCCAAGAAGAACGAGCCGGAATGGATGCTGGAATGGCGGCTGAAGGCCTATCGCCACTGGCTGACCATGCCGATGCCCGATTGGGCGATGCTCAATGTGCCGCCGATTGATTATCAGGACGCCTATTACTGGGCCGCGCCGAAAACCAAGGATGGGCCGAAATCGCTCGACGAGGTCGATCCCGAGATCCTGCGCGTGTATGAAAAGCTGGGCATTCCGCTGTCGGAACAGGCCGTGCTGGCCGGTGTGGAAGGATCGCGCAAGATCGCGGTGGACGCGGTGTTTGACAGCGTCTCGGTCGCCACCACCTTCCGCGCGGAACTCGAAGCCGCAGGCGTCATCTTCCGCTCGATCAGCGAAGCGATCCGCGAATATCCCGATCTGGTGAAGCGCTGGCTGGGCCGCGTGGTGCCGATGCAGGACAATTTCTTCTCCGCTCTCAACTGCGCGGTGTTTTCGGATGGCACCTTTGTCTACATCCCCGAGGGCGTCCGCTGCCCGATGGAGCTATCCACCTATTTCCGCATCAACGCAGAAAACACCGGCCAATTCGAACGCACGCTGATCGTGGCCGAAAAAGGCAGCTATGTCAGCTATCTCGAAGGCTGCACCGCGCCGATGCGCGATGAAAACCAACTCCACGCCGCGGTGGTCGAACTGGTCGCAATGGACGATGCCGAGATCAAATATAGCACCGTGCAAAACTGGTATCCCGGCGATGCCAATGGCAAGGGCGGCATCTACAATTTCGTGACCAAGCGCGCCTTGTGCCAAGGCAAGCGCAGCAAAGTCTCGTGGACGCAGGTGGAAACCGGCAGTGCCGTCACGTGGAAATACCCTTCGTGCGTGCTCAATGGCGAGGACAGCGTGGGCGAGTTTTACTCCGTCGCCGTCACCAACAATTACCAGCAGGCCGACACCGGCACCAAGATGATCCACAATGGCAAGGGCAGCCGCTCCACCATTGTTTCCAAGGGCATCAGCGCGGGCCACAGCCAGAACACCTATCGCGGGCTGGTCCGCGTGGGCGCCAATGCCGATGGCGTGCGCAACTTCACGCAATGCGACAGCCTGCTGCTGGGCAAGGAATGCGGCGCGCATACCGTGCCCTATATCGAGGTGCGCAACCCCACCGCCACCATCGAGCATGAGGCCACGACATCCAAGATTTCCGACGATCAGCTGTTCTACGCCATGCAGCGCGGGCTGGATCAGGAAAGCGCGGTGGCCTTGATCGTGAATGGTTTCGCCAAGGAGGTCTTGCAGCAACTGCCGATGGAATTCGCGGTGGAAGCGCAGAAGCTGCTGGGGATTTCGCTTGAGGGGAGCGTGGGGTGATGCTTTTTCTGGTTCTCGCAGCCGCCGCTTCGGCTTCCGCCACAACTATCCCGAGCCAATTTGTCGGACGTTGGGAAAGCAAGGCCAGTTATTGCCGTGAAGCCATGGATGATAAAGTCGATGCTTCGTTTGTGGTTGTCGAGCCGAAGAAAATTTGGACCTTTGAAGCTGAAGACGACGTCAAAGGGACGCATCTCATGTCGCCGCGGGAACTGATCGCTGATGTTGTGTTCAGTTCCGAAGGGGAGTCGACACCAGACAAAGCTAAACTAACTCTGATTGCTCCTAATCGCCTCTCAGTCCGTTTCGCCAAGGATTGGTCGCTGGCAACCTATGTTCGATGCCCGAAGTCGAAATGATCGGATAATTTATGCTGCAAATTACGAACCTCCACGCCTCCGTCGCGGACAAGCCGATCCTCAAGGGTCTGAACCTCACCATCAACGCAGGCGAAATCCACGCGATCATGGGGCCGAACGGCGCGGGCAAGTCGACCACCGGCTATGTGCTGGGCGGCCGCCCCGGCTATGAAGTGACCGAAGGCAGCGCCACCTTTGACGGCCAAGACCTCTTCGCCCTCGCCCCCCATGAGCGCGCGGCGGCTGGCCTGTTCCTCGGCTTTCAATATCCGGTGGAAATCCCCGGCGTCTCCTTCCTGCAATTCCTGCGCGAAGCCTTGAACAGCCAGCGCAAATTCCATGACCTCCCCCCCCTGACCGGCGGCGAGTTCCTGAAGCTGGCGCGCGAAAAATCCGCCCTGCTGAAAATGGACATGGACATGATGAAACGCCCGGTGAACGTGGGCTTCTCCGGCGGCGAGAAGAAGCGCGCCGAGATGGTGCAAATGGGCATCCTCGATCCCAAACTCGCCATCCTCGACGAGACGGACTCCGGCCTAGACATCGACGCCCTGCGCATCTGCGGCGAAGGCATCAACGCCATCATGCGCAAGCCTGACAAGGCCATCCTCCTCATCACCCATTACCAACGCCTGCTCGACTATGTGAAGCCCGACTTCGTCCACGTCCTCGCCAATGGCCGCATCGTCAAATCCGGCGGGCCAGAGCTGGCGCTGGAGCTGGAAGAGGCCGGTTACGAAGGCGTGGTCGCATGACAGCCCTCCCCACCCGCAAGGCCGAGGCTTGGCGCTATGCCGACCTCGCCGCGCTGGAAAAGCTGTGGCCGCTCGATGAGGCGGAGGTCATCACCGTCTCGGCCGGCGGGGATTATGCCCGCGCGATCATCAACACCGGCGGCGTCATCCGCTTGGCGCTGACGGTGGAGGCCAAGGCCACTGCCGCAATCCATGTGCTCAACACCAGCCCGGATTACGCCCGCATCGAGATCGAGGCCACCCTGCACGAGGGCGCCGATTTCACGCTGGGCGGGGTGCAACTGGCGGGCGGGGCGCAGACGGCGGAAATCATCGCCACCGTGCGCCACATCGCCCCCAATGCCACCAGCCGCCAAATCCTGCGCTCTGTGGCGGGCGGCACCGCCACAGCCACCGTGCTGGGCAAGGTCTATGTCGCCAAGGGCGCCGATGGCACCGATGGCCAGCAATCGATGCGCGCCATGCTGCTCGATCGCAGCGCCACCGCCAACGCAAGGCCAGAGCTGGAAATCCACGCCGACGATGTGCAATGCGCGCATGGCTGTGCGATTGGCGAGCTGGATGCCAATGGGCTGTTCTACCTCGCCGCGCGCGGCATCCCGCCGCAGGAGGCCAAGGCGCTGATGCTGCAAGCCTTCATCGCCGAGGGCTTTGCAGGCGCCGCCGAGGAAGACCATCTGCGCGCCGCCGCCCAAGCCGCTTTGGAGGCCATGCTGTGACCCTCGATACCGCGAAAATCCGCGCAGAATTCCCCGGTTTGGCCGGTGGCTGGCACTATCTGGA